>ERZ827108.2379-NODE-2379-length-19766-cov-2.951651_pt1 | contig 19766 bp, 20 predicted proteins | sample MGYA00519921_ERZ827108 | MGnify/ENA primary metagenome ERZ827108 (study PRJEB31778, sample SAMEA3449258) | human gut metagenome | biome: human gut; feature: human-associated habitat; material: faeces | place: United Kingdom | collected 2010/2012 ... | reverse complement strand
CGAAGTGTTGTTCAAATTAGCCGTAAACAGACCGCAAAGCGAGCCATCACCCCAAAGGCCGCCGCGGAGGAACACCCGCCAATCAGTGCTACTCCAACAGCCGTCACACATATAGGTGGACTCACTGCCGCTACCAGCCGCCGCAGGAAGCATGACATGAGGGTTGTTGCCAGAGTCAAGACCTTCCTCGGTGATGTAAGAACTGCTCCAATTCGTAGCACCCGTGTAGGAGAGTTTGGCGTAATTGCTTGCGGTATCGTCTGCATACTTGGACGGGTCGTTGCAGACATAGTAAGAGCCGTTGTTCCAGTTCACACCGTCAACCCATTCCCACACATTGCCCCACAGACCCTCGATACCTCTCCACACGACATCGACCTTGCCGTCCGTGCCAGAAGGTCTGCCAGTGAGATTCGGAATACTGTTGCAGGAGCCGGTTTTCAGAGAACCGCTGTTGCCGTCACAGTAACCTCTACCGATTTTGCTCTGCACATTGTTGTCGGCGAACTCAACCAGCATGAGCATTTGCACAGCGGAGAGTGCCGCAATGTCAATCAGGCTCCAACCTGCGCCCTTGCTCTTGGCATTGGAGCGGAACTGCGCTCTCGTCTGAGACACCTGAGGGCTTGCGCCGCTGACGGACTTGTTGTTGGAGGAGGTCTTGTATGCGCCGATGTAGGCGTGGTCACACTCCTTGCCAGCATGATTGAACAGCGGGTGAACGGAGAAACCAGCAGTGGGCTTGTCGGCGATTTTGATATACTCCACATTCCCGGAGCGGTAACGGCGATACCAGAACTTGGGGATTTTCACCATCACATCACCCGTGGAGAGGGTTTCACGCACAATGCCCTTCCAAGGCATGGCATTGTCGAAATCGCTATGACCTGCGCTTGCACCCACGGAAGCAGTGGCAGTCATGCCGACAGCGTTGTCGGTTCTCGCCCAAGCGGGGGACGAAGTACTCTTGTCTCTGCTGATACCGTAGATTTTCACGAAGGACAGCTCCACTTCCTCACTCTGCCCGTCAGAGGTGATTACGACCTGCTCAGAAGCGGTCTCGCTTCCGCTCACTGCTTTCACCGTCCAAGTGCCGACCTCGTGGACTTGGAACTGATAAGTACCCGTGCTGGTCGTGGCAGTGTAGACCGTTTCGTTCAGGGAGCAGGTCAGCGTTGCGCCAGCGGGATAGGTGACATCAATGGTGGCGGTGAAATAGTAGTAGGTGGCTTCGTAGTTCGATACCGCACCTGCCACAGACACTTTGGAAGTAGTGTTATCAGGCTTGGAGTACCCGTCAGCCGCCCCGTACTCGATGTGATAGGTGTGACCGATAGCGACCGTGAAGGAAGTGGTCTTCTGCGTCTTGGTGAGGGTGGCAGTTTTGGTATACTGCCCGTCCGTCTCGTCCACGCAGGTGATGGTGACGCTGGTAAATGCGCTATCATCGTCAATCTCGATGGTGACATTCGCCGTCTCGCCATCGGCGGGAGCCGCAGAAGCCCGGTTGCTCTCATTGGTGGAGAGATTGAACACGCCCTGCGTGGAGTACGGGAAAGCGGCGAAGTAGTAGGTCTTACCCTCGGTCAGACCGTCCACCACATACTCCTCGGTGGCGTACTCACCAAGCTCCTTGTTGTCGATAACCAGCGTACCCTCGCTGGTGTTCGTGGGGTACTGCTCCTCGCTCATGCGAATCATCACGCCGCCAACGGAGCAGAGCAGGTTTCCTGCGCTGTCATAGCTGTCGGCGGGTTCCAGAAATCTCAGTCCGATACTGTTTTTGGATTTTGCGAAAGCGGTGAACTCTCGCATGTTGTTGGGGGCTTGCCCAACTTTCTGCAAAATCTGGTCTACAGTCCATTTTGCTTCTGCCCAACTCATTACTGTACCTCCTCGTTGATAATCAGGCCGTCACTGCTAAAGGTGATGGTCTTCGTTTTCTGCAACAGCTCACCCTCGAACAACTTCTGGACAATCTTGTTCGCAGACACGAAGGTGGTCTCGATTTTCTTTGTGCCGTAGGTCTCGGTGATGGTCTCGCCATCAGAGGAAAAGACGGTCTTGCGGGGGTCAAATCCGTCCGTCTTCACTTCGAGAGCGTCAATCTGGTTTTGCAGATTGCCAGCCACATCCTCACCGAGCTGGTTCTTGATGAACTCGAACCAAGTGGTGAAAAGCTGTTCCTGCTGGCTCTCAAAGGCGGTAATCTCGTTGCGGTAGTCCGTCTTGATGGTCTCGATGATGGTGTCACCCTGCGCTTCCAGATTTTCCACATACGAGGTGAAGCCCTCCTGAGTAGCGTCAGCGGTGTCCTCGAACAAGCCCTTCTGCGTGTCGAAGTAGTTCTGGAAAGCCGTGTACAGGTCAGTCCCGTTCTCCACCATCGACATGAGGGTGTTCAGAGCTTCGTTCATGCGGTTGGCTTCCTTTGCCCCAAAGAACGAGTTGTCCTTGTTGCTGTACACCGTCACATCTTGGAACGAAACCGTCCCATCATCGTTATCGACCTGAGTGTACTTTTTCAGGCCGCTCCAAGTAGCGTCAGTGTAGTTTACAGGTAAAAGCTCCCAAGCCATTACAGTTCTCCTCCCTTCATTCCAAAGTTCCATTTGAACATCCGTCTGCCCTCAAACTCATTGGTGAGTCTGTCGTAAAGGTCGAGGATTGCTCCCTCCAATCGGTTGAGTTCCCGGAAATCCATTACATTTCCGTTGTCAACATAAATTGGAGGGTTCCCGTAATCACGGTTCAGGGAGCCGTTGTTCACTGTCTTCAAGTTCTCCTCAAGCTGATTGATTTCGTCAGCATAGAAGTAGTCCGCAGGAGTGCGGTCTTCTCCGAGAGAGACGATGGAGAACTCGTCATAGAGACGGCTTGCCAAGTCTCGGAGATAGGTGAGGTTGTTCTTGATACGGTTGAAGTCACTCGCATTGAACCTGTCCCCGATGTAATTCCCTTCGGAATCAATAGCCCCGTGCCAGTCTGTCTTAGGGGTTTGCCAAGCCATATTTCGCACCTCCTACCCTTCGGGCAGTTACCTTGCCCGAAAAACTCTGATTGAAATTGACGGTGTGTCGGTAGATGTTCACCTTCATGTTGCTATGGAACTCGTTTTCCTGATACACGATGTCATTTACATCTATTTCCGGGTTTCCTCTCGTGTCGTACTCGTACTCGATACCCGAAGCGTAGTAATCGCCAAGCCACTCGGCGAGGTCGTTCGCCATTCCCATGTCAGACATCATCGGGTTTTCCCACTTGATGGTCTTACCACGGTTGTTAAGGGCTTTGACTGCGTATCGCTCAACGATTTTGTACCGATAACCGTAAATCTCTAAGCGGTATTTGCCCGTCACGCTGAACCGCACGGTGATGTAGTAGTTGCCCGAATCCTCAATGGTGACACCTCCCGTGGTGTTTTCCAGTACGGCTCGGAAGCCGTAGGAGGGTTCGCCGATGAAAAAGGTCTCCACATCACCAGCCTTGACATCCACTTCCTCACCGACAAGACTATCCTCCTGAGTACCGTTCTGGTAGCTGTAGCAGGGGACGATTACCTCTTTGATAAGCTCCTGTTTGATAGCTTTCGGCGAGGAGGTCATGTCGGTTCGGGTCATGGTGAAATCGGTAATGTCACCGAAGCTGAAATTGTTCAGCACAATGCGGTTGAACGGGTCAGCGGTCTTGGTGAACTCGATTTCCATGGTGTCGAAATCGTCAAGGTCGATATGCAGTATCGTGACACGCTCGATTTCGTCCTGCCCAACCTCGTACTCGGTCACGAGCTGACCATCGTTGTAAGTACGGATGGTAAACGCCGCAGGGAGCGTATTGCCGAACACGAACTTTGCACCGTAGTACATACAGGCCACTTCCTGCTCAATCGTGACCACTGGATTCTTTGTGAACAGCCCGTCTTCATCAGAAAGCTCCGCAGAAACGAAGCCGGTGTTGAAGCTCTTGCCGCTGAGGTCACGGGGCAGGAAGAACATCGTCCCGTCAGCCGTGGTGTAATTCGTATTCAGAGAAGCGTACTCGTCCTTCACGGTATCGTCCATGATGTTTTCCGCATGGGAGTACACCGCTTCGGTCTTTGCGCTTGCGCTTGCTTCCGGGACGAAATTGGACTTGATTTGAATAGTGCCGAACCTCGTTTGCGTGAGAACACACCGGCAAGCGTTTGCGATAATCTGTAGTGCTTCTTTGTGCTGCACCCTCGGAATAGGGTTCTTTGTGAAAAGAATCTTGAGCTGAGGGTCGATGTAGTAGTCCGTCAGGCCAGCGTCTTTCAGTACATCCTCAGCCAGCTCGTAGTAGCTCACACCCTCGCCGTTGTACATTCCCTTGTAGTACTCGGAGTCCATGTTTCTGAAAATGTCCTGACAGCGAATTGTGGCGGTGTAATCGTCAGACTCCCACTCCGAACACAACAGCCTGTTCCCTCGAATCCACTCGATTTCCCCGGTCTCCGGGAGCTGGTAGCCGTAGTAGATTTCCATTTCCTGCCCGGTTTCGAGGAAGTTGATTGCAGACTTGGGATTGTCCACATTGAAGTAGTGGTCGTAGTTCTTGAGCTGTACCGAGAAATCAATCTGCGGCACATCCGCACCGATGGGAGACACATAGCTCTCAAGGGTGGAACTCATGACATCTTGGTTGTAGTAGACCAAGCCGTAGCCGAAGCGGATGGAGTAGATACGAACACGGCTCTTGGGGTTCTTCATCGTGTAGAACACGAGCTTCACCTGCGTGGTGTTGGTCAACACTTCCTCAGTGGAGAACACCGCTTGGTCGTTCCCCCGGAACTCGATAACCTGTCCGCTACTGCTCACCATGTCGAAGTCAACCGGGTAGTTTTCTCCGAAATTGATGGTGATACCCTTGAAATCGGTCGCTACGATGTTCAGGTTGATTGTCAGTTCGAAGATAGCTTCCGTCAGGAGCTTTTCGCTGATAATGCCCGTGTCGAGGTATGCACCCGACTGGTTCTCCCTCGGAAGAAAGAACATGGAGCCGTCCACTCTCGTGAAGTTCTCCTCAAGCGTTGCATAGACCGTATCGTCACTCTTTTCGCCGAGTACATTTTTGGCGTTTGCGTAGTACGCAAAATCGCCATCCTCAACCGTGGCTTTTGCCTGTGCTTCTTGGTTAATAAGGCCGAAAGAGAGCATGATGTATGCTCTCTCTCGGAGAGAGGACTTCATGCTGTCTCTATATGCCTTGGAAACCTTCTGCATAAAATCCCTCCTTACTCGCCGCAGTCCACCAGATTCACCTTACAATTCCTGTAGTGTGTCGGTTTTCCGCTACTGTCTGCCCAATAGGGTTCAGCCGTCCTATCACCGGGGTACATCTTGATGGTCTTCCGGGAATTGCTGACGGGGTCTACGAATGTCACATAGACAAAGAAATTGCTGAGTGCGTTGAGAATCTGCGACCACTGTTCAGCGGTGAGCCAAGGCCACTCAAGACCGTCAATCTTGTACTGGTCTCGACCCACACGCTGACCGACAACGGCTCCGTTGGCGTTTCTGCCAGCGTCCACAACCGTTGTCACAATGGGTCGCACCCCTCGCTTGGGAGGGGGCAACTCATAGCCGTTGATTGCGATATAGGACATATCCGCACCTCCTTACTTCACGAACACATAACCGTTGGCCTTGCGCTGGGTGGTTACAGCGTCAGTGACAGTGCGGTTCCCGATTTGAACAATGGTTTGCTCGTTCTTATCGGCCTGTCGGCGCATATCGTCTGCCATCTGAGACAGGGTGGGTTCGATATACTCTCGATAGAACTCCTCCATGCCCTCCTTGAAGCCAGTCACAGAGAAGTTCCTGTTGTTCACCACATCTGCGGAAACCGACTTGGAGAAGGAATCGCTGGTGTAGTACTTGAGAGCAGAGGTGTCCACGGCGAAGCGCATGACGGGGCTTACGCTGGTGAAGGATTTTGCCCAAGTGTTCACGACATCCTTCGTGGTGCTTCCGAGGTTGGAAATACCGAGGTTGTAGCCGAGAACGGTGTCCTCGCCAATCCGCATGAACACCTTGGACGGGGAATTGGAGTCCAACGCCGCCTTGTATGCGTTTTTCGCCGCATTTGCCCACTTGCGCATATACGGTGCAGTGGTGTCATAGAAGTCATTGATACCCGCATTGAAACCGCTCACAACATCCTTGCCGATGTTGTAGAACGCATTGCGGGAGACGATTTCCGTAAACCAGCTCTTGGTGTTGCTTGCCCATGCAGTCATGCTGGACTTGCAGTTGTTGTAGGAGCCAGTGATACCAGAGCCAAAGCCACTCACGATGTCCTTGGCATAGTTCTGGAAGGTGTTGCGGTTGATACCGCCGTAACCGGCTTGGGTAAACCAGTTCTTCACATTGGAAGCCCACGCAATCACCGTGGATTTGCAGGTCTCAGAGCTGGCACTGAGCTGGGTCTTGAAGCCCTCCACCAAGGTTCTCGCCGCATTGCTGTAGTCACCCGACTTAGACTGAATACCCTCCACGAAACCGGTGACAAGGCTTTGTCCGACCTCCTTCATGTTGACAAACATACCTGTAGACAGTTCCACATTACTGTTACACAGATTTTCAATCTGCGTGAGAAGGTCTTTGTATTCCTGTAACAGATCTGCGGCAGTCTGTAACTCAGGTACAGCGACCTCCAATTTGTCATTGAGATCGGAAGTCTGAGAGGAAATGTTTTCTACATCACTTGCCAACTTTTCAATCGGGTCTTGCGTAAACCAACCGATGATCGTGTCAATCGTTGCGCTCAAACCGGCAATGGCAGACACTTCCGTGTATCGAACAACTTGTCCTGCGAACTCCGTCATAAAGTCCACAAAATCACTCATGTTACTGGACAAGCCGGGTAGCTTTTCATTTAATGCCATGAGCGGAGGGTCAAGTCGATAATTCAACTCGTCTGCGACTGCGACCAAGCTCTCTACAAAGAGAATGAACGCCGCCGCAAGTTCTACGAGTAATGCTGTGCCAAGTCCGATTGCCAAAGGCAACAGACCGGCAGAAGCAACGGTAGCCGCACCGAGAGCCGCTGTAACAACACCAATGCCAACCAACAAGCCGGTGCCAACACCGATTGCGGTTGCAATCCGTTCACCGTTGTTCAGCACAGGTTCCCACGCAATTCCGATCTCGTCCAAACCCCTGCCGATTGCCCAAATCTCTACGAGGAACAGTCCTGTAGCAACACCAAGCTCTGCCAAAATCGCAGTTCCGAGGGCAATGTTCACAATAAGGCTTGTACCAATGGAGCCAAGTCCCGCTGTAGCAAGACCGACTGCCGCCAGAATCCCTGCACCGATTCCGATTGCCGTTGCAACCGTACCGCCATTTGCTATAACAGGTTCCCATGCGATACCGACTTGTTCCAACGCCATGCCCATCAAAGCGATTGCGCCTACAATGAGCAATGCCGCCGCCGCAACTTCGCCGATTACGACAAGTCCAAGCCCAAGGTTTTTCGCCAAGGAAGTCAGTTTCGGAGACAACCCGGTGTTGATTGTGGTGTCCAGTTGGGAAGTAGTTTCGGTTACTGTCTCAAAAGCCTGTTTTGCCGCCTGACCAGCGTTAGCGTTATCCTTCAACTGATCTAACTTTTTCAGCGTAAGAATGAAACCGCCAGCCATCATTAGCGCACCGGCTACGACTTCTATCATGTCAACGCCAGACCAGTCACCAGTTCGGATTGCTTCAATGAATCCCTTGAGATTGTCTACAATAAGTGTCGCACCAGAAATAATCAGACCAATGCCGCCAAGCTGAGTGTTCTTAGTCAACAGACCCAAACCACTCAGGAACAGTCCGAGGTTTTTTACCAAGAACAGAGCGTTATCCCAATTTACGCCGTTGTTTACCATGTCACTGATTGCAGAGACAATACCGGTAAGCCCGGAAATAACCAGCATGGCACCAGCCATCCTGATATTACCGAACAGAAGAAACGCCGCACCAAGGGCTTCCGCAAAGCCGCTGATAAGTTTGGTGACATTGGTGAAATTGGCACCGTTAGCCATGATGTCTTGAATTGCTTCTTTCATGGTGTTCCATGCGTCCAAGAACAAACCAAGCCCGGCGATTTTGAAACCGATACTTCCAACAATGTTGAACCCCTTCATAGTGGACAGCCATTGCAGAAAATCTTGAACTCCCTTGGCGATTTTCCACGCAAGGAACGCCGCACCTATAGCAAGGACACCGGCAAGGATTTCGTCAATGTTCTCTCTGACCCAATCAAGGAAGGGCTGAATCTTTGCCATGATCTTCTCCACCTGCTCATTCACTGCGTCTGCAATAAAGTCATAGGTGGGAAGCTCAAAGCCGAGACCGCCACCGCCAATACCGCCGAGACCTGTACCTCCACCTGCGCTGTCCTCAGGAGGGGAGATAACATTCAGCTCGTCAATACCGAGCAGTGCGTTTTTCAGCTCCTTCGCTTTCTTGGAAGCGTCTCCCAAACCGTCAGCCGCTTCACCTGCGCCGCTTGCCACACCGCCGATTGCGTCCGCTCCCACATCGAACTCTGGAATCGAAACCCCGAAGAAGCTGGCAATAATCTCAGCGACAATCCGAATTGCTTTTGCCAGTGCGATTGCATAAGGCAAAATGGCTTTCAGAATCGGGAGGAAAAGGTTGCCCAAGGCACGAGTGGCCTGTTCCACCTGCGCTTGCAGAATACGAAGCTGGTTCGCAGGGGCTTCCAGAGTACGAGCCATATCGCCCTGAGCGTTTGTAACCTGCGTCATGATAGCATAGTAACGCAACTCGGCCTTTTCAGCCTGAGTCATGCTCGTAACGCTTCTGTCAATGCCGAGATTGTAGGCTTCCTGTTGCAACCGTGCCACAGACAGGTCATAACCAAGTCTACGAAGCGGCTCAAGTTCGCCAGAGATACCGGACTCCAACTTTTGAAAAGCGTCAGAGGTACTGATATTGAAGAACGAAGCCAAGTCGTAAGTGAGCTGGGTGAGGTTTTTGCTCATGGTATAAGCACGGTCACTGGCAACGCCAAAGCCCTCAGTGATGGTCATAAAGACACCCTGATTACGCATCCACTCGCCGGGGTTGATACCCATGATCTCTCCGACCTGCTGTGCGTATTTGTAGGCTTCCTCCGCATACTGCCCCATGGACACATTGAACAGGTTGAGGTTTTCGATGTAGCTGTTCAAGTCAGTAATCCAGCTTGCGATAACACCGGCAATTCTTCTCATGCCCATGTACGCCAAGCTAATCTTTGCGGCAAGGTTCACATAGGATTTCCCAAGTACTGTATTGCTTGCGGCAAGGTTTGTATTACCTTTGAGCAACCGCTGAATTTTTGCGGGAAAAGCCGAGAAGCCAGCCGCCACCTTCTCCATCTGCGTAGCAAGCGGTGTAATGGCAGTGGCAACCCGGTTACACTGGTCTGCGAAAAAATCAAGGTCTGTCTTTCTCAGCGACTCTGTTACAGTGTCAATCTGAGGGGCGATTTTTACGAGCTTATCCAGCCCGGAAGCCAGAGAGTTAAACCCGGACTTTTGAACACTCTCTAAGGGCTTGAGAGCGTCTACCAAGCCTTGAATTTGCTCTCTTGCGAGAGCAAGTCCGCTCAAACCAGAAACACTCGAACTGAACTTTTTTAGAGAATTAGACAGTGCGCCGAGACCAACACCGCCCTTGCTTACAGGAGCGGTAGCGGCTTTCAACCGTCTCAGAGACTCGGAAAGTGCGTCTATCCCGCCAACGGCAGATGTAGAATTAGATTGTATTTCAAGTTCCAACTGCTCGATTGTCGTAGACATATTGCTCACTTCCCTTCAAATTTTTTATTGTGGCTTACCATGAATCCTTCCATCATTCTCTTACCCTTGTCATACACACCCTTGGCGTGTTCTTCCTCACGGAGTTCTGCTTGTTTTTCGTTAAGCGCATAGGCTTCCGAGAGGTACGGAACAGGTTTCACGCCCTTTTTAGCAAAGGCATGAAGAACGGGAGATACACGACATAGAGCTTCATAGAAATATGCGCCTTGTAGCCACATTTCCTGATTTTTACGATTCATTCTGAGTTCTTCCGCTTTTCTGTACGCCGCCACAAGCGTACTGTCTTTATCCCAATACTGTTCTTCGGTCATGCCGAAAGACAGATAGTGGGGGAACAACTCGTTGAATTTTTCTGTGTAAGTAGAGAGGGGAGCAGTGGCAGAACTACCACCACTCCCCTCAGTGGAGGACAGCGATCCACTTACCAAGTCGCTGTCCAGTCCAAGTTTCCCTCGGCTTCCTCAGGCTCCTCAACCAGAGTCAGAATCGGCTCGTTGTACATTTCAGCGAGCTTGCCGATCAGGTCTTCTTTCTTGGTAAGTTTGGAATAAATGTTGTCGATAACGTCTCCCTTGACGAAACGATGGTGGGCAAGGAACGCACCCGCAAACAGTGCCGGGAGAGTGGTCATGGGCTTGTCCGTGATGTCGGAAGCGATAAAGCCCTTCTTCTCCATTTCCGCAACCGTTCTGCGGGTAAATTCCAGCGTGTAGTCCTTGCCATCATAGGTGAAAGTCAACTGTTTTGCCATTTTTCTGTCCTCCTAAAATTTTCTTACGAGTCTGCGCCAACAGTGATAGGCGTAGACGGAGCGATAGTGATAGTCATGTCCACAACTTCGTTGACACCGCCGCCAACGGGGAACACGGAGAGCTGACCCTTGAACTCAAACTTACCGTCAGAGCCGGTAGGAGTGAGAGTGCCGCCGTCACCAGTTCCACCGAACCAGACAGCGTAATCGCCCTCCTGCCCCTCAAGGGCTTTCAGCTTGGTAAAGTCCTCTTTGGTATAGTTCGCAGTGAACTCAAGAGCGTCAAGAGACTGGACACCCGGAATGTAAGTCTGCATATTGTCAGACAGGGTGGTGGTTTCCAGCATTTCGGGTGCGCCGCCGAGGTCGGGAAATTCCTTAATGTCAATCAGCTTCTCATAAGTAGAAGTGGATTTCTTCATCAGGAAAATCTTGTAAGTAGAAATCGCCATGATTTATTACCTCCTGTAAATCGTTTTTTCTTTGGATATGACAGCTCGGTATCGACCGAGCATACGATAGATTGTCGCATTGTCCTGATTGGGGACAGGTTCAAGCATGGTGCGTGTGAAGTTCAGCTCCATCAGGATTTCATCAATGAACCCCACAATTTCCTTGCACTCAGCTTTTTTGCCCTTCGTGCGGTTGGAGTAGACATTCAGCTCGTACATGACTGCCACATGGTTTTCTTTACCCTCGGTGGTCTGCGAGTTTCGGAATGTGGCGTTGTCTACTTCAACGAGCGATACGCACGGGAAGGAGGGCGGTGTCTTGACATATTCGCCGGTCATGAAGATGTCCGGGTACTTTTCCCGTACTTTTCCAGACACCTCGTTGAAAATCTCAGTTTCAAGGTCAATCACTGAAACACCTCCTTCGCAATACTCGCAATTTCATCACAGACGGTCTTCATGGCGTTGTACATGGGCATGACAGCGGGTGCGCCGTGAGTCAGTCTCAGTTCACCGTCCTCATAGAACCCCCATGTCTTTCGCTTGCCCATGCCCTTTCCATAGCCGCCGATGGTGAAACCAAGCTCAGAACCCTTCGGGTGAGGGGAACTGCCAGCAGAGCCGTTGTGGTATACACCAGCACCGAACTCTACCCAAACAGCGTCCTCGCCAGCGACGATAACGACCGAGACATTTTCTCGCTCGTCAATGGAGACCTGCACTTCGGCTTTTCTCCCCCCGCCGCTTTCATCGGTCAAATCGTCAACGACTGCACCGTTGAAGCCGCTTTGAGCGAGAGTTCCAATCCGCTCGGCAATCTTCTTCCGAAGAAGTTCCGTCTTGCGAATGATTTCCCGCTTGTACTGCTCAAGCTCTTTGATAGCTCGGTCAATGTCCTTCTCGGACAGGCTGATACGAATAACCTTCTTACCCACTGACACTCACCTTGCTTATCGCCAGCGACACCACATTCAGGCTCTTAGCGACCTTCTTCACGATGTAGTCATGAGGGGTGATGATTTCACCCTTCTTGTTCACCGCAAGAGAGCCGTCCTCGTCCAGTTGTGGCGTGAGGTCAACCCAAAGCACCGCATATTCATCAATCGGGGGAGCGTCACTGTCCATGACAATCACTTTGTCGTAGGACTCGTTCTCCCCGAACTGACGGGTCTGCGTTTCGCCCTTCGCCGCCGAAATGTTGGCGTAGAACTCAGTGGGCTTGCCGTGCTGGACATCATACTCGCCGGTCACATTGCCGTACTCGTCTGTAATGGGGGTCTTACCCTCATACAGCGCATAGAAGAACTTGGTTTTGTTCCTGCTCATACACTTCATCAAACCACCCCGCAGTGCGGAATGACCGCTTTCAGCATAGAAGCAGGGACATCACCGTTTTCGTAGGTTCTCGACACACCATTCTCGGTGTGAGAGGTCTGCCCCTCAGCACCTCGCTTGTTCAGCATGTACGCCGCAATCTCCACTTGGAGGTGTGCGTACTGCGCCGGGACTTCGCTTATGTCGTTCTGGTAGGGATAGGCTTTCGCAATAATCTTGCTCCCCGCAAAAGTGAGGTAGATGGACAACACTTCGTCAGAGTCAGAACTTCCTACCATGACCTTGAGAGCGGTCAGCTTTTCCTCCTGAGTCATATTGTCGCACCTCCTGCTCAATCATTTTTGTCCGGGGTCTCCTCAGAGGGTTCCGGCTCAGGTTCGCTTACGGCGGTTTCCTCAGAGGGTTCCTCCACAATGAACACACGGTTCAGCGGGTTCTTCCCCTCAGCCAGCTCCTTGATACGAGCCTTGGTCGGCTTGTACCCCTCCACGGGGTACACATCACCGACAGCGTAGTGGTGTTCATCATTTTTCAAATCCCGGAATGGGCTGATTACTCGATACATTTCTGTCCTCCATCTCCACTTCGATTACACGCCGGGAGAGACGGTAATCTTCACAGCCTTGGTCTCGTCAGTCAGAGCGGCAAGGTAGTACTTCCGAGAGAAGATGGTGTTCAGACGGGTGTTCGCCGCAGTCTCGGAACGGTTGTTGGCAGTAACCTGCTCAACCTCGACACCCTTCTTGTTGAACAGGGTGACGGCTTCACGAGTGCCGATGATGATAGTGCCTGTCACAGCGTCCTTCTTGGTGTACAGGTTCACACCAGCCACAGTGCCGACATAGCCGGTACGGGCAAAGGCTTCGACATACTTGAGATCGTCTTTCAGTGCCTTACGCACAGAAGCCATGTCAGCCGCATTGACGAAACCGAAAATGCTCACACCCTCAATCTGCTCAAGGTTTAGCTTGGCAACAGCGTCAGCGAAAGTGCCGAAGCCGTAATCAGTGGCGGCAACCGCCAGAGTAGCCTTGTTGAACTCGGCGAAGATGTCCTTGTTGACGGTGTTGAACATGTCAGTACCCATGTGGCGAACGCCGACAGGAACCAGCATGGGGTCGGTCATAGCCTGCTCGTCATAGTACTCGAAGCGGTTCTGAGCCAGCAGGATTTCATACTCCTTGTCGGTGTAGGAAACCTGAATGGTCTTGGTGTTGCCAGCACCCATAGCCAGCTTCTCAGTACCGTCAGTAGCCTTGTAGACATTGACCTTGCGTTTCATACCAGCCTGTCCCACCAGACTGTTATCAACAGTGCAAAACTGCTGCAAATCAAGGTGAGAATTGTACTGGTCTTCCACCTCATTGGAGAGGTAGAAATTGTCATAAATAGTATGAGTGAAAGCCATTACTCTTTACCTCCATAAAGTTCTTTGTATTCGTCAGGGTGTTCCGTGTAAAACTTATGACGCTCTGCCGGGTCGAGCTTTCTGAACTTTTCGAGCGTCATGGTCTTGGAATCCCCATCGGGAGTAGGTTTCGGTGTATTCTTGAGAGCTTCTGCACGAACCTTCTTCTCAAAGGAAGTCAAGTGCTTCTGCTGATTGGCAAAGACCTTCTCGGAATCACCATCAGCCATAGCCTCAGCCGTTTCATCGGCGAGAGATTCATCGTAGCCGAGAGCGACCAGCTTCGCCTTGTTCTTGGCGATAACAGACTCACGCAGGAGCTTGTCGTACTTGTTTTGAAGCTCCTCACGCTCCTCCTGTTCCTTCTGCTTCTTCTGCTCGTCCTCGGTCATTTTCTCTCGGAGCTGTTTCTTGTAGCCAGCGGCTTCGCTGTTACTCTTGGACAGAGCGTTTTTCAGACGCTCAATCTCAGCGGAATTGTCTTCCGGGACATTCACCTTTTCCAGAGCGGCTTCGACCTCCTCAAAGGTCATGCCCTCCTTGTAAGCGTCCCCAAGCACTTCTTTAAGGTTCATTGTGTTTTCCTCCTTGCGTTTCATAGGTAGTTCACTCTACACAGATTTCTGTTTGAAGGGTTGTCTCCCTGTTGCGTTTTAAGGTGTTCCCTCACCATAACCAAGCGGAAAACCGCTTTAATTATTCGTCTTCGTCAGAACCGTTCGGATTTCCCGAACCATCGGTGTTGTTCTGAGCCGTCTTCTGCTGTTGCGCCAGCTTCTCTTGCTGTTCCTCGTAATACTTCATACTCAGGGTGTATGCTCTCTCCGGGTCAACGAACAAGCCGCTATGCTGGAACGCCAGAAGGGGGTGAATCTTCGGCTGTTTGAGCATGGACACGAGAACCTGAGACTTACTCTGAATGTTCTCGTAATTGCGTCTGGTGAACTGCAATTCGATGTCCTTCAAGCGCAGATTGATGTTCTCGGACAGGTCACGGCAGATACGAAGAACCAGCTTGAGCATTTTCTTCTCTGCCTTTTTGAACATGTGTTCACTGTCCTTGGCTCTCGCTTCCGCAAGAGACCAGCCGTCTCGCAGGAGTACCGCCGCCCCCGTGTCAGAGGTAGAAGTACCGCCGTTGCGGTTCGGCATACCACAGATAGTGAGAACAGCGTTGTACAAATCGTCCTTGAGCGTCTGAGTCTGAACCTGATTCAGCTCCTTCACCACGAGGTCAACATCAATGTTCCCGCCGCTGTCGTTGGGCGGCACAAGGATTGCGCCCTCCTCAAGAAACTCTTTGAACTTCTCCTTCTCAATGCGACAGCCGATGAACTTCCAGAACGCCTGAATGAACTGCTCCACGCCGTCCATGCGGTTGGACTCCGCATTGTTGATTGCGTCCAGCAGGGGAAGAACAATCTCGAAAGAGCCGAGCCGAGCATTGTTCGCCGGGTACTCGAAAATGGGAATCATGTCCAGCGCATGGGACTTGGACTCGGCCTTGTTGATGATGTCTCCGTCAATCAACCAGTAGTAGTTCTCGGTGTAGACCGAGTAGTGCGTGACCTCGTTCTCGTCCTTGCTGTACTTCACTGCCATCAGGGGCTTATTCCCGATTTCATTGGAGTACACAACGAAGGTGTCACGGGGGTCAAGGGTGTACATTTCAAACGGGGACTCGTCTTCCTCGTTGGGTTCATCGGGCAGAACCAGACGATAAGCGGTTCCGCAAATCATCTGCCACTCCACAATCTCTTGGTCTTGCGTGGCCTTGTCCTCGGCGAACATCAGCTCGTTCAGGGCGGTAATGCCCTTGGTGACGCTCTCCTCGGTGCTTCTACCGATGTACTGAATCGGCTCACCGCACAGGTAGCCGACCTTGAAGGAGACAATCTCGTTTGCCCGGTTCTCCACAATCTTGTTGCAGATTTCAGGACGGACATCCTTTTTCCGATTCAAAATCGGCTGTTTGCCCTTGTAGTAGTTCCACAGGTAATCAATCTCGCTTCGGTTGAAAGCGTGGTCACTGAGAGCTTTCTGCAAGACCTCGACCACATTCCCGTCCGTGATTTTCTTCACGCTGGATTTGATAACCCGTCTGCCACTCATTTGCCGAGTCTCGCTCATGGGCTTGGAAGTGTCGATTTCATTTCCCAAGACTGTCCCTCCTCTCCTCGGAAATTGAAAATGGCGCATGACTGTTTGAGCTTTTCGCTCTCGCAATCATGCGCCACATCTATGCCATAATTATTCGTGTATATTATAGCATTTCGGTTCGTAAAAGTCAAGTTCTAATTCTTGTTTTAGGAATTGAATGTTGAAAATCATGTGGAAATTGTGAATTACCACGGACGCTTGAAGACCTCAACATTCTGACCACCCAAGCTCTGAGCATACTCAGCCAGCATTGCCATGCCATCGGGGACATCATCGTGTTTGTTCTTACCCGCCATCGTGTAAGAGCAGAGCATGTCCATCATCTTGCCGTAATCAGATTTGCGCTGGTACAGGGAAGCGTCTTTGAACAGGCAATGCTCTTTGACCCATGCGCTGTTCACGATGATTTTCGTTTCCTTGTTGGCAGTGGTGAACTTGGTGGTGATGTGGGTGATACCGCCCTTTTTCTTCACTTCCTCCTGAATCTTCTCGGCAACCCGCCGACCTGCGGAATTGGACTCGAAGCGGCAGGACTTCACCTTGTCCCGGACGAGGATTTCCGTCAGCCGAGCGTCCACAATGTTGGGCAGACCATTATCGCAGACGCAATCGTCAATGTAGTAGTCCTGCCCATACACATAGGCCACCGGGAGGAAAGCGTAGTCTGCGCCCTTGTCCTTGGTGTCGCAGATACCGATGATTGCGTCAGGTTCTTCCTTCGGAAGCTCGAAGTACCGGCGAAGCTCGTCCTCGGAGTAGACAAGACCCTCTCGCTCAATCGGCTCGTTCATATACAACGCTCGCCAGCTCACATCGTCCATGATGTTTCTCTGCTCACGGTAGAAACTGGTGCTGAACCCGACACCGTAGGCATAATCGAAATTGGACTCGTCATTCTCGTCCAGAGCGGGAATGACGATGAACTTCGCCCTATCGCTGTCGATATACTCCCGTTCGAGCCGCCCAATGACATCGTGAACAGACCACCGGGTCGCAATGTGAAGCTCTTTGCAGTTATGTCCGATTTTACGCTGTCTCAAGTCCGTGGTGTAAGTCTCCCACAGTTTGTCCAGCCGCTCCTTCGACAACGCCACCTCGATACCAGACACCAAGTCATCACAATAGAGCAGGGTGGCGGCACGATACAGACCAGCGTTGCCGGTTCCGATGGAGGTGAACTCCAAGGTCTCAAAACGCTGTCGCTTGTCGAGGTCGATACGGCAATCCTTGGCGTTGGTGTTGGACACCTTCACATTGGGAAAAACATCTTGCCAAAGATAGTCCCCGTTCTTGTCCATAATCCGCAGACATTCATCATACACACCTCGCACGAACGAGTTGGAGTGTGAGCCAGTCAGCATGGGTTCGTTGGGAATCCTCCCGCCGAGCCAAGTGAGGTAGAAGATTGCCAGCGTGGTCTTGCCGCTACCGGGAGGGAGGGAGACTGCCAGCAAATCCAGTTTATCGTCTGCCAGCTCTTGCAGAGCGTCCACCACCTGTTTCAGCACCCTTCTCCGAGGAGGGTAGAACTTCTTGTCTGGCTCCCGTTTCCACTCCACATAGAGCAGGTAGCAGTCAAAATCGTAGGGAGCGGCGGCAAGGCACACCCGCTTATGCAGGTCATAAATCGACCGCACCTGCTCCCCGGAGATAGACCTGTCGTGCATTGCCCGTTCGCACTCGGCAGAGAGGAGTTTCAAATACTCCACACCGAGAGCCGTATCGGTCTTCATGGCTTCTTTGCACATGTAGTACAGGTCTTCCATAGGCTGACACTCATGACCCATCCTCGCTTTTTCGTAAATCGTCTCAAGTAGATTTCGCATAAATACCTCCAAAAAGAAAATAGCGCATGACCGTTTGAGCTTTCCGCTCTCGCAATCATGCGCCATTCATCACTGTTTTACTGAATTTTGTATCGTTAAGACCAGAAGGATGATTCCTTTTATCGTCCATTTGAGTAGATACCAAACCCCAATGGGGATAAAGAGAAGTGCCATGAGAAAATTCACCAAGAAACTCTTTGACACCTGCGTTATATTAACCTCCCGTGTCAATCCAATATCAGTTCGCAGTTTTCCCATGTACCAGCACTGAGACATTCGCCCTCAAAGGTGATTGTGTCCCCGACACTAATCGTTTTAAGTGCGTCTTCTTGGTCTTTCTCAAATTCCGCTATGAAGAAAACAATCGTGGAATCAACCTGTTTCTCCATAGTCAATGTTGCACCGCCTGTCAGATTGAGCAAACCGCCTGTCTCCATTCCGTTTACTTTTGCGGTAATGCGGTATCGGTTATACTGGTAAACATCATCGGCTCTCAGTTCGTTCTCTTTGTATGCTCGATAGATTTCATCGAATGTTACACTTTCATCTACAACAGCAGAACTCTCATCGGACTCTGTGGTTTTGTTTGTTTCGATTTGTGCTTTTGATTGCACATCCATGAAGCGGAACATGCAGAATACTGCAATGAGGAGGACAAGAGAAGACCCAAGAACTATTGCCCACGCCTTGGTCGATGGTTTCTTCCGAATGGACAATACAATCGTCACAACAAGGAATAATAGAAAGATTGCGAGTATTACGCTAAACACTGCAACAAGGTCTGTTCTGTCTGACGGAATACCAAGAAAATCGGTAATCATTCTGACTCCTCCTCGTCTTTCTTCAAAATCGGCTCGTGAACACCCTTAACCCAATTCATATCCTTACCATACTTATACATGCCCTCGTATAAAGGACGGTTTGAAATTATGCTCTTGATGGTGGAAACTTGGAAATCTCGACCCTTGCGAGTCACAAACCCTTCTTTCCTCAGAATTTCAGTGATTGCCAGCATAGAGGTTCCTTTATCCGTCTCCTCAAAGATACGCTTTACGATAGGCTCCTCCTGCGGATTTATCGTCAAAACGCCGTTCACTACCGTATAGCCATAGGGAGTCCTACCGCCACTGTACCCGCCACACTGCGCTTTCACACTTCTCCCCCTGGAGGTACGGAGGGCAATGTTTTTGCGTTCCTGCTCTGCCACAAACAGAAGAAGCGCACGGTAGATATTTGCCATGTCCCCACCTTCTGCGTATTCTTCCTTCACTGAAAGCAGTTTGATATTGCGCTTCTCCAAGGTGTAGAGATAGTAGAAGTACAGTTTTGTGTCACGGGCAAGGCGGTCGTTCTTAAAAACAATCACAGCTTCATAGGGAGGGTTGGTTACATCGTCTCCATAAAGAATCTTGTCCAGCTCAGGTCGATTGTCTTTGACCCCGCTCATTTTGTCGATTTTCCAGTCTACGACATTATACCCATGCTCATTCGCATAGAGTAAAATCGCCTGTTTTTGCACATCAATTCCATATTTATCGTCTGCGCCTTGTTCCTCGGTGCTTACTCTGATATATCCGATTGCGTTCTTAAATTCTTTCATGTCTGAACCTCCTTGTACATTAAGAATAGCATGGGTTTTCGTAAATGTCAATAAGTAAATGCAAATCAGTCGAGCTTGGGGAAATTGGGGAAATTATTTTCACCCATAATCCTTTATAGTATATGTTTATTCTTTTTTCTACTTAGTAGAACCTTGTAAAAAACTTCCCCAGCTTCCCCCAACGAGAAGCCTTTTTAGATTTTTCGGCAATTTAAGCTACTCCCTGCCGGGTTTGCACCGTTTCGCCGTCCCCCTCCGGGGGTATGCCTTCCGGCAACCTGTCACAACTCCGGGCTTGCCTGTCCTCATTATAAAACCGTGATAACACATTCAAAATAAAGCTTTCAAGCCCTATTGATACCACCCGCCGCCACTGTCAATAGAATATACCCCAATGAA
>ERZ827108.2375-NODE-2375-length-19823-cov-4.073199_pt1 | contig 19823 bp, 20 predicted proteins | sample MGYA00519921_ERZ827108 | MGnify/ENA primary metagenome ERZ827108 (study PRJEB31778, sample SAMEA3449258) | human gut metagenome | biome: human gut; feature: human-associated habitat; material: faeces | place: United Kingdom | collected 2010/2012 ... | reverse complement strand
ATTCTAACAGCTTCGGCTTTGAGATGGAAAAAGACGCGGCTGGCTGCCGCGCCTTCAGCCGTAATTATTATTGTAGGAGGAATGAATCATGAAGCTGAAAAAGAGAGGGGTCGCCCTGCTGCTGGCCGCGCTGCTGCTTTCATCGGCCGCGCTGGCAGAGGCCCCCATGACCACCATGAGGGAGGAAGCGATGGAACACAGGCAGAATGTCATTTATCTGGCCGGGGGCTGCTTCTGGGGGCTGGAAAAGCTGATGCAGTCTATTCCCGGCGTGACGGATGCGGTCAGCGGCTATGCCAACGGCACCGGCGAGGAAGACGCGAATTACCAGACGGTGGTCAAAGGCCAAACGGGCTTCCGGGAGACCGTGAAGGTGACCTACGACCCTGAGCAGGTCAGCCTGGACGCACTGCTGCTGGCGTACTTTTATGTGATCGACCCAACGGTGGAGAACCGGCAGGGCAACGACGTGGGCAGTCAGTACCAGACCGGCGTGTACTACGAGGACGACGCATCCAGAGAAATCGTGGAGCGCGTCGCCGCTCTGGAGCGGAGGCGCAGGGAGAAATTCGTGGTGGAGATCGGCCCGCTGGTCAACTTCTTCCCGGCAGAGGAGTATCATCAGGATTATCTGGATAAAAACCCGAACGGCTACTGCCACATTCCCCGGGCGGAAATCGAGCTGTTCTCCCGGTTGAGGATCGATCCGGGCGATTATCAAAAGCCCGCCGCCGAGGCCATCCGGGACAAGCTCACCGACGAGCAGTACCGGGTAACGCAGGAAAACGCCACCGAATCCCCCTTCCAGAACGAGTTCTGGAATCAGTTTGAGAAGGGCATTTATGTGGACATTGTTACCGGCGAGCCGCTGTTTTCCTCCACGGACAAGTTTGAAAGCAGCTGCGGCTGGCCCGCCTTCTCCAAGCCCATCGAGGAGCCTGCGGTGGTGGAGCTGCCGGACGACAGCCACGGGATGCACCGCACCGAGGTGCGCAGCCGGGCCGGGGATTCCCATCTGGGCCACGTCTTCACCGGCGACCGGGAAAGCCCCAACGGCGTGCGCTACTGCATCAACAGCGCCGCGCTGCGCTTTATCCCCTATGCAAGGCTGGAGGCAGAGGACTACGGATATCTTCTCAGTATCTTTGAAGAATAATCTGCAAAGTGCTTTCTTCCGTTGTGATAGGATAACAGTACGATACCAGATTTCATTTTGCTATCAACAGTGTGAACGCGCTCTGGTTGTGTCCTCTCAGAATTCTTCGTAAGAGGTCATGCCCAGATACTTGCCGGAGGAAAAATGTGCTTCCATGGCTCGTGCGAACGCTGGATAGCTGTGGTTCTCCAGCGCGGCGACGATGGCCTCGTGCTTGGTGACCGTCTGCTCCAGATGGGGCTGCTTTTTCTCCAGCTCGAAGCCGTCGTCCACAGACCAGATGGCCTCCAGCAGGGAGAGCAGCACGTCGTTGTGCAGGGAGCGGAACAGCGTCAGGTGAAAGTCCTTGTCCTCCTGAATAAAGAAGACGCCCCGGGACCAGTTGTCGCGCATGGCGTCGGCCAGGCTCCGCAGGGCCCGGACGTCCTCCTCGGTCATCGCGTGGAAGGCCTGCCGCATGTACGCCAGCTCCAGCACCTTGCGCACGCCGAACATTTCCCGGATGGAATGCTCCTCCTGCGGGCCCACCTGAAAAAACAGCACGTTCTGCAGAATGAAATCCAGATTGAAAGCCTGCACCTCCGTGCCCTTTCCGGGGCAGGCCCGCACCATGCCCATCAGCTCCATGCTCTTGATAGATTCCCGCAGCACGTTGCGGCTAACGCCCAGCGTCTCGCATAGCTTCTGCTCGGTGGGCAGCAGATCGCCCGGCTGCAGGTTGTTCTGGACGATATATTTCCGAATTTCCCGATAGGTTCGGATGTAAAGCTTGTCATTCCGGTTCGTGTTTTGCACGATGCTTCACCCCTTACAGGATTTGTAGAACAAATGCATGTCTTATTATAAAACAGCCTTGCAAAAAAGTCAATCACGATAGAAAATATGGCATAGAAACCAGCCCGAAAAAATATTATGGGCTTGGAAATAAAAAACCTATTGACATCGTTCCTCATTTGTAGTACATTTGAGCCACGAAAGAAACAGCGTACCCCCTGCAACGTTCCGTCCCGTTCTTCCCTTCGCTTCACCCCCCCTGAAAGGGGTTGAACAATATAGCAAGGAGGTCTTTCCAAGATGAAGAAACTGATCGCCCTGTTCCTGTGCCTGATGCTGGTCCTGCCCGTAGCGGCGGCGCTGGCCGACGACATGACGACCGAGATCACCCTGTGGACCTTCCCTGTCGGCGGCTTTGGCGACGACGAACAAGTCCAGACGCTGATTGCGGACTTCAACGCGGTATACCCCAACATCAAGGTGAATGTGGAGTATCTGGACTACACCAACGGCGACGTGCAGGTCACCACCGCCATGGAAGCCAAAACCACCCCTGACATCATCTTCGAAGGCCCCGAGCGTCTGGTGGCCGTGTATGCGGCGGCCAACGCGCTGGTGCCGCTGGATGATCTGTGGACGGACGAAGCCATGGCCGACATCAGCGCCGGCGTAGCCGCTGCCTGCAAGGACGCGGCCGGCGTGTACTACGAGTATCCCCTGTGCTCCACGGCCCACTGCATGGTCATCGACAAGGCTGCCTTTGAGAAGGCGGACGCCCTGCAGTACATCGACATGGAAAAGCACACCTGGACCACCGAGGGCTTTGAGATGGCCCTGCGCGCGCTGGTCGAAGCGGGCTACAACCCCACCGGCCTGATCTTCTGCTCCGGTCAGGGCGGCGATCAGGGCACCCGCGCTCTGGTGAACAACCTCTACAGCGGCAAGTTCACCTCCCCGGATTTCAGCAAGTACACCATGGACAGCGAGGAGAACATCAAGGCCCTGACCATGCTCCAGAAGTGGGCGGAGGAAGGTCTCATCGCCTTTGATCCCTCCATCAACGGCGGCGAGGAGCTGGCCCTGTTCGTCAACGGCACCTCCAAGATGGCCTTCTGCTGGAACGCCGCCATCGAGGGCCTGAACCGCGACAAGCTGGCCGACGGCGTGGAGCTGTTCCCCATGACCTTCCCCACCGACAAGGGCGATCCCGAACTGTGCGGCGGCATCTGGGGCTTCGGCATCTTCGACAACGGCGACGCTGCTAAGATTGAGGCGGCCAAGACCTTCATCCGCTTTGTGTGCGACGATCCCGTGCAGGTGCGCAAGAGCGTGTACATGTCCGGCTACTTCTCCGTGCGGTCCTCCGTGACCGGCCTGTATGCCGGCACCGAGAAGGAATATCTGGATACCTATGCTCCCTTCGTGCAGTATCTGGGCGATTACTATCAGGTGGCCCCGAACTGGAACACCCAGCGCTATGAGTGGTGGAACCTGCTCCAGCGCGTGGGCGCGGGCGGAAACGTGGCCGATGAAGTGGCCCTGTACATCCAGAACGTGAACCAATAAGCCAACCGTCCGGGTTGGAGGGGCGCTCTCCCCATGGCTGAGCGCCCCTTTTTCTAGAAAAGGGGGATCGCCGCGTGCAAACTACCGCCAGCATCAACCGCAGCCTGCGCGCCACGCGCAGGCGCGAAAGCATTTCCGGTTATCTGTTTATGGCGCCGGCTCTGGTTTTTTTCCTTGGGTTCGTCGTTTTTCCCATGTTCATGTGCCTGTTCAACAGCGCTTTTCGCTACACCCTTTCCGAGTTTACCTTCGTAGGTCTTGACAACTATGTTCGTTTGTTTCAGGATGTGAAGTTCGGCAAGTCGCTGGTCAATACGCTGATGATCGTGCTGGTCAGCGTGCCCTTCACATGCCTGTTTTCGCTGTGGGTCGCTTCGGCGATTTATCAGATGCGGCAGCTGTACACCTCCTTTTTCCGCTGTGTGTTCTATCTGCCGGTGGTCACGGGCTCTGTGGCGGTAACCGTGGTATGGAAATGGATGTTCAACCCCTACTATGGCCTGCTCAACTATGTGTTTACGGCGCTGGGCCTCATCAGCAAAAACCTGAACTGGCTGGGCAGCGCGGATACGGCGCTGGGCTGCATCATCACCATCCTGCTGACCACCTCCGTCGGTCAGCCTATCGTGCTGTATGTGGCGGCGCTGAGCAATGTGGATCATTCGCTGGTGGAGGCGGCGCAGGTGGACGGGGCTACCAGCCTGCAGACCTTCTGGCGCATCAAGTGGCCGCAGGTCATGCCCACCACGCTCTATATTCTGATCATCACCACCATCAACTCCTTCCAGTGCTTCGCGCTGATCGACCTGCTGACCTCCGGCGGGCCGCAGGATTCCACATTGACCATCATGTACTACATCTACCATAACGCGGTCAAGCTGAACAACTTCGGCTACGGCTGCGCCATGGGCATCATTCTGGCGGCGATCATCGCGCTGTTCAGCGCGGCGCAGTTCCGTCTGGCCAAATCCGGCAGCTGAGGGGGCGAGGACAATCATGGATCACAGCGTACATAGAATAACGGTTTATCGAATTGTGAGCATCGCGCTTCTGATTGTGCTGGCGCTGCTCATGCTGTTTCCGCTGTATTGGATCATCACGGGGTCCGTGAAGGGAGCAAAGGAAATCAACGCCCGGGTGCCCTCCTTTTTTCCCGTCAGTCCGACGACGGCCAACTATGCCAAGCTTTTCTCCAAGCCCGCATGGACGTGGCTGCTCAACACGGTGTTCATCTGCGGCATGACCATGCTGCTCGCCTGTCTGTGCGGCGCCATGGGCGGCTACGCGCTGGCCAAGAAGCAATTTGCCGGGCGCGGGTTGATCTTCACCATGTTCGTCTGCGCCATGGCGCTGCCCAAGCAGGTCATCATGATTCCTCTGCTCAAGGAAATGGCGTGGCTGAACCTGCACAACACCCTGTGGGCGGTCATCTTCCCCACCGTGGGCTGGCCCTTCGGCGTGTTCCTGATGAAGCAGTTCTCCGAGAACATTCCCAATGAAATGCTGGAGGCGGCGCGCATCGACGGGGCGGGGGAGGCCCGCACCTTCATCGACATTGTGTTCCCCATGATTAAGCCCGGCGTGGGCGCGCTGGCGATCTTCACCTTCATCACCGCATGGAACGATTACTTCCTGCAGCTGATCATGCTCAACGCTCAGCGAAAGCTGACCATTTCTCTGGGCATTGCCAAGATGCAGGGCGAGGCCAGCACAGACTTCGGCCTGATCATGGCGGGCGCCACGCTGGCCAGCGTACCGATCATCGCCGTGTTCCTCGCCTTCCAGAAATACTTCACCCGCGGCATCACCATGGGCGCGGTCAAGGGCTGAGGAGAACCTCTGTTTTCAATTATCGATCATGAACGAGGAGGCCTTTATCATGGGCAGCTTAGACAAGTACAGGGGCGTTTTCCCGGCGTTTTACGCCTGCTACGACGATCAGGGGGGTGTGAGCGAAACGCGCGCGCGCCGTCTGGCCCGGCATCTGGTGGATAAGGGCGTGAAGGGACTGTACGTAGGAGGATCCTCCGGGGAGTGCATCTATCTGGAAAAGGAGGAAAGGATGCGCACGCTGGAGGCTGTGATGCAGGAGGTAGGCGGCCAGTGTACCATCATTGCGCACGTGGCATGCAACAATACCGCGGAGAGCTGCCAGCTGGCAGAGCATGCCGAGCAGCTTGGCGTGGACGCCATTGCCAGCATTCCTCCCATCTATTTTCACCTGCCGGACGCGGCCATCGCCCGATACTGGAACGACATCTCCGACGCGGCCCCCCATACGGATTTCTTTATCTACAACATTCCCCAGCTGGCGGGCGTGGCCCTTTCGATTCCGCTGGCAAAGCAAATGCAGCGAAATCCCCGCGTTGTGGGCGTCAAAAATTCCTCCATGCCCGCCTATGATATAGAAGGCTTCAAGCGGGTCTTCGAACGTCCGTGCATCATCTTCAACGGGCCGGACGAGCAGTTTGTGGCGGGACGCGCCATCGGCGCGGACGGCGGGATCGGCGGCACCTACGCGGTGATGCCGGAGCTGTTCCTGAAGATGGACGCGCTGTGCCGGGCAAACGATTTTGCCGCCGCCGCGCCCATCCAGCATTCGGTGAACACCATCATCGAGGCGATGTGCGCCTGCCGCGGCAATCTGTATGCGGTCATCAAGAAGATCATAGAGCTGCGCGAGGGTCTGCCTCTGGGCGGCGTGCGTCCTCCAATGCCCAACCTGGAGGCGGAGGATATGGCGCAGGTACACGTTTGCGCCGAAATGATCGACGCTGCCATCAAAAGCTTTGCCTGAGGTGACGGAAAAATGAAGCTGAACGGAGCAACCGTCAATTTTCTGGGAGACAGCATCACGGCGGGAGTAGGAGCAAGCTGCGAGTGCAACCGCTATACCGACGTTCTGGCAAGGGAATTCGGGCTGCTGCATTCCAATAACTACGGCGTAAGCGGATCGCGGATCGCCCGGCAAACCGTCATGACCGATGAGCCACATGATCGGGACTTCTGCATGCGCATGACGGAAATGGACGCAAACGCCGATGCGGTGGTTGTCTTTGGCGGAACGAACGACTACGGCCACGGGGACGCGCCCTTGGGTGTGCCTTCCGACAGGACACCTTTCACCTTCTGGGGGGCGTGCCACTGCCTGATGGACGGTCTGCTGACGCGCTATGCAGGAAAGCCTGTTGTTATCCTTTCGCCGCTGCACCGAGACGGCGAGAACGATCCCCGTGGAGACGGTCGCAAGCCGCTGAGCGTTGCGCCGCTGTCCGCCTATCGGGATATTCTGCTGGAAACGGCGCGGCATTACGCCCTGCCGACACTGGATCTGTACGCCGTCAGCGGCATCCAGCCGGAAAACGTCCGCTGCCGGGAGTTGCTTTTGCCGGACGGCCTTCACCCCAGCGATGAAGGGCACGCGCTGCTGGCCAGAAAAATCGGTCTGTTTTTACGGACGCTGTAAGGGAGAGAAAGAAGAATGACGAAGGAAGCGTTGTTTGCGCTGATGAAGGGCACGGTGATCGTCTCCTGCCAGGCGACGCCGGGCGAACCGCTCTACGACCGGGAGCGCTCCGTCATGCCGCTGATGGCCCGCGCCGCCAAGCTGGCAGGCGCGAAGATGATCCGCACCAGCTCGGTTCGGGATATCATCGAAATCAAGGAAGAAACCGGCCTGCCGGTGATCGGGCTAATCAAGCGGGAATATCCCGGCTTTCAGGGACGCATCACCATGACCATGCGGGAGGTGGACGAGTGTATGGCCGCAGGGGCGGACGTTGTGTCCATCGACTGTACGGACTGCGTGCGCGGCGATGGGCTGACTCCGACGGAATTTTTGAAAGCGGTTCGGGAAGAATACCCCAACATCATCATCATGGCCGACTGCGCAACCTTTGAAGAGGGCGTCGCCGCCCACGCGGCGGGGGCCGATCTGGTGGGCACCACCATGAACGGCTACACCCCCCAGACAGCCGGGGAAACGGGCGAACCGAATTTTGCGCTTGTGGCGCGTCTCGTGAAAACGCTTCCCTGCCCGGTCATCGCGGAGGGACGCATCCATACGCCGGAGCAGGCAAGAAAAATGCTGGAAATCGGGGCATGGGCCGTGGTGGTAGGCGGCGCGATCACACGCCCCCTGGAGATCGCCTCCCGCTTCATGGCCGCCGTCCGCGATTTACCGGGAGGAATGGTATGATTCTGGCGTTGGACATCGGCGGCACCTCCGTAAAAATGGGCCTTGCGGACGAACAGGGCGTCCTGTACGAAAAAGCAGAGGCCGACGTCAGCTTTGACGGCTACCAAACGCCCATCATCGATACGGTTGTCCAAAGCGCCGTGCTGTTTCTTGCGCGGCATAACGTCTCCATCTGCGGGGCAGGCGTATCCGCCACCGGACAAATCGACGACCGAAGCGGCGTGGTGATCGGCACCAACGGAAAGATCCCCCATTATGAGGAAACGCCCATCAAAGAGAAGCTGGAGCAGGCGCTGGGCGCGCCGGTCTGGGCGCTCAACGATGCTAACGCCGCCGCGTTGGGCGAATGCGCCTTCGGCGGCGGACGCGGCTGCCGGAACGCCGTTTTCATCACGCTGGGAACAGGCGTAGGCGGCGGGCTGGTACTGGACGGAAGGTTGTACGGCGGTGCGCGGGGCATTGCCGGGGAGCTGGGGCACTTTACGCTCTATCAGGAGGGCCCTGCATGCCCCTGCGGAAAGCGCGGCTGTTTTGAACACTATGCGTCCGTGACCGCGCTCATCCGTCGTGCGCATGAAGCCGCGCCGGAAACCGAATGGAACGGGCGAAAAATATTTGAGCGTGCCGCTCAAGGGGACGCCGTACTGCTTCGAGTGCTGGAGACATGGATTGATGACATTGCGGCGGGACTCACCGGGCTGGTTCACCTGTTCAATCCGGAGGCCGTGCTCATCGGCGGCGGCGTAAGCGCACAGGAAAAGCTGCTGATAGAGCCCCTGCGCCGTCGGGTGCTTCAAGGCGTCATGCCGCGCTTTGCCGAAGGGCTTCGGGTGGAGGCTGCCACTCTCGGCAACGACGCGGGACTTCTCGGCGCGGTTCGCTTCTTTCTGGAGCGGGAGGGCAGGCTCTGAACGTCGCTCCTGCGCGATACACTGTGCTTCGCCGGCATAAGCCGGTAAAGATAAACACTGCGACGACAAAAAAGGAGGCAACACAATGAAGAAACTGTTCACTCTACTGCTGGCAGTAAGCCTGCTCTTCTCCATCGCGGCCACCTCCGCAGCCGCCGAGGGCACAGGCGGCACCATGTACCCCAACCCCCTGCAGGACGTTCGCGTCCGTCAGGCGCTGTGGTATGCCATTGACATGGACGCCATCGTGGACGCGCTGTGGAACGGTACCGTGACCGCCGCCCACAAGTCCCTGGTTCCGGAGGGCTACTGGCAGGCGGACGGCCTGACCGAGTATACTTACAATCCGGAAAAGGCGAAGGAGCTGTTGGCCGAGGCCGGCTGGGACGGCAGCCGCACCCTGAAGGCCGTTTACTACACGGGCAACCTGCTGGACACCATTACGGCAATCCAGGCGTACTGGAACGACGTGGGCGTGAAGATGGAATTCCAGCTGCTCACCGACAACCTGACCGCTCTGCTGTGGACGCCCTCTGCGGACGGTATGCATTCCGCCGTGGACTGGGATCTGTGCTTTGCCGGTACCAACGCGCTGACGCTGGGCGAGTTCTACAACCGTCATCACAGCACAGCCGTCAACAACTCCACCGTAAAGCCGGATGAGACCCTCGACAAACTCATTGAAGCGTCCCGCGTCGCCGTGACCAAGGAGGATCAGAAGGTGGCCTACGACGCCATTCAGGTGTATGAAAACGAACAGGTGCCGGTCATTCCCATGTTCTACATTCCCTCCTGGGTCGTAACCTCCAAGCATCTGGACATGCAGGGGAATCCTGTGGGCAACGATCAGTTCTCCTACCGGAAAAACATTTTGGATTGGACCACTGACCGGGAAGACCGCACGCTGTACACCAACACCGGCGCCGTCAACGCGCTGGAGCATCCCGCCACCAACCCCGGTTTGTTCTGGCATCAGGAAATCGTGTTTGACCGTCTCCTGAACGCGGACGAAAGCCTTGCGCCTACCGATGGTTCTTTGGCGGAGAGCTATGAGGTTTCCGCGGACGGCAAAACCATTGCGTTTAAGATCCGCGAGAACGTCAAGTGGCACGACGGCGAGTCCTTCACAGCCGAGGATGTAGCTTGGACCTTCCGCTACTATCCCACCGTCCCCGGCGCGAACACCGTGATGACCGACGTGGTCAACGATGCCAAGTCCATCACCGTGGAAGGAAATACCGTGACGTTTGAATTCAACAACGCGCAGCCCAACGCCCTGACCATCTTCTCTCAATGGCCCGTGCTGCCCAAGCACAAGCTGGAAAGCGTCGCGCCGGAGAACTTCAGCGCGGACACCTTCTGGCAGATGCCCATCGGCACCGGTCCTTTCAAGGTGGAGACCGTCAAGCTGGGCGAGTACACGATCCTGTCCCGGAATGCGGATTATTTCATGCCTGGAACCGGCAATATCGAAAAGCTCTACCTGTATCCCTCCACCGATGCGGGTGATGAGAACCTAATCACCAACGCAAAGGCCGGGATGATCGACTATGCGTTCTGCAAGGATTCCACGCAGGTGCAGCAGCTGCTGGAAATGTCGGATTACACGGTGTACACCGTTAACGTGACCTTCCCGCGTTACATCTTCGTGAACATGTTCGAACGCTGATCGGCGCTTTATCACTTGAACAACAGGGGGCTGGCAAACAGCCGGCCCCCGCCTTTCCTTCTATAATGGCGAGTGCAAATAGACAAATCGAAAGAGGGGAAGCCTGTGCTGAACTTTATCATCCGAAAGCTCCTGGGCATGATCCCCATGCTGCTGATCATTACCCTGCTGATCTATGCAGGGATTGAGCTGATGCCCGGCGATGTGATTGATTTTCTGATTCCGATGGATCAGCTTGCGGAGATGAACCCCGAACAGATTGCTGCTTTTAAGGCAGCCAAAGGCTTAGACGGACCCATGATCACACGCTACTTCAGCTGGCTTCGAGGCGTTTGTACGGGGGATCTGGGGTATTCGCTGCAAAACAACATGCCTGTAGGTGTGCTGATGCTGCAGAAGCTGCCCGCTACCATCGAGCTGTCGCTGGCGGCACTGATCATTTCCTCTGTGCTGGGCGTTGCGCTGGGGCTGATTTCGGCCATCCGCAAGGGTAAGCTGGCGGATAACGTGCTGACTGTTGCCGGCATGATCGGCGTTGCCATTCCGCAGTTTCTGTTCGGCGTGTTCTGCATCATTTTGTTCTGCCTGAATCTGAAGTGGTTTCCCGTAGGACAGCGGGGTACGGCGGGACTGCTGGACGAGATGCACCATCTGTTTCTGCCGGCGTTTGTGCTCGGCATTTCCATGACGGCCGGCGTTATGCGCTATTCTCGTTCGAGCATGCTGGACTCCATGAACTGCGACTACGTCAAAACCGCACGCGCCAAGGGGCTGCCGGAGTGGAAAGTGAACCTGTTTCACGGTTTTCGCGTGGCGTGTACGCCTGTCATGGTGCTGATCGGCTTTCGACTGCCGATGCTCATCAGCGGCTCCATCGTTATCGAGAACATCTTCCAATGGCCAGGCGTCGGCAAATGGTTTACGGACGCTGTAAAGACACAGAACACGCCCATCATTATGTCCGTCGGGCTGTTTATGGTGCTGCTGGTGCTGCTCTCATCCCTGCTGGTCGATATTATGACCGCAATTCTGGATCCGAGGGTGAAGCTGTCATGAAAAACAATATCAGACAAACGGCACTGGATCGCAAAATGGACAGGATTCGGGCACTGGAGGAGAGCGGACGTCTGTCCACAAGGCTGACCAGCCGAACGGCGCGCAAGCTGCTGTCCAACAAGCTGGCGGTGCTGGGCGCAGCGCTGTTTCTGGTGATCTGCATTCTCTGCTTTGCGGCGCCGCTGTTTACAAGATGGCAGCCGGGGGCCATTTCTCTGCGGGAACGCATGGCGCAGCCCTCCGGAGAGCATCTCTTTGGAACGGATCAGATGGGGCGCGACGTCTGGGCAAGAATTCTGTATGGCGGCAGGATCAGCATCGTTGTGGGGCTGGGCAGCGCACTGGGCGCGGCCGTCATCGGCGTGACGCTGGGCATGTTCGTCGGCTACAAGGGCGGCTGGGCGGACCGGCTGATTCTCAAAATCTCGGATGTGTTCCTGTCCTTTCCGCAGATGGTGCTGATTATTATCATGGTTGCGCTGGTGGGGCAAAGTCTGCGGAACATGATCCTGATCTTTATCCTGACAGGCTGGCCAAGCATGTATCGCATGGCCCGCAGCAAGGTACTCTCGCTGAAGGAAGCGGAGTTTGTGCAGGCGCTGAACGCCTTTGGCATTTCTCCGGTGAAGATCGCCTTCAAGCACCTTCTGCCCAACACCGTAGGACCGATCGTGGTGAATATTACCCTTTCCACCGCCATGTTCATCCTGCAGGAGGCATCGCTTTCCGTTTTGGGCTACGGCGTGCCGCAGGAGATCGCAACCTGGGGGAACATTATCAACGTAATCACCAACGCCGGAAGCATCCGTTACGACTGGCTGGGCTACTGGTGGATGTGGCTGCCCTGCGCCGCCGTGCTGGTGCTGTTTGTGCTGGCCATCAACTTTATCGGCGACGGACTGCGAGATGCAAGCGACCCGACGCAGATCGGCTGAGGAGGATGCACTATGTCAGAAAGAACAGGCGACGTCGTGCTGAGCGTCAAGGATCTACACGTCAGCTTTTATACCAATCGCCGCTGCAATAGGGTGCTTCGGGGTGTCAGCTTTGACATACGGCGCGGAAGGACGCTCTGCATCGTAGGAGAATCCGGCTGCGGAAAATCCGTCACGGCCAACGCCATCCTGCGGCTGCTGCCGGAGCTTTCGCGCATTGAACAGGGTTCTGTCACCTATTGGCGTGAAGGCGAAAAGGGGATTCGTCTGGATCAACTGAAAAAGAACGGCAGGGAGATGCGTGCGCTGCGCGGCAAGGACATTGCCATCATCTTTCAGGATCCCATGACGGCGCTGAACCCGGTATACACCGTGGGCAAGCAGATTCGTGAAATGATTCGGCAGCACAAGCGCGGTATGCGGCGGAAGGAGCTCCGGCATGAATCCGTTCAGGCGCTGGCGGCCATGGGGATTCCCGCGGCGGAGATTCGCGACGGAGAATACCCCCATCAGTTTTCCGGCGGCATGCGCCAGCGGGCAATGATCGCCATGGCCATGTCATGCGATCCGAAAATTTTGCTGGCAGACGAGCCCACTACCGCGCTGGACGTTACCATCAGCGCGCAGATCTTCGAACTGATGAATGCTCTGAAGCGGGAGCATGGAACGGCTATCGTGATGATTACCCACAACATGGGCGTGGTAGCTGAAATGGCGGACGATGTAGCCGTCATGTATATGGGCAATATCGTAGAATACGGAAGTGTGGAGGAAGTTTTCGTTCATCCCGTGCATCCCTATACCCGCGCGCTGCTGCGCTCCATTCCGGTGCTGGGCAAGGGAAAGGATCAGCAGCTGGAGCCTATTCGCGGCATGACGCCCGATCCCTTCCACAGACCAAAGGGCTGCCAGTTCTGTCCGCGCTGCGATTTCGCAACCGAGCGCTGCGAAAAGGAAATGCCGCAGGAGGAGTGGATTTCTTCGGGGCATTATGCGCGGTGCTTTCATATCGGGGAGGGAAGCGTCAATGGAAAATAAGGAAGTATTGCTGCGGGTACGAAACGTAAAAACCTATTTTCCCATCCGCAAGGGCGTTATCAAGCGAACGGTCGGCTATGTTCGGGCAGTGGACGATATTAGTTTGGATGTATATCGCGGGGAAACGCTGGGGCTGGTAGGCGAATCGGGCTGCGGCAAGACCACGCTGGGAAAATCCATCCTTCAGTTAGTACCCGTGACGGACGGAAGCATGGAGTACCGGTTTCAGGACGGGTGGAAGGATCTGCGCAAGCTGTCCCGTAAGGAAATGGACAACGCCCGTCAGAAGATTCAGATTGTATTTCAGGACCCCTATTCTTCCCTGAACCCTGCGTTCACCATTTACGGTTCCCTGGAGGATCCGCTGATCAAATTCGGCATGAAGAACCGTCAGGAGCGTATAGAGCGGATCGCCAGGCTGCTGGAGGACGTGAATCTGCCGCGCGAATACATGACCCGCTATCCCAACGAGTTTTCGGGCGGGCAGCGCCAGCGCATCGGTATCGCACGAGCGCTCTCTGTTGATCCAGAACTGATCATCTGCGATGAGGCGGTATCCGCGCTGGACGTGTCCATTCAGGCGCAGGTACTCAAGCTGCTCAATAAGCTCAAGGACGAGCATGGGCTAACCTATATTTTCATCACTCATGACCTGTCGGTGGTGGAATATTTGGCCGACCGAATCGCCGTCATGTATCTTGGGCGGATCGTGGAGCTTACAACGTCGGACGAGTTGTTCGGCAACACGCTGCATCCCTATACGCAGGCACTGATCAGCGCCATCCCCGTGGCGGATGTGCGAAAAAAGAAAAAGCGCGTTCCTCTGCAGGGCGACGTCCCATCGCCAGCGAAGCCGCCCGAAGGATGCACCTTCCATCCAAGATGCCCGCGCTGCACGGAGCGCTGCCGAAAAGAGCGCCCCGAATTGCGGGAATATACTGTCAACGGAATCAGTCATTTTGTTGCCTGCCATCTGGCGGTCGCACCGGTAGCAGATGGATGAACTCACTGATCTGGCAAAAATACGGCATGAGATTTCAGGGGACATGCCTCCCGGCAGAGCCGTATGAACAGCGGGGCAATTGTTCCGCCATAAAAACCTTTGCTTAAATTCCTGATACACACGCTGATCGGTTCGACTGTCTTTCTTCTGACCGCATATTTGGCGGGGTGGATGGAAAACAGCTTCGGCGTGCTTATGTTTTTCCTGGTTGCAATAGGAACCGCATCCCCTTTGGTGGCTTTGCGTTTTCCTCTACCTCAGGGCGCAGGCAAAGAAGATGAATCAAAAAATCAAAGACAAGCCGCAAAAGGAATGATCGCTATCGCAGCCCAACAGCCCCCAAAGCGCAGCCGACGAAAATCGGTTGCGTTTTCTCTGACCAAAAAGAGCAGCCGGGCCTTGCCCGCACTGCTCCTGAATCGAGTTGCCCTTGCAATCTGATTTTTGATAGTCTACATCATAACACAGGGAACGACTCCCGTTCAACAGCATTTACTCCCGTTTTTTCGGGAACGACAATATTTTTCAACGCTTCACCATGCACCCGATACACGCTCGTCCCGCTGATTCCAAGCGTTTCCATGATTTCCGACCACGGCTTGAAGCACAGATACAGCAGTTCCAGCACCAGCTTCTGATCCGGGCTGCTCAGCCGCGAAATCACGCGCTTGACCTCAGCCTTCAGATCCACCAGCCGGTCGACGTCCCGGTTGAACTCGTTCTCCAGATCGATGATCTTGACGATGGTATTTTCCATGGCCTGCGGATTCGGTGAAGCAGACCGCGGCATATCCGTCAGCGTAGCCGTCACCTTTGCGGCGGATTCCCGCAGTGTCGCTACCTGCTGAAGCTTGCTGTCGATCCGCTGGTCGATGTACATCGCCTGGGACAGGTATTCCTTCGGGCTCATCTTGTTTTCCGTCATTCGTTTTCTCCCTTCCAGGGCATATCGCCCTCGTAGTACAGCTCGGCGATCTCCCGCTGCCGCTCCACAGGCAGTGCGTTCAGCCGCTGATTGGCTCTGGCTACGTCCTGCGCGTACTTCCAAATCGGCTTGTAGAAGGAGCAGACCGCATACCCTGCGCACTGTTCGCTCGTCAGCGCCACACATTTTCCATTGCGCCGGTGTGCAAAGCATCTCTCGTTCATGCTCGCGTCTCCTCCATTCGTTCGTTCAGAATCGTCAGTACCTGCGCATTGGTGCGGCGCACCATCTCCAGAATCTGGGCGTTATGTTCCTCGCTGCCCATGCCATCTGAATAGCGGCGCATAGCCGAGGCCAGGCCGATCGCATAGGAATCGCAGCAGCTCTTCACCAGGTCTGCCACATACCGGAACATCTCGGGCGTACCGGGCAGCGGCCTTTCCACATGGATCGGCGCTCCGTTGTGCATCACCATGCTGGGGATGGGACAGGGCGGTTCGGAGCTTGCGGCGGCGTCCGCCGTCTTTGCAGCAGTGTCCGCCGGTTTTGCCGCAGCTTTCGCCGCAATCTTTGCGGCGGCACTGCTCTCCTTCTCGCAGTCCCTGCACACCGAAAAAAAGCTGCGGCGGTTGGACGGAATCGAGAAGGCCGACATGGGCTTTTCCTGTTTGCAGCGCTCGCAGATTTTGGTTTCACCCTCATGCTCCTTTTCCAGCAGATCAGTGTAAGCTTTGTTGACGCTCAGCTTTTCCTGCCGCAGTTCATGCTTTACTGCATCGTCGGCATCCCTGACAATCCTTCTTGCTTTGCGGATTGTGTTATCTGAAACTCCTGCAAGACTCGCGAGTTCCTTGTTGGTATGGATCTTCTGTTCAGCTTTTCGAGATGTCTCTAAAAGCTGGGGATCATGTCCACCGGTTGAAGTCGCCTGTTTCTTTTTTGCGGCTTCCCGCAGCAAGGGCTCCGTTCGAAGCGCAAGTTCGCTGCGCTGGTAGGGATTCAGATTGCGCCTCCCCAGCTGATTGCGCAGCATCCACAGCATGGTGTCGTCACGGCTGCTGAAATTCTTTTCCTGAGTAGAAAACGAAATTTCGCGCTTCCGGCAGATGGCGTAGCGGTTATGCCCGTCCACGATCACGCCGTTCCACACGATGAGCGGCGATTCGCAGCCGTCCGCCACGATGCTCGCTTCCAGCAGCTTCAGTTCTTCCTCTTTCAGCGGGGGAATCAGATCCCGGAACTCGGGGTCTACGGTCAGTTCATACACTTTCTTTTCAGTCATTTCCGAGGAAATGCAGTGCAGCGCCAGAACCATTTACCGTTTCCACAACAGCGCTCTCCGGGTGGCGGACAGGCTCCTGCAGGCGGGAAAATAAAAATAAAAAAAATTTCTGTTTGCGTACTTTGCTATTGTTTGGCAGTATTTCCCTGTGGTATGATGTATGCTGTCAGAATCGGATGGACAGCAATGCGTAAAAAAACGCAGGCATTTTCGGATTCCGAAGAAAAGTGTCCGGAAATGTCCTTGAATGTCCATCTCCACCTGTGGTATGATGTATCCTGTCAGAACCAGATAGACAGCAATGCGCGAAGAAGCGCAATCAGATTCAAGAGTAGTGCGGGCAGAAGCCCGGCTGCTCTTTTTCGTTGGAGGTACGAGCATGAAAGAGTCCCATCAACCCAGAGCCCCCACCGTGCCGCGCACGGGACGACCCAATCGTGAGCCGCTGGATGTGGACGAGGTCATCGCCTACGGTCTGGGGCTGGCAGAAGACCTGGGCGTCTCCATTCCAAAACACAGGCGGCTGCGCCGAATGCTGAAACGGAGGATACCCATTCCCCAGATTTATCAGGGCGCGGATTACCGGCTGTGGATCGACCGATACTACATCGCCGCTCAGCGCCTTGCGGATGAGAGCGTTCGCTACGTTTATTTGACCCGGATCCATATTCGCAGCGAGCTGCTGGCGAACAGAAACTCCATCCGGAAAAATGGATTCGCCCTTCTGGATTCAGAAGCGTTGGCGGAGTTCGCCGCCGCGCGCCGCGCCATGGAGCACTATCAGACGGATTATGCCCTGCGCCTTTCCTGCCCCACAGAGGGCGGCACGGCGCGGCTGAATCTGGACGCGACATGGAGCTGCGCGTGAACGTTCTCCCCGACACAGGGCAAACGTTGCGGCAACAGGGGCAAAGGAAACGCCAACGGGCGGCGGCATTTCAAAAGCGTCAGGCCAGCTGAAACCAGATGGTCAGCCAGCCCTTCGGCGTAGGATAGCACAGCTCGGCGGTGGGATCCGCGAAGAATTTCTCCTTCGCGTCCTCAATCATCCGGCGGTAGCGCTCCTCGCCGCAGCGTTGCTTCACATAGCGCATGGTAATGGTCTCGCCTTCCAGCAGGAAGGTCTTTCGGATGGTTCTCCTCATGGGCGTTCCTCCGATTCGGTATGGCTGGGCATGCTTCCATAGCGGAAGGCGCTGCTGCCCTGCAGATTTCGAAGCAGCACGGCGCGGGCGTCCTTGTACTCCGCGCCGATGAACCCCAGCCGCAGCAGAAAACAGCGCATGGCATACTTCTCGTTGGGCGCGTCCTTTTCGGCGTAAGCCGCCCATTTCAGGCGATTGGAAAGCTCCGCCAGCCGCTCGATGAAAAGCGTGTAGGCGGCTCGTTCCTCTTCGTCCTCGGTTTGCTCGAACCAGGGAAAGGCAATCTTTCCGTCTTGTTCCTCGACAGGCAGTTCCGCCGCGTTCAGCGCGTCGCAGAAGAGCCTGTGCCGGGAGACGATCAGCTTTCGAAGCCGCGCAAGCGCGTCAGGCGAAAGCCTGTCCGCCGGGATGCTTACGGTGAAGCGGTCATCGGGAAGCGGTGCTTCCTCCGGCGCAGCCTCGCCGGGTGCGCTGTCCTCCGTCTCTATTTCGGAGCACACCGTTTCGACCGTGCAGGAGAATCCCCGCTCGGCCAGCGTCGCCGCCCGGCACCATTGGAGAGGTGGTTGGTGTGGACGATATGGCCAGTTTGCTTGTCAGATGGCGAACGGGCAGTTCGCTCAGCGTGCTGTACGGCATCAATCGGGTGAAGAAAATCTGAACGTGCAGGCATACCAACAAAGACCCTAACAACACACCAAGGCAGTAAAGCAGTCGGCAGCGGCTGCTTTTTCTTATCCCAATACAACCAAAACACACCACAAGGAGGCAAACCCAAATGAACGTAACCCATGACGGAAAGCTCCTCATCGCCGTAGGCAGGAGCCGTCAGTCCACCCAATGGCAGAACAAAGAATTCAACTGGAGCGAATTGCTGGACAAGCTGGCCCAGACCACCCGCACCCGGGAAACGGCGGCGGAATACGCCGCGCTGCCCAAGGGCGAGCGCGACAACATCAAGGACGTTGGTGGCTTCGTTGGCGGCTATCTCAAAAACGGCAAGCGCAACAATGCTTCCGTGGTCAACCGCTGTCTGGTCTGCCTGGATGCGGACTATGCCGACGAAGGTCTGCTGGACGACCTCGACCTGACCTTCATCAACGCCTACGCACTCTATTCCACCCACAGCCATACGCCGGAAAAGATGCGCCTGTGCCTCATCATCCCGCTCTCCCGGACGGTCACGCCGGACGAATACGCAGCCATTTCCCGGCGCATTGCGGACGAGCTGACGCTGACCCGCTTCGATCCCACCACCTTCGAGCCCGCACGGCTCATGTACTGGCCCAGCACGCCCGAGGACGGCGAGTTCGTGTTCCGCTATAACGACGCACCCTTCCTCGACCCGGACGCGGTGCTGGCCACCTATCCCGACTGGACGGACGCTTCCCTCTGGCCGACCATGCGCCCGCTGGAAGAGCGCACCCGTGTGAAGATCGGTAAGCAGGAGGATCCGCTGGAGAAGAAGGGAATCATCGGCGCGTTCTGCCGGGCGCGCAGCATTACCGATGTGCTGGATACGATTCTGAATGATAAATACACGCCTACCGAACAGGATGACCGCTACACCTTCGTCGGCGGCAGCACCACGGGTGGACTGGTGGTTTACGACGACAAGTACGCCTTTTCTCATCACGCCACCGATCCCGCAGGCGGCAAACTGTGCAACGCTTTCGATCTGGTGCGCTGGCATCTCTTCACGCCTGGCGGCACCGCGCCGGACGGTTCTTCAGTGGGCGACGAGAAGAGTTCCATCAGGCAGATGCAGGAATACGCCGCGCAGGATGAAGCGACGAAACGCCAGCTGGCTGAGGAGCGCAGCGCGCAGGCCATGGAGGAATTCGGGGATCTGGACGCCGAGAATAACGCTTCTGCTTCAACAGGCAATGCTTCAGATGAAAACTGGCAGGACACTCTGGAGATCGACAAGCAGGGGCGCGTGAAGGATACCCTCGGCAATCTCGCTCTCATTCTGCGCAATGATCCCAAGTTGAAGGACATCGCCTACAACATTCATCGCAGCGGCATCGACATCCGCAGGGACGCGGACGGCAAGACCACGCTTCCCTGGACGCAGCTGAAGCCTGGCTGGAACGAATCCGACTTGGGTGCGATTCAGATTTATCTGGAGCGGGTCTATAATCTGTACACGCCCAGCAAGCTGA
>ERZ827108.2366-NODE-2366-length-19937-cov-32.331254_pt1 | contig 19937 bp, 15 predicted proteins | sample MGYA00519921_ERZ827108 | MGnify/ENA primary metagenome ERZ827108 (study PRJEB31778, sample SAMEA3449258) | human gut metagenome | biome: human gut; feature: human-associated habitat; material: faeces | place: United Kingdom | collected 2010/2012 ... | reverse complement strand
TGTTGTCGGGTATCCGTACCGTTGTTTCGGCCTGTTCATACCCTTTCTTGCTGAACTGCAGCGTGTAGGTTCGGCCTTTGCGCACGTTGAAGTTAAAGTGAATGTTCTTCATGTCTTCTCTTGTGGAAGTATTCCTGGTTACAGTGGAATCGACAATGTTTCCCATCGCATCCAACAATAGTACGCGCACTCCGGCGAGGTCTTCGCGTGTGAAAGAGTTTCTTGCGCGTCCTGTAAGGTACATGCTATCCCGATAGGTCTCGGATTTCTGTGCCATGGCGGGGAGTGCGGCGAACAAGCATAACAGTAGTGCTGGAATGATTCGGATAGCTTTTTCCTGAGTGAGGCATTTATAAGTTTTCATAGTATGATGATTATGGATTGTTTCAGGGAATGAACACGTTTGTAAAGATGTTGCAAAGTGAATTGTTTCGGTCGTGCAGAATATAAATATTCCGCACGACCGAAACAATGTGCTCTTTAGTAATAAGATACTTCTATTCTTTCACAAAGATCGGGTAAATCCGTGCAAGTTTCGGTACAGCCACTTGTGCAACTTTCTATACCAGGATTTTTCATGATAACTGGTGCTGGTGTTCTGTATCCTGTTTTGCTGATGAGTACGCAGTAGCAGGTCTTTCCGCTTTCTTCTTCTCCTTCCTCAGGTTTTGTCGGCGCAGAACTTCCTCCGAAGAGGTGCATCATTTCCTCGTCGCTCAGCGTTCTCGCTTCTTTCAGAACGATTTTCTTAATTTTTTTCATAGGATTTAATTTTTAATTAGTGATTATTATTATCGGGATTTTCCCGACTTTTCTTTTATTGTGGATAGGTCATGCAACAGTTTCTCGTATCCTGTCTTCATGCGTTGCGAAGCATATAGCTTGGAGACCGTTTCGTATGCCCGGGCACATAAGGCTTCTCTTTCGTTCTCCGGCATATCCAGTGCCGCAGACAATGCCCCTTTGAGGTTTTCGACAAAATCTGTTTCGTCTTCCCGGTTACCGATGTTCGTGATTATTGCGTTCTCCTGGTGCCGGAACATGTCTGTCAATCCATTGCCGTCTGTCGATACAATCAAGAGTCTGTGGCTCATCATTTCCATACCGGCAAAGCTGCATTGTTCCGTGTAGGAGGGCAGCACGCCGATGTCTGCGGCACGGTACCATAGTTCCAACCGTTCCCGGGATATGAGTCCCGTGTAAATGATGCTTGGCGCACATTCACTGCCCAGTTCCATGAAGTGCTCCGGCGAACTCATGTTGCCGGCAATGACCAAACGTAAGCCGGTCCGTTGCCGGCAAAGTGCCGAGAACGCTTTCAGCAAGGCATGCAAGCCTTTGGCCCTTACCGGCCGGCCCACGAATAACAGAACTTTTTCCTCGTTTCTGATGCCTAAGGCTCGTCGGGCGGTGGTTCTTGATACTTCTCTATCCGTTTCGGCGACCGGCAGGCTCAGGCTGTTGGGAATAAGCCGTATCTTTGCGGCCGGAACTCCGTACAGTGTTTCCAACAGGGCCTTGGTGGTTGGGGAAAGGCATACCACGACATCGGCTTTCCGGTACATCCGACGTTCTTCCGAGCAGTATTTCCTCACATATCTGATGCTTTCCTTGTTATTGGATGGAATTCTTTTCAAGTTCAGAATATTGCGCAGTTTCTCCCGATTGCCCAGCAACGAGGCGGTCCATCCCTGGTCATGAATGACAAAAACAATTCCGGATTTGGGATAATAAGTCCGGAGAGCCTGCAGAAAGGCAAGACAGGGAGAATGGTTCACGAAAAAAACGTTGTCGGGGCTGTCTTCCACATAGAGTTTCAGAATAGCCAGGGACAGACCGCCGCAGGCCAAAAACGCACCGTTCCCGATGACGGGGAAATGATAGGTCGTCAGGCCGTCCTGCCCGTCTATCCGGAAGTGGTCTTCATCGGAGTTGAAAGAAAGCAGATTCAACTCGTTCCCGCTGTCTGCGAGACAGGTGAAAAGCTGTTGCCTGTAAGTTCCGACACCGTTCTTTTGCGAACTGATGTGCTCGTCTGTTATGAATATGCGTTTCATGACACTTCGTCTTTTTCCAGTTGCGTTTCAATGTATCCGGCTATCCCCTTGCTGAGACCGAGATTCTGTATGGCAACGGCACTTCCTGTGTGGATGAATGGCGACAGCGACATCGTGTATCCGTCAGTGACGCCTGCCGCCGCTGCTTCCAGTTGCTGCAAATGACGGTGCCAGTTTTCGGTCTCCGGTTCTTTTTGGGCACGCCGGCGTATCGCTTCCATAAAGTCTGCTATGTAAGTCTTGTCGAAAACGCATAGTCCGCTTTGTGCGGCACCTTGCACATGGGCTGTCACGTAATGCGACAGACCGAGCAACCCGTTTTCCAAACTGTCCTCGCTGATGCGCCGGACATCCTGTTCCATCAGCCGCTGGTCTATTTCGTGGCAGAGTTCCGCACCGCTGCCTTGCATGTAACCGTTCTGTATGAGATATTCCATTCCCCATCCAATGCCGGCCAGACCTTGGGCAAAACCGGCCGATGTCATTCTGGTCAGCTGCCTCAGAATGTTCTCCATCAGGAAATCGGCGGCTTTCTCTATTACCGGTAGTTTCCGGACACGGGCATAGTGCGCCAAAACCAGCATGATGCCCGTCTGTCCGTCCAGCAGGCCTATGTTTTCGGGGTTATCGGTGGCGTGCAGTACCAGATGATGGAGTGCTTTCCGCTCTTTGCTGAAACTTGTTGCTTTCATGACGTACTGATTTTTATGGTGGTATCAGGATACAAAGTGTATCAGATCTTCTACCGTGTATGGTTGGGGAAGTACATATCCATCGAACAGGATGGTCGGTGTGGCCATGAGTTTTGTCGTGTCCTTCCATTTCCGATGGCGTTCCATCTCTTCGTCTACGATATAATCAGAGGCCGGGGATTCCAATGTCCCAAAGAATTTTTCCGGTGTAGTCTTGCCTCCGTCAAACCAGTTGCCGAAGATATCCCATGCCTTGTCCGGCCCGTAGTGCATATAGGCTGAGATGAGACGTTCATTTGCGAAAGACAGTTTGTCATTGAAGTAGGTCAGGATATACCTTACGTTGCATCTTCTGCCGGGCAATACATGCAACCGCTTGTGCATGGCGGCACAAGGATTGCAGAAAGGATTGCTGAAGACGGTGATGGTGTGAGGTGCTTCGGGGTTGCCGAACAGGAGACATGATGCCGTTTCGTCGGACGGATAGGACGGTTGTTTATAGAGCAGAGCCTCGAATACTTCTTTTCGTAGTTTGAGATCTTCGTAGGCTTGTTCCCGTGCTTTTGCCTTGTTTGTTTTTGCTATCATGGACGACAACCGGTTGATGACCGACAGGGCGGTGGCATAACAGGCAAACAGAATCAAGGCCGGGATAAGATTTACGTGTAAGGACGTATAGATACCACCGGACAGGAACAAGAAAAAGATGACGAGTTGAACACCTTGAACAGCCAAACATAAGGGACACCATGCTCCGGCCCGAAATTTTTGATACCAGATGCTCCAGCACGCATACCCTAATGTCCCGATGCTTAGGATGGCAAGTATGGAGAGTGATTTGTTAAAGAAGATGGTAACCAAGGCACTTGTTATGAAATAAGCAAGTCCCGCTTCACTCCACGTAAAGCCTCCCGGAATGTGAGCGGCCGGGCTTTCCAACACATTCCGGCAACTGCTATGCTTCAACAAATGGCAGACACGGTCGGAAAGGGTGCTGCGAATGCGCATCTGTTGCAGAAGCAGCAAATACGAAAAGCATCCTCCGACAGCATAGCAGACGGCAACTGCAGTTTGTAGCGGACCGGGGCGATAGCCGGTGAAGAACAGACAACAGAGGATGAATATCAGTGATAATTCCGGTATGTGTTTGCGAATTTGTTTCAGAAATGAGTTCAATCTGTGTCGCTTGTATTCCGGCTCACAACTGCTTGTATCGGGGATGGCTATGAGTGCGGCTCCCGACCAGGATGAACAAAAGTCCGATTTATCCACCTTGACACGTTCGCCGTACCAATTGTAAGAAACCGTTGAATCATCTATATGTTCGACAACGACCAGGTCATTCGATATTTGGGCTATGAAAGGCACATCTATTTGTGACAGTTTCTCTTTTTCGGTTAGTCGTATGCCTGTGGACGGTATTCTGTAATAGTCCAACATCCGTGAAATTCCGTACAGAGTGTATTTGTAGGGATGCTTTTCAAATACCCCATCGGTAAAATCCGATGTGTGCTGAATGCCCAAAGCCTCGATAAATTGATGAAACAGGTTCTTAGTTGTCATTTCTTATATGTATTCACAGGTTTCTTTGTTCTTTGTGCTTTTTTGAAGCTCATGGTCATGTCATGGTTGTCACCTTCTGAAACCCTTCAGCAGGTGGTCAGCCAGATTTGTCCTGCCTGCCACGACGAATCCGCCGGAATAGGTGTTTCCGCCGAGGAAAGCGCTCTTTCCGGCTTTGGCATCGGCAAGTCGAAGAAGCAGCACGGTGCTTGAAGGCTCCCGTCTCGTGCCCGTTATGACGAACGGGACATTGCCTCCCGTCGTCTGTTCAACGGTAATCGTATCGCCGCAGACCGGAACGGGATTTTCGCCGTAGGGAACATAGACTCTGTATTCGCCGTTCTCTGTCTGAAAAAGATGTACGGGTATTTTGGCCCGTGTTTCGAATGAGCGGGAGACCGCCAGCAATATGAGGGCAGTCAATATAAGAATGGTGAATACTCCGTATCGCAAGATGAATCGTTTCATTTGGCTGTTGTGTTTTTCTATGAAGGGAGAACCATGGAATGGCTGTGGGATGCAGGCGGTCGGCCGCCATGTGTGTTATCCTAATTCCAGTTGGTTGCGTATCAGTTCGTAATAATGTCCATGCCGTCCTACCAGTTCGGCGTGCGTACCGCTCTCGACGACCTCTCCATGTTTCAGTACGATGATGTTGTCGGCATCCTTTACGGTCGATAAACGATGGGCGATGACAATCCGCGTGCGGCCTTGGAAACACCGGTCGAGGTTTTCGGTGATGCGTCGCTCGTTTTCGGTGTCGAGCGACGAGGTGGCTTCGTCGAGCATCAGGTATTGCGGCCTCTTGTATACCGCTCGGGCTATCATCATGCGTTGTCGCTCTCCGCCGCTCAGGCCGATGCCTTCCGCTCCTACTTTTGTTTCTGCACCGAGCGGTCTTTCATTCACGTATTCCGTGAGGCAGGCAGTCTCTATGGCCTCTGCCAGTCTCCGGTCGTCCTCTTCCTCGCCCAGGACAATGTTTCTCCGCACGCTGTCCGAGAATATAAAGTTGTCCTGCATGACGATGCCGGCGGATTTCCGTACCGATTTCGCCGTGTAGGCGGACAGCTGTTTACCGCCCAGCAGGATGTTCCCGCCGGTGGGTTCGTAGAATTTCAGCAGCAGTTTCATCAATGTTGTCTTCCCGCTGCCGCTTTCGCCTACAATCGCTGTCATCCGTCCGGCGGGAATACGGAAACTTACGTCTTTCAATGCAGGTTTCCCGATGTTTCCCGTGTAGGAGAATGTCAGGTGTCTGATGTCGATGTCCAGCGGATGGTCGGCAGGAACGTCTTCCTGTCCCGGAGAGTCCTCGTTCTTGCACAGGTGCACTTCTTCCGAACGCTCCAGACTGATTTTCGCGTCCTGGAACTGTTGCAGGAAGCCTATGAGCTGTGTGAGCGGGCCGTTTACTTGTCCGATGATGGCCGAGATGCTCATCATCATGCCCAGCGTGAGCGTCCCGTCCACTACTTCCGCCGCTATCCAGCAGGTGATGAAAATGTTGCGCAACTGACCTATCAGCGTGAATCCTGTGTTCTGAATCTGCGACAAGCGCAGGGATTTCTGGCTCATGCGGTATTGCCGCTCCTGCAGTTCCTTCCATTCGTCCAGTTTGTAGTCTTCGTAAGCATTGAGCTTGATGTCCGTGATGCCGGACATGAGTTCGTATTGCCGGTTATGGTTTTCCGAACTGATTTTGAACTGTTCGTAGTCAAGAGCCTTGCGGCGGCGGAAGAACCAAACCATCCATCCCATGCTTGCTCCTGTGAGCAACAGGTACGTCATAAGGATAACGGGACTGTACCAGCCGATGACCGCCAAATAGAATGGTGCGGAAACGAGCGAGAAGAACGTCTGCAAAGTGCTGTAGGTGACAAATCCCTGTAACCGGCTGTGGTCGCCGAGGCGTTGCTGGTAGTCGCCCACGCTCTTCGTATCGAAAAATGTCATGGGCAGTCGTAATAGTTTTGCCAGATAGTCGCTCAGGATGTTTATGCCTATGCGCGTGGTCATGTATAATGTGACCCAGCTGCTGATGAGGCCGGTCGTGAACGTTCCTGCGAACAGGAACAGCTGTGCCAGCATGATGTCGATAATCAGTCCCATGTCGCGCATGCCGATGCCGTCGTCCACCATCACTTGCGTGAGGAACGGCGTGACGAGCGACAGCAGGATACCGAAAAACATTCCCGCAGCCAATTGCGACAATTCCCAGCGGAACGGCCATACATATTTGCGGGTGAACCGTATGAGGCTGTGTTTTTCCTTTACCGGCTTTCTTTCATGAAAACCGTCCGATGTTTCGGCAGCGATGACCACTCCTTTTTTTCCGTTGAGCCAGAAACGGGAGAAAGTTTCTTCATCGAAGATATGTTTTCCATAAGCAGGGTTGGCCACATGGTACCGGAATGTTCCTGTTCTCCGACTGCGGCGTATGTCGTAGAGCACGACGAAATGGTTTTGTTCCCAATGCAGGATGGCCGGCAGCGGACAGAACTCGCGCAATTGTTTCAAAGTCATCTCGAACGCCGCGCTTTCCATTCCGATTTGCCGCAACGCATCGCGTATGCCTGCGACACTCACTCCTTCACGCGTCAGGTGGGCCAGCGACCGCAGATAGGAAAGTGGGTAGTCCTTTCCGTAGTGTGAGGCCAACATGCGTATGCAGGCCGGTCCGCAGTCCATCTGGTCGAATTGCCGGGTAAATTTCATGTGCGTGTTGTTTTTGTTTATTCTTTTTTCTTGGGCTGTTTGTTGAGCCGATAGACAACGTGTGCCATGAAATATGAGGGAACGGTGTTGCGCTATGTTTCAACGCGCCCTTGTGCATTGACGGTGCGGGTGATGCTGGACAGCTGTCGCAGCAGGTCGAACCCGTCGGCGATGAACGTAAGGTTGCCATTCAGTATGCTCTTCGACAGTCGTGCGTTCCATACGATGTCGTCTGTATTCATTGAAGTTTCTTCGTAGCCTCGCCGGCTGTATACCGTCACGTCGGTAGAGAACTGCATCTTCCAAGGTAGTGGAATCTGGGCCGTCACCCCATAATTGTAATTGATGCTGCTGATGGTGGAGAAATCCGGACGGTCGCTGCGGGCATATTGCCAGTTGGCGGAAGCCGTTCCCGAGAAGAAGTAACCGCCGTCGAGGCGGCAGTTCATGGAAAATTTCTCGCCTAAGGATAGATTGCGTACGCTGCTTCTGCGGGAATGGTCTTCGCCTGCTACTGAAAGGTAGTCGGCACTGTTCCGGAAAGAAAGATTGGTGTGGGTGGATAGGAACAGCCGCTGTTTCTTGTCGGCCGCTTGCGACAGACTGAATGATCCGCCCAGGTTCCAGTTGCCGTTGATGTTTTCGGGTCGATAGTGCCACACGCCGGTCACACGATCGTAAGTCATGGCTTGTGCTACGGCCCGACGCACGAGGTTGTAGTAACCTTGTATGCTGACATTGCGTTGCCGTTCCTTTTTCTTGAAAGAGCGGCGAAGCTTTACGGAATGACGTAACGTATTGCGCAACGTCGGGTTACCGGAGTACAACAGCAGCGGGTTGCTGTCGTCGAGGGTGGGCAGCAGGCTGATCATGGAAGGCTCTGAGCTTGTGAAGGTGTATCTCAATTCGAAATCGTCGGCGGTGAAGGCCACGGACGGTTCGAATGCGGTCGTCTTGCGTGTGGATACGGTATCGATGTTCGCCCGCTTGTATTCGAGTTTGTTACGCTCGAAGCGTACGAGCGGATTCAGTACAATGGAAAAATAACGTCCGGATATCCGGAAACTCTTCATAATGTCTGCCCCGACGAGGTGTTTTGTCGTGCCAAGTGAACGGTCTTCACTGTTGCGCGGGTCAATGACCCGTTGCAGCGAGTCGGTGGTGGACGGAAGTATGCCGAGCGGCAGGTTGGTGTCGTCCCATCTTTCGTACTCCTCGAGCCGGTACAGGCTGTAGCTACCGGTGCTCCGTGAGTGGTGGAACGAATATTTGGGCCAGATGCTCCATCCGTTGCAGCTGTAGCCGTATTGTGCCTGGAAGTTCATCTCATGTCCTTTGTCGGGAGCGTTGGAATATCTGTTTTGGAAAACGTCCTCACCACCGGCCTGCCTGCCGTAATGTAGATCGTAGTGTGAGAAGTTCCTGCTGCGCGCATCGTGGTAGCGTCCGTTGAAATTCAACATCAGGAAATCGGGCGTATAGGGTATCTTGTAATATATTTGTGCGCTGCCGCCTGCCTGCCAGTTCCTGCTGCGATTCAGGTTTTCATTCTTATTTCGGTTGATTAGCGTTCGGAGCAGTTGCTGTGAGGCGTTTCCGGAGAACAGGCTGTCAAGTACCGCCATTCAGTAAGTTTCTGCCGGCAATTCGGACAGTTCGGCCTGCCATTGGCGTGACAGTCCGTCGCGCTTCGCATAGTACAGGTCAGGTCTGACGGTGAGATGCAGTTCCGGCAGTTTGAGTTGGAAACTATGATTGCTTTGTACGATGGTAGCGTTCGACTCTGAAAAGCTGCGCCGGCGCGTGAAGGTAGAACCGCCCGGCAGGATGGTAGAGGAGGCTGTTTCCTGTCGGTCGTCCGTTTCGTCGCGTGTCACTTTCAGGTTCCCGTCGAATTTCCATTTGCGCTCTTTGTCGGTGAGCAGCAGCATCGCGCCACCCATGTGCCGTGTGGTCAGTCCTGCGGAACTTCCCGCCCCTTGCCAGTTGCCCGACATTCCCGGCTCGCGCGTGTCATTCGTGTTATTCGTATTGCCGAAAAGTGCCAGACGCGAGTGATCGCTGAACCGTAGGCCGAACAATCGTCCCAGGAAACGGTCATGCGTGCCGTATCCTCCTTCGGCATTGGCTATCCATCCGATGGAATATTGCCTTTTCAAGTTCACATCCACCACCAGCGGCAGCTCCTGGGTTGAGTCACGTCCTGTGATATAAGCGTATTCAGGTTCTTTTTCATATACTTTCACCGTGTTCACCATATAGGCGGGCAGGTTGTCAAGCGCCACTTTCGGGTCGCCCTTGAAGAACTCCTCTCCGTTCACCAGCAGGTTGCTTACGAAACGCCCGTTCACCGTAATCAGTCCGCCGGACTTCAGTTCAACGCCCGGTAACTGGCGTATCAGCGCATCGAGCATTGAGCCTTCGGCCATTTGGAAAGCATCGGCATTGTAGACGATGGTGTCGCCTTTCATCACCATGCGTATTTTTGTCTGTCTGACCACGGCTTCGCCCAGTTCATAAGGATTCTTTTTCCGTATCTTCTTCAATTTGGCGTCGGGGAAAGTCCATGTATAGCTCCGTTTCCCTTTAAGTTTCAATTCCTGTGTGGCCGTATCATACCCGTCTTTACTGAATCGGAGTATGAGCCGATGATATTTTACATCTTCAAATTCGAAATATACGTTCCGCTTTTGGTTTGCGATGTTGCCGGGGGCCTGCAGCGACGCAACGGTCATCAGGAGCGAACCGTCCGGTGTGAGTACTTCAATCTTGGCTTCCGGAATGAATTCCCCTGTGAAGGCATCGACAACGCTTCCGACGCCCGATCCGGAGAAGTTTTGTGCTGCCGCTTGCCCGGTGCATATTAGGAAGATGACCAATAGCAGATGAAGCAACTTCCGTTTTGGTTGAGATTTCCCAATGAGCTGGGCTTCCTTGCCTGTGACAGGGCGGAGCCTTGATAGATATGCAACGATGATGTTCATTTCTGTCTTATTCTTTTTGCCTGTTTTTTTCTGTCAGGAGTATGGTGTGACGATGTGATTGATGATGAAAGTGTGGCTGTTCCTATCTTAGAAAAGCGGGAATGCAGAGGCTGTTTTTCACTTCCTGCCGGCACCGCTGTCCTTCCATCCTGTGTTGAACCGGTAACTGAGGTGCAGCAGTGCGTAGCTCAGGTAAGTGTCCACGTTGCTGTAATAGCGGCCGTGGCTGGTTACGCGTATGTTGTCGGCCTTGCGCTGTCGCAGCAGGTCGATGGCTTGCAGCTCTATGCTGAGGGCCTTGTTCTTGAGAAAGGACTGGGATATGGAAGCGTTCCAAAGCCATTGTGTGCGGTTGAATGTGGCATCCGCATATCCTGTGCTGATGTGGTAGGTCAGGTCGAAACCGGCGCGCAGGCCACATGGTAGCGTCAGTTGCGGATTTGCCGTGACTCTGTAAATCTCTGCATTCTGGTTCAGTTCGGACCGTGACGTGTAGCGTGCCATTTCAATGGCGTAGGAGGCATTGAAGTTTATGTTCCAGATTCTTTCCCGCCAGGAAATACCGGCCGAAGGGTTGATTCTGGCATATTGCAACAAGGACAGTTCCGCGTTCTCCATGCAGTTCCACGAGTGGCGGTAGTCCACCGTGAGGCCGCCGCTGATGTTCCATTGACGATGTCTGTCCAAGGGTTGCATCGTCATGCTTTGGAAGTTGAATTCGTAGTTCCCGTTTACATTGGTCTTGCTGTAATATTTGTGTCCTGTGGCCGGATCGATGCTCAATGTCCGTACCACGTCGTTCTGTATGGCGTTCCCGTGCAGCATGAGCAGGTACATGTCGCCACGTTTCGGGCGATAGATGTTTCCCAAAAAACTGAAACCGTGTTTCCAACCGGTTTTCAAATCGGGGTTGTTCGTTTCTGTCTCGAGCGGTTGCCCGGTATCAGTGAGCGGGAGCAGTTCTGTCAGTTCCGGACGGACGAATCCGCCGGAGTAGGTCAGGCGCAGGTTGATGTTTTCCGCCGGTGACCAGTTGGCATAGAGGGAAGGAGACAGTGTGAGGCTACTGCGTGAAGGTGTCCGGTGCAGGTTGTTTCTGTCATAAGCAAGGGATTCGTGCAGGTTCCCGCCGGACAACATGATACTTAGAAGCAACTTGTCCCATTGTCCCTCCAGTGTGGCCGAAACCGTATGCGCGTCTGTTGTCAGCCGGCTTGCATAACTGTTCTCCATGTCGCGGACGGCCTCTATGGAGTCGGCCGTACAGGGTCGGATGCCTGCAGGCAGGGACATCGACGCGTATTTTTCGTATCGGTCCAAGCGGTATAAGTTGTAGTAGCCCGATGACCGGTCGTGCCCGTAGCGGTATTCCAACACGTAGCTGAGCCGTCCCGACAGTCTGTCCGAGAAAGAAGCTTTGGCTTCATATTCGTCCTTGTTCGACGGAGAGTTTTCGTATAGTCTTCCGATGGCGTCGTTCTTCCCGTCGCTATCGAATGTGCGGTGCAGGTAGAGACCGTCGTCCTCTTTGCGTTCGTGCCGGCCCGTGTAGCGCATGGACAGTGTGAGGGCCTGCCCTTTGCGTGCGAAGCGGCGGGTGTAGTCTGCCGATGCCTGTGCGGACTGCTCGTTTCTGGTGCCTGTCTCCTGTCGTCCGTAGCCGAATACGGCACCTTCGTCCTGCGGGGATGATGATTGCAGCAGGGTTTGCGGGATGTCGCTCCCCGTTTTTTTCCGGTCGAATGCGGATGTCAAGGTCTGCGAGTTGTGGTCACTGCCCGTTCTGAGATAGTCGGCCTTGACATTGATGCGCCGCAGCGTGTCTATGTTCCAGGTCATTTGCCAGTCTGCCGACAGTTCCCGGTCGTGTCGATGCAGGACCGAGCGGCTGTAACTGAACAGAGGCAGCCCGTTACCTGTCTGTTCTTCGGCATTATCCCATGTCCGGCGTGTCAGGTCATTGTGCTTGATGCGAAAATTAGCCTTTGTGCTGAAGTGTCCTGTCGCTTTCGCCGTTTTTCCGTTGTCCCATGAGAAAATTCCACCGGCCGAACGGTATGTGTAAAGCCCGTCGCCCGAATTCCAACTGCGCCAGTTGCCGTTTTCGTCCGACGATTGCGTTTCGCTGATATTGTTGATTTGTCCGTAGATGGCTATGCGCCGCCTTTCTGTAAAGTTCGTGGCGAACAGCTTACCCAAATACCGCCGGTCTGTACCGCCGGCCAGGTCGAAACTGGTATTCCAGGCTGACATGTACTCTTTCTTTATGGTCAAGTCCAATACGGCTTTCTTCTCCGTGTCTGTTTTTCCGGCAAAGTCCTTTTCCTCGTCGGATTTCTCGTAGGCTTTCACGTTTTGCACGGCTTCTGCGGGAACGTTGGCCAGTGCCGTTTGTGTGTCGGAGAAGAAAGGGCGGCCGTTGATGAAGATTCCCTGCACGTCCTTACCATGAAACCTGACTTTTCCGTCGGCCGACATTTCGAGACCCGGCAGTTGTTTTACCAGTGTGCCCAATGTGGCTCCGGGCGGAATGTGGAAGGCCTTGGTGTTGTATATGAAAGTATCGGCCTTGATGGTCAGTTTCTGCGCCGTTGCCGTGACAGACGCTTCGTTCAGCACGGTCTCCTTCAGTCCGATGAGCAGGTCGCCGAGGTCTTTCTCCGGCTGCTGCTCGGTGAGCCTTATCTCTTTTGTAAGTCCGTCGTATCCGACATACAAAATCCTTAGCTGATAGTTCCCGGCCGTTGGCGTCTGCAGGTGGAAAGCCCCGTCATTCCCTGTCACTTGCTGTGCTACGGTTCTTGAGGAATTGTCCCGCAACTGGACTTTGACGAATGGTAACGGATACCTGTCTTCTGAATTTTCCAAGACCTTTCCTTTCACGCCGTATGTCTGTGCCATAGCCGGCAAGGACGACAGGAGTGACAATAACATGATATATAAGAACCTGATGAAGACTGACTCGTGTATCATATGGATGGGGATTATGTTTTATACAAATGGCTGAGATAGAACATTCCTAACTTTTTGTAATACGTCAAATTTATCCATGGATTTTTTGAATAATTCATGGACAAAACCATTATTGTTGTTTTTTGGAGTTACATCGGAATATCCAAATTCGGACTGTATAGAAATAAAAGGGTACATGACAAAGATATTGTTGCTTAGTCCAGAGATGAAAATATCCGTAACATTCCATTCATCTAGGGGAGAGTCTATTATAGATTGGTAGAAACGGTTAAATACAACTGTAAATTGCATACCAGTGAAAGCATTAACCCAAAATAAATGTTGGCTGCATTGAATTGGACTTTGCGACCAACTGACCCCACCAGATAATATGTCAGCTCCTAAAGAATCAGCCTGTAGTAGAGTCCTTTGTAAATAGTTAGGAGAATAATCAGGAGTGAAGATGTGGTCATCTTCGCAGAAGATAAAGAACGGGGAGTTCTTTTCTTTTTCTAAGGTAACTATTTTGTGGAAAGTTTGCCATAGGCCGAATCCTCCTATTTTGTGTTCAATGGCCGAAACAATGAATAGATTGAATTCTGTACGCCCTTGGAACTGATTACTAATAGATTTCTTCCTTTCTACCCTTTTAGCTAAATTAGGAACATATACATTTATTGGAAAAATGTTTTTCATGGTTTAGTATTTCTATGCAGCATGGGGATTGATGCCCATGCTGCATTTGTTTTTTAATGATCACATACACTTCCTGTCCAATTGGGAATTTTCTTACATTTTTGGCAAGTTGTACTGCCTGTACAACTTCCGTCACTTGTGCAAAAATAATTACAAGGCCATTCGGAAGATCTTCCAGTTTCTACGTCTTTGGCGGTAACACCACCGAGAATCCGATTTAGGTCTTCTCTGGTGAGGGCTTTCATTTCCCCTAAACCTAATTTTGTTTTTTTCATTGTTTGAATTTATTAAATTATGATATGTCAATATGGCACATCATTTATATTAGCCATTTTAAGTCTGCTATGTTGTAATATTGAGGCAATGTTTTTCCGTTTAGATAAAATTTAGGAGTATAGACGTTCTTTTCTTTGACAATCCATTCCCACATTTGTTTTAATTTGGCTTCTTGTTCATTTATTCTTTCCTGAGAAAAGTTATGTTGTTCTAATAAAAGCTGTCTTCCTTTTATACTCATAGAAAACCAAGAAATAATGGCCTTTTCGGCTTCATTAGGTCCTTGATATTGATAAATCGCTAGAAATAACTTTGCAATATGCTCTTTATTAGTTCCGAGAGGAGCGAAAAGAATCATCTGGAAATGTATTAAATTGGGATGGCTTTTTAATAAAGCAAAAATCCTAGGAATTTCTTCGGCGCATGCATTGCAATCGGTGCCAATAATTCCAATTAAGTGAATATTCCCTTTAGGATTTCCAAAAGAAATACCTAAATTATGTATAGGGGTCTCTATTGTGTTTTCTTCACTTAATAATAAATTGAATATATTTTTTCGGAGTTTGAAACGTTGAAAATGAGTGCTCATATATTCGTTGGAACGTTCTAATTCCATGCATCTTAAATATAAGTTGGTACCAACAAAAACAATAAAGATGTTGAGTACACTTATAAAAGTAGGAAGTAGAAAAATCTGTTCTGTCGTAAAAGGATTAAACGGGGTGATGATTGCTAATGCAAACAGGGTGACTTGTACTAATAAACATAAAGGACACCATTGTTTAACTGTTCTATATTGATAAAGAATAGAATATATAGTGTAAGGTAAGGCGAATAAATTTAATAGAATGAGGATATGTAACATGGAAAAACATCCACTAATATGCAAAAATAGTGAAATTAAACAGCCGCAGAAATAGGAAAAACCTATTACAGACCAATGATATCCAAATATGGTTGCCCCTTGAGAACTAAGCACCGCATTACAATTCGTTTTTTTATTGAATGTACAGATCTTTTCTATGGTTGGTGTAAAATTTCCTCCATCTTCTTTTACCAAGAATAAAGCTGTTATGGCTCCAATAAGATATAATAGAGCATATAGAATGAGGATGGTTTCTTCTTTTTTTATCAAGATGTATGAAGTGCTTAATAAAAAAAGCAAAGGAAGAAACATCCATAATATTGTTTTTGATATTTTTTCAATCAGTTCTTCTTTCCTATGTTCTTTATATTCTGTTTCGTTGCTTTTCCCATTTTTTTTAGGTATTAGAATTATGCCAGAAAAAAACTTTTTGAATCCATCATAAGAGATATATTCTTTTTTGTGTGTTTGAGGATTATACCAATATAATGTATTGTCGGAGCAAGTGTATATAATGGCGAAATAGTATTTCTTTATATTCTTATCTATCAAATGAACTACTATAGGATGCTTTATACTTTTGATTAAATCAAAATCTTTTATTTCAACAGTTTCACTTTCTACGTGATGCTCTAATAGAAAGTCGGATAATGCCAATAAACTATTGGGAGATGGATTGTTTTTTAATTCTTTCTTTATTGTGCTTTTGGTGATGTTCACATTGAGCACTTTGCATAGTTCGAAGATGATTTCTCCGGTATTATTGATATCATTATGGAATGTAAAAATCATTGCTCTTATTGAAATGATATAGTGTGTGTTCGTAGTTTATTTTGAGAAAGTTTTATTTCTTTGCTTCAATGATAATAGTTTCCATTTCATTTGCCCACTTGGGAATAATATTGCCATGCTCTTCTATATTCATAAGAGATGGTATATTGGATTGTCCGATTTTACATGTATGTATGTTTGAGAACCCAACTTGGGCGAGCATATTTTCCATTGTACTCTTGTCATATACGACTTGATGCCCCCATCTTCTCATAAAATTATTAATAATAAGAACTGTTGGAATTTTAGTAATTCCAAAATCTTCAATCAACCATCCTGCATAGTGTGCTGCACTCCATTGCAGATAATGGCGGTTTTGTGCTTTTTCCGGATGTGTATATAAATCAATCAAGAATTCGAAGTTTGGCATGGATAGTCGAAATGTGCCATTCGGCCTTAATACTCTGAATGATTCTGAAATCATATTTTTTCCTTCGTCATAATTTAAATGCTCAATAAGGTGCTCTGAGTAAATATATGTGAATGTATCGCTTTCAAATGGGAATCTTTTTCCAGCATCCATATACTCTGCACCTTTGATAGGATTGATATCCACATTAAGCCAGTCTTCTTTAAGGCAAGTGCCGCAACCAATATGTAATTTGGACTTTTGGGGCTGCTTTATGTATGGAGATGGGTATTGTTTACTTTCCTCTTGTTGTTCTTTGGCTTGTGGGAAAATGCAATATTTAGTGCAAATTCGATTATAAAGTTCTATCCTTCTGGCAGTATCCTTAAAAAGTGTTTCAATGAGTCCGTGGTTGTTGGTATTTGATATAGTGACATCTGAATATCCAAAGTCACGCTGGATAGAGATGAATGGAGATACAACCATCTTATAGGGAATAATTTGTGAAAGAAATTCATCGGCTACACTTTCGTCCGGGATGAAGTCTGCATTGAGTATGTAATCATAAGCTGACTTATACACAACCATGAATTGAGTACACCAGAATATATCGACCCAGTATAATCCTTTTTGTATAGGAACGAGATTGTTGAAATTTCCAATGCCGCCCAATAGTATCTGGCATCCTTTGTCTGCTGCATCATAGATGTTTTTGAAGAAGGTCTCTGAATTGTAGTCGGAAGTAAAAATATGGTCATCTTCACAAATAATTATTTTGTCGTTATTGTTTTGCTGTGCCATACGAACAATTTCTACTATGCTATGCCAAAGGCCTTCTGCTCCTCTATTGCATTTTATGGCAGGAAAAAAATGCCAGTCAAATTCTTGACGACCTGCAAATTGTTTTTTTATGTTTTCTTGTCGGTCTGTTCTTTCGGCAAGGCTAATAACATAAGTAGGAATGCTATGATTCATAAAAACAAATATTTGTGGTGACTATAGGATTCGTGTAATTGAAAAATACTTGTAAATGGGAGGACTTGCTATTATGTTATAACTTGTTTCTTATTATATTGCCATGTATTATTGAAAATAATAAGTTGGTTCGTTCCTATCTAATCCTTTGAAGTGTAAGAAGTGCCCATCGTTTTCTACTTCCGGCAAAGGCATATAAATGGCAGGGCTGCGGCGACGGCGATCATCCCAACTTTCTTTATCGGGGATAGGCTGCCGCAATTCGAAAGACAAGATGTCTGTTGTGGTTAAGACGGACGGGGTGGCGTTACTTGGGCAGAATGTAGGAAATGAAAAGAAGATGTAAAGTAATGATATAAAAATGTCTTTTCTCATGATTTGTTGTTTTAGATTTATAGGTTTGCGAGACAAATGTACGTTGTAAGGGGAACATGCCCAAATTTTTGTTGTTGCATCTTGTTGCATCTTGTTGCGTGGTTGTTGCATTTTGTTGTTGTATGTACTTTGTTTAGAGGATATAATACTTATATAGAGATGGTTGCAGGATTTATTAAAGTAACGGGGATTTTTTCATGAAAAGTCCGATATTTTTAGTCCTGTTGTGGCGGATAGGCCTCTGTTCTCCCTTTTTTACCATGTGTGATGCCCGTTGCTTTTGGATTTTTTGCTAATTTTGTCATCATAATACCTATGATATGATACGAAAAACAGTTTTGCAATTGTTCTACCGGGTCGCCGCTTTGTGGGGATTGTGTTTACTGCTTTCTGCCTGTGAGCATCGTGCAGCCTATCCGCCTGAGTTCAGTGCTTTGGATGCCGCTTGCGATTCGGTTCCCCAACAAGTGCGGGAACGCTTGTCGGAGATGTCTGTGGATATGGCTTCGGCTCCGGAGAATGTGAGGATGAAATATGCCTTGTTGCAGACGAAGGCCGCCGACAAGGCGCGTATCCTTCATCGGTCCGACTCCGTGATGAAGTGGGTGGTGGCTTATTTTGAGAAACACGGGACACTTGCCGAAAAGATAGAGGCCTGTTATTATATGGGGAGCGTCTACAGGGATTTGCATGATTTTCCTCAGGCAGTGACCTGGTATCTGAAAGCCGTCGATTATGGTGAGGATAATCCGGGCGAGGCCGATAGCGCGGTACTCGCAAGCGTTTATGCACAGTTGGGCGAAATATTCGTAATACAGAAGAATTATCGGGAGAATCTGGCTATCGCCAAAAAGGAATATGCGATGATGCCGGAGGCGTCCACTCTTGCGGATTTGGCGGTGGCGTATTGGCATTGTTCCATGAACGACAGTGCGCGGATTTGCTATGACAGACTGCTCCGTCTATGCCTGAAAGCCAACCCTAATATCCGAAGAGTGCAGGCCATGGTGGGGCAGGCTCTCAATTTTTATATAGATACGGACGAACAGGCCATGGCCGACACTTGCATGCGTTTCCTGGACAAGTGCCGGCCGGACTCGTTATATTCCAATGCCAAGGTGGGGAAAGGGTATTATCATCTGAAATACGGTGACCGGGACTCGACAGCTTTCTATTGGAAACTGGTTTATGACCATCCGCTGGACATGTATATCCGGGCAAATGCTTCCCGAAATCTGTTTGAGTATTACGATGCCCGGGGAGACCAGGCGGCTGCCCGCATGTATGCCCGTAGTTATATGGAGGTGCAGGATTCTATCGAAAATATCCTCAACGTTCGTCAGACTGCCAATGTGTATAACATGTATCGTTATCAGCGGGATTTGGAGGCCGAGGAAATGCAGTACCGGCGTGCGGCCCGCATACGTATATGGTCGGTCTGTGCGGCCGGATGTGTCATCATATTCAGCCTGTTGCTGGTGGTCCGCTCCCATAGGCGCAAGTTGCGTGTGGCCCGTAAGAACATAGAGTTGCTCCGTAGGATGGAACAGCTGGAAAAGACCGCTGCGGACAACCGCCGCATGCAGGTGAAGGTGGACAGGATGGATTTGCTGAATGTATTGAAAAAGTTTTCCGGCAGCGAAAAGGCCCCTCTGCCGGAACATTATTCCGTGTGGGAAAAGGTGACCACCGCGGTGGACGACGCATATCCCGACTTCAAGACCGTCCTGGCCGCACATGCGGACGATTTGACTGATGCCGACATCCGCCTGCTATGCTTGTTGAAGATGGGTCTGCTGAAAGCGGAGGCTGCGCGTCTGATGGACGTAAACCGTTCCACGGTGACCCGCCTGCTGAAATGCCTGGTGAGCAAGATTCCCGAGTTGTCCGAATTGCTGTCCCAGCCCTGATGCCTTTCCGCACATGGTTTGGAGCCGGAACAAAGCGATGGAACAAAGACGCAATACGGGACAAAAGTTTGATGCCCGTTTTGGGTTTAACATTTGTCTGAGGCGATTTAACACTTCTTGCTTTTGGCCGAAAAATGTATTATCTTTGCAATAGGAAACAGGGCAGACCGCGAAAGTCTGCCCTGTTCTGGTACTTACAAGGCGGGATTTCTAAGGGGGATAAAACGAAATGCGATAAATTGAGTTATTCCGCATAAACGGTAATAGTTTTGATATACAAATAGTTATGTACGAATAGGAGAGGGGAGAGAGAAAAAACGAAAAGTTTACTCTGCTTTACTTTGGCTTTACTTTGGACTTTACTTTGAACGGTTTGAACGCCCGTCAACTTTACATGGCAATGGAGATGTGATAAACGGAGTAGAGTAGGGTAGGAGAAATGCGGTACATGGGCTGCGAAATGCTTTATTTAGGCGTTTTGCAGCCCTTTTTGTGCTTTATAGATAGATTGGCTTCCCACTTTTGGATAGTTGAAATTTAGTGTTCAAAATAGCGAAAATAGGATGGGGAGGAGAGAGGCGATTTTAGCGGGAATATTTCGTTTTTTGCAGCTTGGTTATGCGTTTGGTTATGCGTTTGGTTGTCCCGTCCTGAAAGATGTTGACTGGGATTTGTATTGATATTTGTTAATATA
>ERZ827108.2342-NODE-2342-length-20171-cov-34.011533_pt1 | contig 20171 bp, 15 predicted proteins | sample MGYA00519921_ERZ827108 | MGnify/ENA primary metagenome ERZ827108 (study PRJEB31778, sample SAMEA3449258) | human gut metagenome | biome: human gut; feature: human-associated habitat; material: faeces | place: United Kingdom | collected 2010/2012 ... | reverse complement strand
TACTACAAATAACACATACAAACCAAACTTTATAACAACTTTTTTTCAAGAAAATTTAAGAGATATTCATAAACATCTATGAACAAGTAATTTATAGAAACATGTTTTTCTATGACTTTTGAAACGTTTTTTTAATTTGAGACCATCTTGATACACGGATTCAGATTCAAGAAAACAAGACAAAGGAAATACAAACATCCACTAAGCACATCGTTCCACCCCGTTCTGCAAGTCTAAAACAAACCTGAAAGGAAACAGATGCCACATGGTAAGAGCCCACGAAACATTAAACGCGCCATGTGAGTTATAAAAAAAGGCGCATTTGCCGGCCGGTTCTCACTTACGGGCAAACAATTCATCGGAACACGAAATAAGAAGAAACTACATCTTATCCACAAACAATTGTAACCGCACCACACCTATATAATATACGCGCGCGCGATGCCATCAACAAAACAGGCCGACCTCCGTTGCCGGAAATTCAGCCTGTCCTTATGTTGCATTCGCATTACCGTAGTCCAAGGATTTCAGCCCGCCGCCTCATCATTCCAGTCGCAATAAGGATGCCGGCGCAGGTTGGAGTTATAATATCGCCGGTCGCCGGTCACTTCCTTTCCGATGAAATCCGGACGTTCGTAATCTTCATCTTCTGACGACAATTCCACTTCGGCCACGACGAGTCCCGCATTGTCACCCAAGAATTCATCCACCTCGAAAATGTGTTTGCCCACAGGTACCAGCCAACGCACCTTATCGACAATGCCGGGTTCACAGATGCGCAACAGAGAGAGAGCCTCGTCCTGAGTTATCTGCTTTTCAAATTCATACCGCGACAGGCCTCCGTTGAGCGAAGGGCCTTTTATGGTCAGGTAACCGCAGTCTCCACGCAGACGGACCCGCACTGTACGTCCTCTTTCACTACAAATATACCCTTGCACGATACGACTATGCGACACAGCCTGCGACTTATAATCGCCCGTAACAAGGAATTTGCGTTCTATTTCTATTGCCATCAGCCCTGCCAGAGGTAATAAGCCAGGAGAATCACCACCATGAGTGCTATCAGCCCCATGAATATTCCGTTTATGACGCGACGGGCCTGACGTGCCTCCTGCGCTGCTCGTTTCATTTTCTTGGCATTTGCTTTCTTGCTCATAGCTATTTGTTTTTTATGGTATTATTCTGTTTTCGGGAAAAGCCCTACGATAAGAAAAGCGCGGCATCATCCTTCGCTTTCCTGACCGGAGAACTCCATGAGATAGGCCTTGATGAAAGCATCTATGTTGCCATCCATCACGCCGTTCACGTCGCTTGTCTGATACCCCGTGCGGTGGTCCTTGACACGACGGTCGTCGAACACATAGCTGCGAATCTGACTGCCCCACTCTATCTTTTTCTTGCCCGCCTCGATTTTAGCCTGTTCGGCCTTGCGTTTCTGCAAAGCGCGGTCGTAAAGTTGAGAGCGCAACAGGCGCATCGCATTCTCGCGGTTCTCCAGCTGCTTCCGGCTTTCGGTGTTTTCGATGAGGATTTCTTCCTCCTCGCCCGTATCAGGGTCTTTATACTGATAACGCAGACGCACACCCGTCTCCACCTTATTCACATTCTGGCCACCGGCACCGCCCGAGCGGAAGAGGTCCCACGATATTTTCGACGGATCCACATAGACCTCAATCGTATCGTCCACGAGGGGAGTGACAAATACCGAGGCAAAACTGGTCATCCGCTTGCCTTGTGCGTTATAGGGCGATACACGGACGAGTCGGTGAACGCCGTTCTCGCTTTTCAGATATCCGTAGGCGTACTCGCCCTCAATCTCGAAAGTAACCGTCTTGATGCCGGCCTCATCGCCGTCCTGCAGGTTTGAGACCGTCACCTTGTAGCCCTGCGCCTCGGCATAACGCATATACATACGCATCAGCATGGAGGCCCAGTCCTGACTCTCCGTTCCGCCCGCGCCCGAATTGATTTTCAGCACGCACGACATGGCATCTCCTTCCTGGCGGAGCATATTCTTAAGTTCCAAGGCCTCGATGGAACCGACAGTCTTTGCATAATTGTCGTCCACTTCCTCTTCGGTCACCATGCCATCCTTATGAAATTCAAAAGCCAATTCCAGTTCATCGCAGAGCATCTTCACTTCCTTGTAGCCCTCAATCCATTTTTCGAGCGACTTCACCTTCTTCATCTGCTCCTCTGCCCGTTTGGCATCATCCCAGAATCCCGGCGCCTGCGTGCGCAACTGCTCTTCCTCGAGCTGCACGGCTTTCGTATCAATGTCAAGATAGCGGTTCAGCGCCTCTACGCGATCCTTAGCCTCTTTGAGTTGTTCTATTGTAATCATTATTATATTATGGTCTGTGTCGTTTCGTATTTACGGTTTGACGGAATGTTCCTGCTCGGCCTCCTCATACATACGGCGGATACGGGACGCATAGCGGTCGTACACCACGTTGCGCTTCACCTTGAGCGTATTCGTCAATTCACCCGTTTCCATCGTAAACGGCTCGTGCAGGAGGATAAAACGTTTCACTTTCTCATAATGTGCCAAATCCTGCTGCAGCGTCTCCAGCCTCCCGGCTATCATCCCGATTATGGCAGGATGCGCACAGAGTGCCTCGCGATCGGCGCAAACAATACCTTTCTCCTCCGCAAAGCGTTCCAGCAACTTATAATCGGGCACAATGAGTGCCGACACGAACTTATGTTTGTCGGCCACGATTACGGCCTGCTCTATATATTTGTCTATCGACAATTTAGATTCTATCATCTGCGGGGCGATATACTTCCCGTTGGATGTCTTGAACAAATCTTTTATGCGTTCGGTCAGATAGAGTTCGCCGTCTTTCATGTAACCGGCATCCCCCGTATGGAACCATCCGTCGGCATCAAAAGCCTCCGCGTTGGCTTCCGGTTTCTTGTAATACCCGGGAGTTATCGTCTTGCCGCGCAACAGGATTTCGTTATTCTCTCCGAACTTGATTTCCAAGCCTTCAATCAGCCGTCCCACCGAACCTAACGAGACGGGACGGTCCATCAGGTCGCACGAGACCGTGGCCGTGCTCTCCGTAAGCCCGTACCCTACTACCATATTAATGCCGGCGGCATGTACGAAACGCTCCACATGGGGCGAGACAGCCGCTCCGGCCGTAGGAAATATATTGGCCCGTTCCAGGCCAAGCGTCTTGCGCAACAGTTTAATGACAGTCTTATCGTAAAAAGCGTATTTCATTTTAAGCATCGGCGGCACGCTCAAGCCTTTCGAGCGGTATTCCACCCAACAGCGGCCGCCGGTTTTCAGCGCGGCGGCGATGAGTTTGCGCTCCATGCGGCTGCCGCTCTCCATCTTTTCGATTACGCCTTGATAGATCTTTTCCCAGAAACGCGGCACGGAACTCATACACGTGGGGTGTACTTCCTGCAACGAGCGCAACACGTCATTAGGCTTCAGATTGACGGCCAGCTGCGCCCCCTCGGCCAGACAGAGATACGACCATGCCCGTTCAAACACATGAGTGAAAGGCAAAAAGTTCAGCACCACGTCCTTGTCGGAGATATTCACGGCGATGTCGTTCACGCGGAAGCCTTCATGATACATTCCGTAGGTGAGCATCACGCCCTTGCTCGCGCCGGTCGTTCCGCTCGTATAGAGAATGTTGGCCAGGTCGTCAAACGATGCGGCGTCGGCCCGTTCCTGTAATTCGGAAGACCAGTCCCCGTCCTTGCCCAAAGCCAGGAATTCGTCGAAGTATACAGACACCGTATCGTGTTCCTTGCGCTCCACGTGCCCGTCGAATATGATAATTTTCTGTAGTGTCGGGCATTGGGATATGACGTTCACGGCCACGTCGTACTGCATCTGCTCTCCCACGAACAAATAGCGCACACCGGCGTCATTTATCATGTAGGCAATCTGCGTTACGCTGCTTGTGGCGTAAAAAGGAATGGTTACCGCCCGCACGGCATACGCGCCGAAATCCACGAACAAGCATTCGGGCTTGTTTTGCGAAAACACGGCGAGGTTCTCCTGCACGCCCGTACCTAATTTCAACAAGGCGCGCGAAACCATATTTACTTTCTCGGAAAAGGCATTCCACGAAATCGGAACCCAGCAGTCGCGTTCGTTGTCGCGATAGGACAAAGCCGTCCGCCCGCCATAGCGTGCGGCCTGCTCATGCACCAATCTCGACATATGACAATTATTCAGCATGATGATTATTTTCAGATAGCACAAAGATAGCGGTTTTATTTGAAACCCTATACATATCGTAGCATTTTTTTACGTTCCGTCAGAATTTACTACCTTTGCCCCGAACCTAACCAACACCGGCCCATGAACGAATTAGACCCCGCACGACTTACGGAAGAGGCGGTCGCGCTCCTGAGCGACCTCATCCGCATTCCGTCCGTCAGCAGAAATGAGAAAGAAAGTGCCGATTTCATCGAACATTTTCTGATTGAAAGAGGACTTTCTCCACACCGCAGCGGAAACAACCTGTGGTGTACCGCCAGGGAGATGCGACCCACGCGCCCCACCCTGCTGCTCAACGCACACATCGATACGGTCAAGCCCGTCGCAGGCTGGCAGCGCGACCCCTATACGCCCGTGATTGAGGACGGATGCCTGTACGGGCTGGGCAGCAATGACTGCGGCGGCGGACTGGTTTCACTCTTACAGGTCTTCCGCCTGCTGGCCGACGCGCCCGGCACGCCGTGGAATCTCATCTGGCTGGCATCGTGCGAGGAGGAAGTGTCGGGCCGCGACGGCATAGAAAGCGTGCTGCCGCTGCTGCCGCCCATAGACTGCGCCATTGTCGGCGAACCGACGGGTATGCAACCGGCCATTGCCGAAAAGGGGCTGATGGTGCTCGACGTCACCGCCCGCGGCGTGTCGGGACATGCCGCCCGCGAGGAAGGGGTCAATGCCATCTACGAAGCGCTTGCCGACATAGAGTGGTTCAGAAACCATCGGTTTCATCGTGTTTCGCCGCTACTGGGCGCGGTCAAGATGTCCGTAACGGTCATCTCGGCAGGCACGCAGCACAACGTCATTCCCGACACCTGCGTATTCACGGTCGATGTCCGTTCCAACGAGATGTATTCCAATAATGAACTGTTAGAGGAAATCAGAAGCCACGTGCACAGCGAGGTAAAAGCCCGCTCCACACGCCTGAACTCCTCGCGGATTTCTCCCGACCATCCGTTGGTGCGTCGCGCCATCGACTTGGGCGGCATTCCCTTCGGCTCCCCCACACTGAGCGACCAGGCGCTGATGCCTTTCCCGTCATTCAAGCTCGGACCGGGCGATTCCGCACGTTCCCACACCGCCGACGAATACATCAAAACGACAGAAATTGCCGATTCCATCGCATTTTACAAGCATTTGATAGAGGGATGACCCACGTAGAGGCGACACATTGATGTCAGCCGGGGAACAAAGGCGGAGAGTACCGGACATACCGGACGAAGAATTAACATTTTTAACTCTTTCGGGCGGGATAAGTGGGGCGGAACTACTTGTCGTTTTATCGGGTCAAGGAGACAGATGCGCCTACATGGCTTGTAGAAAAAACTACATGGCTTCCGGTTATTTCTACAAGCCATGTAGTTTTTCGGGGCATAGGGATAGTTCCCGACTGAAAGACAGGAGTATAAAGCAAAAACGGGGAGAATGTTTATGATTCTCCCCGTTTGTCTATACAAAGATACAACATTTTTCGGCCAAAAGCAAGAACTGTTAAATTGCCGGAAGGCAAATGTTAATTTACCAGGAGGCACTTATCAACTTGCCATAAGGCAGGCGTCAGAACAGTCCGGATACTTCACACCATACATCCGAAAAAGGATACAGAGGTCGTTACAGGCCGGATTCATTCGGGGCTTTACTCCACCACCTCGGCCTTGATGATGCGGATATCCTCGACAGGGCGGTCGTCGGCATCGGTTTCGGCTTTCTGAATGGCTTTCACCACCTTCATTCCCTCGATGATTTCGCCGAAAACGGTATATTGGCCGTCAAGATGGGGCGCTCCGCCTTCGTTCATATAGGTACGCACCATTTCGGGCGTGAATTCTACCTCGCCGCCCGTCATTTCGGACACATAATCCCGCATGGGCGGGAAAGTACGTTCGTTAAAGGTTTTTCCCCACACAATGTAGAACTGCGAACCGCTGCTGCGGCGCTCGGGATTCACCTCGTCCGGCTCGCGGGCCGCAGCCACGGCACCACGATAATGGTAGCGATAGGGTAAAGCCGTCTCGAGGGGCAACGTATAACCGGGTCCGCCGTCACCCAGCCGCTGTCCGGGCTTCGCCGCGCGCGAGTCGGGGTCGCCGGTCTGCACCATGAAGTCCGCTATGACGCGGTGGAACAGCAGCCCGTCGTAATATCCTTGGCGCACCAACTTGAGGAAGTTGTCACGATGCCGGGGCGTCTCATCAAAGAGTGCCATGACCATCGTGCCGGCCGTAGTTTCCAGCCGCACACGGACGCGCTTGTCCTTGTCGGTGTGTGCGGAAACATCCACCGACAGACCGATAAGAAGCAAAAGAATGGTGAGGTATCTCATACTTTCGGGGATTAAAGGATGATGAACGTGCGCAGACGGACGTCAGGCCAGCCCCTCGTTGCTTTGGAACTCGCGCTCGACGGCCGCAGCCTCGGGTTCCATCTCTATCTGTCCCTTGCCGGTGTCCTCATCGTTCTTGCGAGCATAACGGCTCACGCTGAGAATCATTCCGAAATAGACACAATTGATGATGGTGGACGTTCCTCCACGGCTGATCAGCGGCAAGGGCTGTCCCGTCACGGGGAAGAGGCCGACGGCCACCAGCATGTTGAGCATAGCCTGCGATACCAGGAGTATGGCAAGCCCCATGGTGAGGAACGCAGGGAAGTTCCGCTCGCACCTGCTGGCTATGCGCCCCGCCCGGAAGAGCAGGATGATGTACAGGAAGACGACGAGCACTGCACCGAAAATGCCCATTTCTTCGATGATTATGGCATAGATGAAGTCGGAAAATGCCTGCGACAGCCTATCTCGCTGGCTGGAATTTCCGGGCATCTTGCCGATGACGTTGCTCGAGGCTATGGCTATGCGCGCGTGGGCCTCCTGCGGATGCTCGCGCAAGTAGATGGTATCGTTCATTTCGGCCTCGGTGTGGTTGCTGAGACGCGACTCCCACGTGCTGAACCGGTGGAGCACACGCGAGTCCTTGACGGTATTTTCGGGCAGGACGGCCACCATCAGCACGATGAACGCGCCGACGGCGGCAAAAAAAGCGATGATTTTCCCCAACTGCAACACTGGCACGCGCCCGATAAACATCATGATGAAGACCGTGGCGAACAGGATGACCGCCGTGGACAGGTTTTCGGGAAAGATAAGGGCACAGATGGTTCCGCCCACCACAAGGACGTACTTCATGGCCTTCTCGTCGGCACCGTCCTCGCGCTGCATGTAGGCAAGTATCAGCGCGACACTCGTAACGACCACTCCCTTCGCGATTTCCGAAGGCTGGAACTGTATGCCGAAGAACGAAAGCCAGCGCGCGCCGCCGTTTTCGGATGTTCCGAAGAACAAAGTGACAATGAGCAGCAGGACACAAAGCGGCCAGAACAGCACAGGGATAATCTTGAAATAGCGACAGGGAATGGAATGAAAGAACCAGACCACGGCGGTGCCCACGGCCAGAAAAGCGGCCTGCTTGAAAAGCGGTGCCATGAAGTTCCCGCTCTTGTAGGACAACGAGCTGGCCGCGCTGAACACTTCGACAAGCGAAATCATGCACAGCAGAAAAAAGACAATCCATATCACAAGGTCGCCTTGGAAGAAACGTTGGAAGGACGATTTCATGTATAGTCGGACATTGGTTTTCGGTTAAACTCCGCGGAAGGATGAGAGGGACGCATGGCGCGGCCGGAGCAATCCCCGGAAAGGGGGCATCACGGTGCCGGAACAGGGAAAAGTCACTGCGGCAGGGCTTTCACCTGCGCCTTGAACTGGCGACCGCGGTCGCCCATGTTTCGGAAAAGGTCGAAGCTGGCACAGCAGGGACTCAGCAATACGGTATCGCCGGCACAGGCCAGACGGGCACAGGCTTTCACGCAGTCTGCCATCGAGGATGTGTCAGCCACGGGCAGCCCGAGTGCGTCGAACGAGGCATGAAGCTTGGCATTGTCGGCACCGAGATAGACCAAGGCGCGGCATTTCTCGCGGACAACAGGCAGCAGCGTGGAGTAATCGTTTCCTTTGTCAAGGCCGCCCAGAATGAGCACGACGGGAGTGGTCATGCTTTCCATGGCACACTGACAGGCATCCACATTGGTGGCTTTCGAATCGTTCACATAGTGTACGCCGGCCACGTCGGCGACTTTCTCCAGCCGATGTTCCACACCGGGAAAATCGGACAGGGCGGCACGAAGCACGTCGGCGGGGACACCGGCCGTCAGGGCCGCCGACGCAGCCGCCATGATGTTGCGCAGATTATGCTTGCCGGGCAGCGAAAGTTCCGCCAAAGGCATCTCGAATGCCACTGGCGAGAAAATCCGCAGCATACCGTCTTCGGGATAAGCCGTCATGCCGTCGGCCGGAGCATCGGAGAAACGACAGATGCGGGCCTGCACGTCGTAACGCGGCAGTTCGCGGTTCACATGCTCGTCTCCGTCCCAATAAATAAAGGTATCGTCGGCAGTTTGGTTCTGCAGGATACGCATTTTCGAGTCTACGTAATTCTGCATACAGAAGTCGTAACGGTCAAGATGGTCGGGCGTGATGTTCAGCAGCACCGCGACGTTGGCACGAAAGTCGAACATGCCGTCAAGCTGGAACGAGGACAATTCTATGACATAGGCGGCATGAGGTTCCTCGGCCACTTGCAGGGCCAGGCTATGCCCGATGTTTCCGGCAAGGCCGACGTCAAGTCCCGCCTTGCGGAGAATATGATAGATGAGGGATGTTGTGGTCGTCTTGCCGTTGCTTCCGGTGATACATATCATAGTGGCATCGGTGTAGCGGGCGGCGAATTCTATCTCGCTGACCACGGGAACATGCTTCTCGTGCAACTTACGGACAAGGGGAACGCTGTCAGGTATGCCCGGGCTCTTGATGACCTCGTCGGCCATGAGAATACGCTCTTCCGAGTGTCCTCCTTCCTCCCACGGCAGGCCGTAACGGTCGAGCAGTTCCTTGTATTGCGGTTTGATGACGCCGCCGTCCGACACGAACACCTCATGTCCTTTCTTGTGGGCCAGCACGGCCGCACCCACACCGCTCTCGGCAGCGCCCAGTATGACTATTTTCATTTTATGCAGGTTTTATCTGATTTTCAAAGTAATGATGGCAGCCGCCGCCAGAAGTATGGTCGTAATCCAGAAACGCACCGTAATTTTCGATTCATGCCATGCGCCGTGCGGCCAGTTCTTGAAAACATAGCGGCAGTCGGGGTCGAGCTGGCCGGGAAGCATACGGAAATTGTCGTGGATGGGTGTCCGCTTGAACAACCGCTGACGTACGCCCCGGCGCTTGCCGAGTTTGAAATATTCCACCTGAAGAATGACGCTCAGGCTCTCCAGCAGGAAAACGCCGCACAGTATCGGGATGAGCAGTTCCTTGTGTATGATGACGGCCAATACGGCTATGACGCCGCCGATGGTCAGTGAACCGGTGTCACCCATGAATATCTGTGCCGGATAAGCGTTGTACCAGAGAAAACCTATCAGCGCGCCGACCATGGCACTGATGAAAATCACCAGTTCCTGCGACCCGGGCACATACATGATATTGAGATAGCTGGCGTATTCTATATGACTCGACACGTAGGCCAGTATGCCGAGCGCGATGCAGATGATGGCGGAGTTTCCGGCCGCCATGCCGTCCATACCGTCATTAAGGTTGGCCCCGTTCGAAACGGCCGTAATGATGAATACCGTCACCAAAACGAACAGTATCCAGCCGGCCTGTGTCTTGTACTTCCCGCAGAACGACACTACCTCGGCATAGTCGAAGTTGTTGTTCTTGAAGAAAGGAATGGTTGTCTTGGTGGACTTCACCGCTTGGCTCTTGTGGACCACCTCGGTACGCGCGCCTTCGGGATGTTGCACCTCGATATTCTCGCGTATGACCGCGTCGGGACTGAAATAAAGCACCAGACCGACGAACAGGCCTATGACAACCTGTCCGACAATCTTGAATTTGCCGGGCAGTCCGTCCTTGTTCTTCTTGAAATTCTTGATGTAGTCGTCCATGAACCCGAGCAACCCGAGCCAGAGTGTCGTGACCAGCATCAGTATCATATATATATTGCGCAGGCGGCCCAGCAGAAGACAGGGTACAACGGTCGCGACGATGATGATGATGCCGCCCATCGAGGGGACATTCAGTTTCTGCACGCCGAACGGGTCGATTGAGGCGTCTCGCTGCGTCTCGCTGATGCCGCGCCGCTTCATCCACTTGATGAAATACTCACCGAACCAGGCCGAAATGACCAGTGCGAGCATCAGTGCCAGCAGGGAGCGAAACGAGATATAGCCCCACAGGTTCGAACCGGGGACACCGAACTGTTCAAGAAACCGAAAGAAATAATATAACATGGCTTAGTGTTTTGATTCGCTGTTTCAGATATTTTCCGCCTCGGGGTACGCGGAACCGCATACTGTTCCGCCGCCTGTTCCGGTCTTACGGCAACATGCGGATGCGGCCTCAGAGACCGAAAGCGACACGTATCTCCTCGTGGTCGTCGAAGTGGTGTTTCACACCTTCTATCTCCTGATAAGGTTCATGCCCCTTGCCGGCCACCAGGATAACGTCACCCGGCGCGGCCATCATGACAGCCGCACGTATGGCTTCCCTACGATTGACGATGCTCACGACCTTGCGCATTTCCTCTACATCCAGACCGGCCAGCATGTCGTCTATGATGGCCTGGGGCTGCTCGAAGCGCGGATTGTCACTGGTGATAACCACACGGTCACTGCGACGGGCAGCTTCCTGTGCCATGAGGGGACGTTTTCCCTTGTCACGGTTACCGCCGGCACCGCACACCGTAATAATTTGGCCGCGGTCGCGCAGAATTTCACGTATGGCGGACAGCACGTTGGCCAGGGCATCGGGCGTGTGGGCATAGTCCACGACGGCGCTGACGCCTTTCGGCGAGCGGATAATCTCGAAACGGCCGTTCACAGGCCGCAATTGCGAAAGCACACGCAGCACCTCGTCCGGCTCATGTCCCATCAATACGGCCGCACCATATACGGCCAGCAGGTTGGAGACGTTGAAACGGCCTACAAAGTGCACGCTGACCTCGCGGCGGTCTATGTTGAGCAGCATTCCTTCCATACTTTCCTCCACGATGCTGCCCTTGAAGTCGGCGGCAGTGCGCACGGAGTAAGTTTTGACCAGGGCCTGCGTGTTCTGAACCATGACCATGCCGTTGCGGTCATCGGCATTGACCAGTGCGAAAGCATCCTTCGGCAACGCATCGAAGAAAGCCTTCTTGGCATCCCTGTAGTTTTCGAAAGTCTTATGGTAATCCAAATGGTCGCGCGTAAGGTTGGTGAACAATGCCCCTGCGAAACGCAAACCGCCGATGCGGTGCTGATGAATGGCGTGCGAGCTGCATTCCATGAAAACGTACTCACAACCGGCGTCAGCCATTCTCCCGAGCAGGCGGTTAAGGGTAACGGCGTCGGGGGTGGTATGTTCGGTCGGCAATTCCTCGCCGTCGATGCAGTTGCACACGGTGGAGCAAAGCCCGCACTTGTATCCGAATCCACGGAACAGGTGATAGAGCAGCGTGGCTATCGTGGTCTTTCCGTTTGTACCTGTCACACCGACAAGTTTCAGCCTTTCCGTGGGATTGCCATAGCAGCGCGTGGCTATCGGACCGACGAGTTTTTCGGTATCCTCCACACGAACGAGCGCGACACCGTCGGGAATGTCGGCCTTCACCTCATCACAGACCAGCACAGCCGCCGCCCCGCGTTCGATAGCTCCGGCCACATAGGCATGTCCGTCGGTCTGCGTACCTTTCAAGGCCACAAAGAGGTCGCCGGCACTCACTTGTCGGGAATCGATGTTCACATCCCGTATTTCGGTCTCAAGGTTTCCGCGAACATCCAAAAGGCGAAAATCTTTCAGCAACTCAGACAGTTTCATCGTTTCTTATTTATAGGAATACTTAATTGCTTTTTTTCTTTTTGGTTTCCCCGGCCGGATGTGCCGCGGCAGCGGGTTTGTTTTTATCCGGCGCGGGGTTCTTCTCCGTCGGTGCCGTGACAGGCGAGACGTCCGGGGCAGCCGCACTGTCGGCAGTCAATGCTTCGGAGGCGGAATCGGCTTTCGGCTGTGCGGGCGCCGCCTTGGCGTGTCCCAGCGTCAGATGTATCTCACTGTGTCCCGACAGGGAAGTTCCGGCATGAAGGCTCTGCCTGCTCACCGTACCCACGCCCTCTGTCGTCACGCGCAGGCCCAGTCCCTCGAGCAGGCACACGGCGTCGCGCAGGCCGTATCCCGTGACATCGGGCACCGTCCCCGTAGCGGCATTGTGCTCACTCAGCACCACGTTGCCGGCATGACTCTCGGCACGACCCCATACCGGTGTGTTCCGCTCTATATCGCCCGATGTGGAACAAGGGACAGACAGTCGGGCAAGCGTGCGCCGGGCGGCCGAAAGATTACCGTCGCAGGCCACAGGTGTCTTACATTTCAGCGTATCGCAGGCCCTGCTGTAGTCTGCCACGTGCTTTTGCGCCATGACGGCCTCGGCCACGCGCTTGAACACCGGTCCGCACATGCCGCCGCCCGATGCGGGAGCGGGTTTGCGGATACATACGATGCAGGAATACTGCGGCCGGTCGGCAGGGAAATAGCCTGCGAACGAAATGAAATACTCGGAACTGCGGCCCTTGCCCGTCCAGATCTGTGCCGTACCGGTCTTGCCGGCCACGGAAAAGAGTTTGGAGCCGGCGGCCTTGCCTACGCCGTTGGTTATCACGGTTTCCAGACAAGTGCGGATATTGGCTACGGCTTCGGGGCGCGCCATCTGCTCGCGCAGGACGTGGACGGGAAATTCCTTCACCACCTGTCCGTCGCGCAGGATGGCCTTCACGAGTCGCGGACGCAGCATCTTGCCGTTGTTGGCTATGGAGTTATAGAAATTCAGCGTATTGACCGGCACGTTCTGCGTCTCGTAGCCGATACTCATCCATGGCAAGGCCGTTCGAGCCCAGTAGGAGCGGTCTTTCGGGCCGCGGATGCGGGGCTTCTTATAGCCGGGAATGGGAATCTGAAGGTCTTCGGCCACGCCGATGCGGTAGAGTCCGTCCACGAACTTCTGCGGACAGTCGCGGTAATGTTTGTCTATGAGGACACTGACACCCACGTTCGACGACTTGGCGATAATCTGCGGCACGGTGAGCGTACCATAGCCGCCCGAACGCCAGTTGTGGTCCTTCATCTTGCTCGTGCCGAACTCGTGTATGCCGTTACCCACGTTCACGAAGTCCTCCATGCCGATGAGACCGTCGTCCATGGCGACGAGAAAAGACATGGGCTTGAAGACGGAGCCCGGCTCGTAGAGGTCGGTGACGGGCAGGGCGGCATCCTCATGATACGTTCCGTCGGAACGGCGCGACAGGCCGGTCATGGCCTTGATGTCGCCGGTGGCCACTTCCATGAGCACGCAGACGCCCGACACGGCATTGATTTCCTCCAGTTTCTCCCTCAGCGCCTTCTCGCATATATCCTGCATGTTCACGTCAAGGGTGGTGAGCACGTCACATCCGTCCACGGCGGCCGTATCAATGACCTCGACCATACGGTTCATGACTTTCTGAAAATGATAAACGCCCGGCTTGCCCGCAAGCACGGTGTCGAACGTCATTTCGAGGCCGTGGCGCGCGCTGTCCTTGAAGTCGCCGATGGTGCGCCGCGCCAGGTCGCCGTAAGGCCGCTTGCGCATATCTATTTTCTCGTAGTTGATACTCGATTTCAGGTTGAAAAGCGGAAGTTTCTTTACCTCGCTGTATTCCACATAAGAGATTTGCCGGTTTTCGCGGCGTTTCAGTTTGAGCGAAGTCACCTCATCAACGTAAACGGGCCAGTACTTGCTCTTCTTCTTGCGCCCTTCCAGCAGGTGTTTGCGCATCCTGGCCGGGTCGATGTCGGGGAAAATGCCGTGCAGCCCGGCGCAGATTTCGTCGATATGCGTATAGAGTACGGAGTCACGGCGTTTTTGGTCCTTCACCTTCTGCAGGGAGTCGCGCTCACAACTCATATAGTCGATAAACACCTTGTACTGGGGCAGGGATGCGGCCAGTATCTGTCCGTCACAAGCCAGGATGTTGCCCCGCTTGGCCGGCAGGGTACGGCCTTCACGCACCTGGATACGGCTCATGCCTATCCAGCGGTCGCGGTCCACGGTCATGGTATAGACGGCCTTGGCGACAACGCTCACACCTGCAAGGGCAAGCGCGAGCGTCACCAGGAAATAGCGCGGCATAATCTTTTTATTCAGAAAGTTCATGGCTCAAAAAATTTTACTCACTTACATAATATGACGATTTCATCGAGGTTTTCAGCGTCGTGTCGGACAAGTTTTCCTCCACATTGCTGCGCATGGAAAACTCGGTCAGGCGGCTGGATATGGTCAGGGCCTTGAATTTGCGGTCCACAAGCGTGTCGGCCAGGTCGTCGCGCCGGATTTCCTCACGCTGGCAGGCGTAACGGTTGCTCACATAGATGATGGCCAGCACGGCCAGCAGCAACACGTAGGCAATCTGCCGGCGAAACCAGCGGCCGGCCAGGATATCGCCGCCCAGGATGGTACGCAGCGACATTCCGGACTCGCCTTCCTCGTCGAGGTCGGTCAGTTTCCTGAAAGCCTTGCGGGCTTTCTCGTCCCGTTCGCTCTCCTGCTTCGTCCCGACGGACTTCCCGGAGCGTGCGGATGTCCGTTCCGGAGTTTTCGATTCCATTTCGGCGGTTTCATCGACGATATCGGAAACATCACCGTCGGCATCGGCGCCATAGCCGGCGTCATCCGCATCGGGAAAAGCCTTGTCGGCATCCTCTTCCATCGCTCTCTGTACGAGCAGCTCTATGTCATCTTGTTTTTTCTTCATCTGCTGTCAGTCTGAAAGTTTCTCGGCCACACGCAACTTGGCGGAACGGCTGCGGGGGTTGGCTGCCTGTTCGACTTCGTCGGGCACCACGACCTTGTTGTTTACGGGGCGGAGGGGCGCAAGCCGGTTGCCGTAGAAATCCTGTTCCACCTTGCCCTCGGCGTTGCCCGACTTCATATAGTTTTTCACCATGCGGTCCTCCAGCGAATGATAGGTGAGCACCACCAGACGCCCGCCCGGACGGAGCACACGCACGGCAGCATCCAGCATCTCGCGGAGCGCGTCCATTTCGTGGTTCACTTCGATGCGCAGGGCCTGGAACACTTTGGCCATGTCCTTCTTCTCGCGTTCACGCCCTGTTAGGGGGCGCACCAGTTCCACGAAGTCGGCCACGGTGACCACGGGCCTGTCAGCCCTTCCGCGCACGATGGCGGCAGCCAGACGGCGACTGTTTTTCAGCTCACCGTAGAGATAGAACAGGCGGGCCAGACTTTCCTCGTCGTAACGGTTCACCACGTCGGCGGCCGTCAGGCCCGCGCGGCCGTTCATGCGCATGTCGAGCGGCGCATCGAAGCGGAAAGAGAAACCGCGTGTCTCGTCGTCGAAGTGGTGACTCGACACGCCGAGGTCGGCCAGTATGCCGTCCACACCGTCCACACCGTCCACACCATAGTAGCGCATCCAGTTGGTCAGGTAGCGGAAATTGCTGCGCACGAAAGTGAAGCGGCCGTCGGCATCGGGGATGTTGCGTTCGGCATCGGCATCCTGGTCAAAGCTGTAAAGATGGCCTTCTGCCCCGAGCCGCGAAAGTATCTCGCGGCTGTGACCGCCGCCACCGAAGGTGACGTCCACGTAAATGCCGTCGGGGCGGACGGCCATGCCGTCCACGCTCTGTTTCAACAGCACGGGTACATGATATGTCGGACTCGTTTTCATCTTCCTGTATGGAATGAATGCCTGTCATCCGGTGACGCCGGGCGAAAGGCGTTGCAACGCAGCGCCGAGTGCCTCGTCCGTCAGAAACACCTGCTCCGTGCGACCGGCGGCCCATATCTCGATGCGGTCGTCCACACCGATGAACGTGAGTTCGCGGGCATCGCCGAGCACTTTCTGCAGGAGCCGGGGCACCAGAAAGCGGCCCGCGGCGTCGAGCGAGAGGGTTTCGGCTCCGGCAAGGAACTGACGGAACACCATGGCATCCTGCGGGTTCCAGCGGTTCAGCGTCCGCCGCAGCGCATCCACTTCTTCGTTCCAGGCTTCAAGGGGATAAATCACAAGACACGGCTGATAGACATCGCGGCGGAGCACAAACTCGGACGCGGCATTGCCCATCTGCTTGCGGTAGGCGGAGGGGAAGAACACACGGCCCTTCACATCCATTTTCGCTGTTATCGTTCCTGAGAATCCCATGATACCGGAAATAATTTCCAAAATTACGTATTTCTCCCCACAATTCCCCACTTTTATAAAATATTTTTTACTTATTTCATCAAAACCTTATGTTAAATATTTTATTTCCTTAATAAACAATATTTTATGAAAACAAGAAAAAGTGGGAGACTATTTTACAAAAACGCACACGTCAGCCCCGGACAGGCAAGAGGCCGGCCGCCGCATCGGGATGCAGGATGACGCGCCATGGGCTGCCAACCGTTTTAACCCAAAACGGCCATTAGACTTTTGTTCGTATTGTTTCTTTTTCCCAACCATATTTTTTCACGGACGGGCGCAGGCATAGCGGGCTATGTCAAGCACGGACGGGGAAAAAGATGACGGGAAAAAGGAGCAAGACGGCAAAAGAGCCATACCGTCCACGCTTATCGGCGGTCTAATGGCCGATTTGGGTTTAACAATTCCCCCGCGGCGTTTTAACAATGCTTGCTTTCGGCCGAAAAATGTTGTATATTTGCACTACGAAAGTGCGAAGGACGGCCCAGACCGCCCTTTTTTCGTGTCCGTAAGTCCTTTTCCGGGCAAAATTATCCCTATGACGGTTTTTCGTAAGTGCCATGTAGAAGAAACTACATGGCTTGTAGTGTAGCCCGTCCCTGCATGTAAAGAGAAAAACAATAGAAAGACTGCGTCCCCAAAAGTGCAGAAAGGTTAAAAATGTTAATGTCAGACGGAAATTTCCCGCGGAGCGACAGGAGCGGCACAAGACAAGACCGCACAAAGCTGCCGCAAGAAAAGCGGAAGCCGCTTCAAGGCATCACCCGAAGCGGCTTCCGTATGTTTGCAACGGCGCGTCACGCGTCGATGTTCGCGTAAGTGGCGTTTCTCTCGATAAATTCGCGGCGCGGACCCACGTCATCGCCCATCAGCATGGAGAAGACGTAGTCGGCATCAGCGGCATTCTCTATCGTAACCTGCTTGAGCATACGCGAATCGGGACACATGGTCGTCTCCCAAAGCTGCGTCGGGTTCATTTCACCGAGACCTTTGTAACGCTGTGTCTGCACGCTGTTCTCCGTACCGTCGCCATAGGTGTCGATAAAGTTCTGACGCTCGCGGTCGTTATAGCAGTAAGCCTCCACCTTGCCCTTCTTGCAACGGTAGAGCGGCGGCATGGCGATGTACAGATAGCCGTCCTGAATGACTTGCGGGAAGTAACGGTAGAACAGGGTCATGATAAGCGTGGCGATGTGCTGTCCGTCCACATCGGCATCGGCCATGATGATGACTTTGTGGTAACGCAGTTTCTCGATGTTGGCTTCCTTGCTGTCCTCGCCGTTCAGTCCGAAACGGATACCGAGGGCCTGGATGATGTTGTTCACCTCATCGCTCTCGAATGCCTTGTGCCACATGGCCTTTTCCACGTTCAGAATCTTACCGCGCAGGGGCAGGATGGCCTGTGTCGCGCGGCTTCGGCCCTGCTTGGCGCTACCTCCGGCCGAGTCTCCCTCGACCAGGAAAAGCTCACACTCGGCAGGGTCTTTCGAAGAGCAGTCCGCCAGTTTGCCGGGCAGGCCTCCGCCCGACATAGGGCTCTTGCGCTGCACGCTTTCGCGGGCCTTGCGGGCCGCAACACGGGCGGTGGCCGCGAGAATAACCTTGTCTACAATGAGTTTGGCCTCTTTGGGATGTTCTTCCAGATAGTTGGTCAGCGCCTCTCCCACGGCCTGATTGACCGCACCGGTGGCCTCGCTGTTGCCTAACTTGGTCTTGGTCTGGCCTTCAAACTGGGGTTCGGCCACCTTCACGGAGATAACGGCCGTCAGACCCTCACGGAAATCCTCGCCTGTGATTTCCACTTTTGCCTTTTCCAGCTGCTTGGCGGCAGTTTCCTCGGCATACTTCTTCAGTACGCGCGTCACAGCCATGCGGAAGCCCGCCAGATGCGTACCGCCCTCTATGGTGTTGATGTTATTGACGTAGGAATGAAGGTTTTCAGAGTACGACGTATTATACATGATGGCCACCTCGATGGGCATTCCGTTCTTCTCGGTGTTCAGATATATCACATCGTCGAACAGATGCGTGCGCGAAGAGTCGATATAACGGACAAACTCGCGCAGCCCCAGTTCGGAATGGAACACATCGCTGCGGGTATTGCCTTCTTCGTCGGGCCGCAGGTCGGTCAGCTTGATGGTGATGCCGGCATTCAGGTAGGCCAGCTCACGCATACGGTTGGCCAGGATGTCGTACTTGTAGGTGGTGGTGGTGAATATCGTATCGTCGGGCCAGAATTGCTGGCGGGTTCCGCGCAACGGGGTTTCGCCTACGACCTTCACAGCGTATTGCGGATGGCCCTTGGCGTATTCCTGCTGGTAGACCTTGCCGTCACGGAACACCTGGGAGAGCATACGCGTCGAAAGGGCATTGACACAGCTGACGCCGACACCGTGCAGACCGCCGGAAACCTTATAGGAACCTTTGTCGAACTTACCGCCGGCGTGCAGCACCGTCATGACAACCTCGAGCGCCGAGCGGCCTTCTTTCGGGTGGATGTCCACAGGGATACCGCGGCCGTTGTCCTGCACGGTAATGGAATTGTCCTCGTTAATCGTTACTTCGATGTGCGTGCAATAACCTGCCAAGGCCTCGTCGATAGAATTGTCCACCGTCTCGTATACCAGGTGGTGAAGACCTTTTTCGCTAATATCTCCGATATACATCGCAGGGCGTTTGCGCACTGCTTCCAGGCCTTCGAGCACCTGGATGTTACTGGCGGAATAATCCGCGCCGTTCTTTTGCGTTTCGTCCATATATTATCAAACTTTTTACGCTTCAAATAACTAAGCAAAGGTACGAAAAATATTCGAAAAAGCACGGATTTACGCCATGGACTTTTGTTGCGAACCGTAAAAAGCGGACTTTCGGCTCCACATAGCCGTTTCAATGCACGCTGCGGCCTTCATGCAGACACAACAAGACATAAATCTTTCTTGCATTCAGGCTTTCCCCAAACGGCCCGGAGTCCCGAAGAAACAAGCCCTATGGCTGTTCTGACGGTAACAAGGACATTCCTTTATATATAATAATAAAGGAATACAAACGGCATCTTTCTGCATCTGACATGCAGGATGCGACCCTGCGAAAGCTACGACGTGACCGGTATATGGTTTACAGGGAATTACAGAACTATTCCATGACCCACTTCTCGATGTTCCGCGTTTCGGAAGAGAAGCTCAGACCGATGCGGAATACGCGTGTCGCGCCCACTTCGAAAGGAAGCGCGTAAGACTTGTCCTGTATTTGCCGCAAAGCCTCTTCCGCCGTTCCGTCCAACTTGAATTCCAACACGTAGGTGTAGTCCCGCGTCTGCAACACCATGTCTATGCGGCCCGCGCTCGTGCGGTACTCCGCACGGACGTACAGCCCGAGCAGCTTACACAATATATATAATACGTTCTGATAGTGGTTCTCTAATTTCTTGACCAACTCGTAAGGCGTATCGGCGAAGAAGGATTTCAGACGGTTGAGGAAGGCCTCAGGTTGTCCGCTTTCTATTTCCTCAACAAACTTCTGAATGTGGAAAGGTGCCTCAATCTTGTCCACGGATGTATAGAACGGCAGCAGGAAACGGAAGAAACCGTCCTCCACCTCCTCG
>ERZ827108.2341-NODE-2341-length-20173-cov-3.750870_pt1 | contig 20173 bp, 16 predicted proteins | sample MGYA00519921_ERZ827108 | MGnify/ENA primary metagenome ERZ827108 (study PRJEB31778, sample SAMEA3449258) | human gut metagenome | biome: human gut; feature: human-associated habitat; material: faeces | place: United Kingdom | collected 2010/2012 ... | reverse complement strand
TATGAGGGCATTTCCGCCCGGCAGAACCGCGTGTGCCCTTGTCAATCGACGCTATAAAAAAATCCGTATGCTTCATCGAAATCGAAAAGCATACGGATTTTTTTACTCTTCGCTTGGTTCCGGTTCGGATGCCGGTTCCGTTTCTCCGCGGCGGCGGAACTTTGGCAGAGCGCGGTTCAGGCACGCGCTCAGAAGCAGGATGTACTGGCAGTAATAGAGCCAGAGCATCACGACGACGACCGTTACGAGACTGCCGTAGGTACCGTAGCTCCCCGTGGCGGAGACCCACGCCGAGAACGCCCACGAGAAGATCGACCACCCGACCGCGGCAGTCAGCGCGCCGGGCAGCACCTCGCCGAAGCGCGGGCGCAGTCCGGTGCTCCAGCGGAAGATGGCGGCAAAGAAGATCGTCAGCAGCGCGATGACCACCACGAACCGGAAGTGCAGCAGAAACGAGAAGAACGACTGCGAGCCGGGAAGGTATTTTTCCACCAGCGCCTTGATCTGCTGGCCGAAGCCGCCGAGCACGAACGAAAGGATCATCATAAGCAGCATGCCGAGCGTATAGATGATGCCGCGGGCGCGGCGCATCAGAAATCCGGCGCGGCGCGGCTGCTCATAAATATCCTCCAGCCCTCGAATGAGTGAGGCAAAGCCCATCGCCGACGACCACACCGTCGCCGCGATGGAAATGCTCAAAACGCCGACGCCGCTGCTGTATACGTCCGCAATGATGACGTGGATGAGCTGGTTCATCGAGTCCGGCAGCACGGGCGCGACCGTCGTGAGGAGCTGTTCCTCGGTGATGGACGTATAAGGAAGAACAGACACGCACAAAATGACGATGGGCACGATGGAGAGAAAAAACCAGAACGCCGTTGAGGCGGCGATGGTGGCGATCTGCCGCCGGCCCATGTAGTCCGAAATGTGCTGAAAATTTTCAATCAGTTTACGAATCTTTTTCATACGGCGGATTATATCCTATTTTTCCCGCGGTAGCAAGGGGAAAATGGCGCGCTATTTACTTTCGGCGAGGAATCGTGTAGTATAGAAACGGGTGATGCAAATGAAAATGAAAAAAAGTATAGCGCTGCTCCTTGCGGCGGCCATGCTTTCCCTGATCCTCTGCGGCTGTGCGGATGACGCCGAGACGGTCGGCGCAGTCCGCAGCGACGGCAGCGTGAGCGATGCGCTCGCCACCGGCCTCGGCGTGACGGTGCCGGAGGACGAGACCGGCCGGTTCGCCTCGGCCGACGGCATCCATGCCGACGTGGACTATGCCGATATGACGTGGTACATCTACGATGCCGCGGAGTTTCTCGACAAGGCCGCGCGGCTCGGCGAAACGGCGGACGGCAAAGAGGCGGCAGACCTTTACGACTGGCTGATGACGGAGTATGCCAAGGTGTACACGCTTGACAATCTCGCCTACATCGATTTCTACGCCCATCCCGGCGATGAGACGCTCAGCGACGCCTGCCGGCAGCTCGACAGCGTTCTCAACGAAGTGAACGATGCGCTCTGCACCGCGCTCTCCGATTCGCTCGACGGCCCCGCGGGCTCCGCGCTGCGCTCGTATATCGGCGAGGACAAGGCAACCGCTCTGGTCGGCTACGATGAGCAGACCGACCGGCAGCGCGAGATCACCGAGCGCGTCTCCGAGCTGACGCTGCAGTACAACGCGCTCATCATGGAATATCTCAGCTATGACGAGGAGACCGAGAAGATCGGCGCACTCTACCGCGAGCTGGTGGATCTCCACAACGAGGAGGCGCAGATCGTCGGCTATAAAGACTATGCCGACTATGCCTACGAGGCGAGCTATGGGCGCGATTTTACGCCCGACGATGCCGCGGCGCTGTGCGAAGCGGTGAAGCCGTACGCGCGGCAGTATTTCGGCTCGCTCTATTATAATGAGGCGACGTATGCCGATTTCTCCGCGGACACCGACCTTACCGAGCGGGAGCTCGTCGGGCTCGTCACGCAGTATATGCCCCGCGTCTCGGACGACGCGGCCAAAGCGGCGGCGTATATGGAAAAGCACGGGCTGTACTTCATGGACAGCGTTGACCGCGTCAGCGATCTCGGCTTCACCACGACGCTCGACCAGTATAATGCTCCCTTCATTTATCTCGCCCTCTACGGCGACCAGAACGACATCCAGAGTATGTTCCACGAGTTCGGCCATTATTACGACGCCTATGTGAACCCCGTGCCGGACCTTTTGCTGAGCGTCGGCTCGCTGGACATTTTCGAGATCCACTCTACCGGCATGGAGGCCCTTTCCACCGGCTGGTATGAGGATATCTTCGGCGAGGATGCCGATCTCGCGCGCATCCGGTTTCTGGACAGCGCGCTCTATACCGTCTTTTCCGGCTGCCTGTTCGACGAGTTCCAGCGCGTGGTCTATGCCGACCCGTCTCTGACGCCGGAGCAGATCAGCCAGACGTTCGTGACCATCGCGCGTTCTTACGGTCTGCGATCCTTCGGCAAGGAGTTTTCGCACTACTGGATGCAGGTCAACCACAACTTCGAGTCGCCCTTCTACTATATCAGCTACGCCGTGAGCATGCTCGCCTCGCTGCAGATCTACGAAATGGCGGAGAACGACTGGGCCGCGGCGGCGGACTTCTATAATGATCTCGTCTCGCTCGGCGCCTTTGATTACACGTACTGCGAGCTGCTTGACAAGGTCGGTCTCGAATGCTTCACCGACGGCTTGCCCGCGTGCGTTCCGCAGGCGGTGGAGGATATGGAAGCGCTCTGCCTTGCCTGGGAAAACGCGGCCTGAACGCGGACGGAGGGGGCTGCCCCGATAAAAAACGGCTCTCCGCCGTATGGACGGAGAGCCGTTTTTGTGGTTTAATCAGATGTATCCGCGGACAAGCGACACGCTCAGCGTGAAAAATTCGCGCATCGCGTAGTGGATGAAGCCGAACACGGTGGAGCGGGCCGGGACGCCGTAAAACGTGAATCCGCCGTTTTTCCGCGCCAGACACAGCGCGCGGAAAACGTGAAAGTCGTTCGTGACGATGCCGACGCTCTCCACGTCTGTCTCCAGCGAGCGCAGCATGGGGAGACTGTAGCGCATGTTCTCCTCCGTGCTCGTGGAGCGGTCCTCCAAAAGGATGCGGTCTGCGTCGATGCCGCCCGCGACGAGATGATCGCGGATGCATTCCGCCTCGCTCATCGGTTCGTCCTCGCCCTGCCCGCCGGAGGCGATGCATACCGTATCCGGGTTTTCCTCCAGATAGACACGCGCGGCGCTGATGCGCTGCCGCAGCGACCCGCTCGGACCGTTTTCATCGACTCTCGCGCCGAGAACGATGATGGCGTCCAGCCCCTCCGGGGGCTTCTGGAACGCGCCGGAAAATACCAGACACTCCACGGCGAGAAATACGGCGACGGCGGCGATCACGACGATGTTTACGGCCCGGAGCCACAGCCGGGGGATCGGCGCGCTCTTTCCGTGCTTCCACGCCCATTTCCAGAGAAAGAAGCGGCCAAAGCACACGGCCGACAGCATCAGCCAGAGATAGAGCAGCGACTGTCCGAACCGCACGGTGATGCCCTGGCCGAGATAATATATAAGCGTCAGTATCCCGGCATACAAAAAGAGCCGGTTGATGCGTTGTTCTTTTTTTGTCATAGCGTACCTCCGGAAAAGATCTCCTGCCGGAAAGACGGGGAGAACCCACCAAAAGTTCATTATACATAGTTTTGGGAGAAATACCAATGGGAAACGGAAAATTTGAAGGATATCTGCTCGTTGCGGATTTTGACGACACATTCTGCCCGGAGCACGGCGCTCCCGTGCCGGAGGAAAACCGGCGCGCGGCGCAGCATTTCATGGACGAGGGCGGCCTTTTCACGATCGCCACGGGGCGGGACGTTCGCTCGTATTACTCCATCCGGGACAAATTCACCGTCAACGCGCCGCTCGTACTCAGCAACGGCGCCGTGATCTTCGACGGCGAATCCGGCGAGAGCTGGTACGAGAGCTTTCTGCCGTTTTCCTGCCGGAGCGACCTTCTTGCCGCGCGCGACGCCTTTCCCGGCACGGGCATGGAGGTCCACCGCGGCGCGGATGTGCGCGTCTGCGGCAGCAATGCGACGCTCGAGAAGCACCTTTCCCGCATGGGCGTGCCGGTTTCGGAGGCCGATCCGGGACATATTCTGTATCCGTGGACGAAGGTGGTGCTTGTAGCGCCGGACGAGATCCGCGCCGAGAGCGAAACGGCGCACGCGCTCTGCGCGTGGATCGCGGCGCAGTTTCCCGGACGGTACGAGGCCGTGCCCTCCGGCGCTCTGGTGGACGTGGTCGCCGCCGGGAGCGACAAGGGCAGCGGCGTGCGGCGGCTTGCGGAGTTTCTGGATATTCTTCCGGAAAATATCGTCTGCATCGGCGACGGCTGGAACGATATTCCGATGCTGCGCGCGGCGGGCCGCGCCTTCGCGCCGGAAACGGCGCTGCCGGAGGTTTTGGCACTTCCCGGCGTGACGAAGCTCGGCGCGCCCGGACGCTGCATCCGCGACGTGATAGACAGGCTTGAAGCGGATCAAAAATAAATTTTTATACAAATTTTCACCGAATTATTTGTTGACATTTCCAAGAGAAGAATTTATACTGGAACCAAATTCCGCAGATCGGAGCGAGATCGGCATCATGAATGTGTCCATTCGTATGTTTCGATACTTTTTTACCCGTACTATTTCATAGTATGGTAATTTGTGATGCGGAAAATGACCTTGGAAGCGAAGGCTTTTTAGGCGGCACAGATTACACTGTGCCGCTTTTTTGTTTTTGGAGGAATAACCGATGATCGTCATTTTGAAAAACGGCGCTGCCGAAGAGAAGAAAAACCAGCTTATTGACTGGCTGAAGGAGCAGGGACTGCAGATCCACACCTCCGTCGGCGAGTATCAGACCGTTCTCGGTCTCGTGGGTGACACGAGCCGGGTCGATATGGACCTTATCGCCAGTCTCGGCATCGTTGATTCCGTTAAGCGCGTCACGGAGCCGTTCAAGTGCTGCAACCGCAAGTTCCACCCGGACGACACCGTCGTGCAGGTCGGGGACGTGCGCATCGGCGGCGGGAACTTCGTGATGATCGCGGGCCCGTGCAGCGTCGAGAGCGAGGAGCAGATCGTCGGCATCGCAAAGGCGGTCAAGGCCTCCGGCGCGCAGATCCTCCGCGGCGGCGCTTTCAAGCCGCGCACCTCGCCCTACGATTTTCAGGGCCTTGCCGCCACGGGACTCGAGCTTTTGAAGATCGCCCGGCAGGAGACGGGCCTTCCGATCGTCACGGAGATCATGGGCACCTCCGCGCTCGATCTTTTCGCGGATGTGGACGTCATCCAGGTCGGCGCGCGCAATATGCAGAACTTTGACCTGCTCAAGGAGCTCGGAAAGCTCCGCAAGCCGATTCTGCTCAAGCGCGGTCTCGCCGCCACGCTCAAGGAGCTTTTGATGAGCGCCGAGTACATCATGGCGGGCGGCAATGAGCAGATCATCCTCTGCGAGCGCGGCATCCGCACGTTTGACGATTATACGAGAAACACGCTCGATCTTGCCGCCGTGCCGATGCTCCATGAGCTGACGCACCTGCCGGTCATCGTCGATCCGAGCCATTCTACCGGTCTTGCCCGCATGGTGCGCCCGATGGCGCTCGCTGCGGCGGCCTGCGGCACGGACGGCCTCATCATCGAAGTCCACAACGACCCGATGCACGCGCTGTGCGACGGCGCGCAGTCCATCAAGCCCGAGGAGTACGACGCGCTCTGCAGGGACGTGCGGACTATCCGCGAGGTGGCAATGCGATGACAGCGGGGATCGTCGGCCTCGGGCTGATCGGCGGCTCGCTCGCCAAGGCGTACCGCGCGCACGGCGCGCGCGTCCTTGCCTTTGATACGGACGGCGCGGTGCTCTCCTTCGCGCAGCTCGACGGCACGGTGGACGCCGTGCTGACAAAAGAAAATGTTTCCGAATGCGATATCGTTCTCATCGCGGTGCGCCCCGGCGCGGCGATATCGTATCTGCGCGAAGCGGCGCCGCATATCGGCGCGCGCCCCGTCGTCATCGACTGCTGCGGCGTAAAGCGGGAGGTGTGCGAGACCGCGTTCGCTCTCGCGCGGGAGCACAGCTTCACGTTTCTCGGCGGTCATCCGATGGCGGGCAGCCACCGCGCGGGATATAAGAATGCCCGCGCCAATCTTTTCCATGCAGCGCCCATGGTGCTCGTACCGCCGGAGGGAGACGATATCGCCCTTCTCGCGCGGGTCAAGGAGCTTTTGGCCCCGGCGGAGTTCGGAAAATTCTCCGTGACGAGCGCCGCGGAGCACGACCGCATGATCGCCTTTACGTCGCAGCTCGCGCATATCGTCTCGAATGCCTATATCAAAAGCCCCACCGCGCGCAGCCACAGGGGTTTCTCCGCGGGGAGCTATAAGGATTTGACGCGCGTTGCGTGGCTCGACCCTTCCATGTGGGCGGAGCTCTTTCTGGATAACCGGGACAACGTGCTCTTTGAGCTGGAAAGTCTCGCAAAGTCCCTCGCGCAGTACCGCGCGGCGGTGGAGAATAACGATCTCGCGGCGCTCACGGCGCTTCTCGACGAGGGCCGCCGGCGCAAGGAGGAGGTAGACGGACGATGAAAACGATCCATGTAACGGCGTCGCGCGAATACGATGTTGTTATCGGCGCGGGGCTTCTCAACGAATGCGGGCAGCGCATTGCCGCGGCCGTTCCGGGCGCGGAAAAGGCGGTCGTCTATACCGATACAACCGTGTTCCCGCTCTATGCAAAGCGCGTGACCGATTCGCTCAAGGCCGCGGGCTTTACGGTATTGCAGGACTACTTTCTTGCCGGAGAACACTCCAAAACGTTCCGCAACTGGGAGCGTATCCTCCGTTTCTTTACCGAAAACCGCGTGAGCCGGAGCGACGTTGTCGTTGCGCTCGGCGGCGGCGTTGTCGGCGACATGGTCGGGTTTGCCGCGGCGTGCTACCAGCGCGGCGTCCGGCTCGTGCAGATCCCGACGACGCTTCTCGCCGCGGTGGATTCTTCCGTCGGCGGGAAAACGGCGGTCAATCTCCCGGCGGGGAAAAACCTCATCGGGGCGTTCTGGCAGCCGTCGCTCGTTATATGCGATACGGACACGCTCCAAACGCTTCCGGACGCCGTCCGGCGCGACGGCTGCGCCGAGATCATCAAATACGGCGTACTGGATGGCGCGGCGCTTTTCTCCCGGCTGGAAAACAGCCTGCCGGACGAAATACCGGAGGATATTCTCGCGCGCTGCGTGGAGATAAAGCGGGATATCGTCGCCGCGGATGAATTTGATACCGGCGCGCGGCACCTTTTGAATCTCGGCCATACCGCCGCGCACGCGGCGGAGCTTTTGAGCGATTATTCGCTCTCCCACGGCAGCGCCGTGGCGATGGGGCTGTGCTCCATGGCGCGCGCGTGCGCCGCGCGCGGTCTCTGCAGCGAAGAGGACGCCGCGCGCATCGAAGCGCTTATCAAAAAATGCGGCCTTCCGACGGAGCTGCCGTATACGGCGGAAGCGCTCGCCAACGCCGCGCTTTCGGATAAAAAACGCGCCGGATCAACGCTTCCCGTCATCACCGTTGAGGGGCTGGGGCGCTGCACCGTGCGAAAGATCGCCGCGTCCGATTATGCCGGATGGCTCCGGCAGGGGGGCGCAAGATGAACTTTGTCATTTCTCCGGGAGCACGTACCGGCGCGGTGCGTATCCCGGCTTCCAAATCGCAGGCGCACCGCCTGCTCATCTGCGCCGCGCTCGGCAAAGCGCCGGTAACGGTCCGCTGCGACGGGCTGAACGCCGACATTCTTGCCACGGCCGCGTGCCTTCGCGCTCTCGGCGCGAACATCGCGGAGCAGGATGGCGCGCTGCATGTTGAGCCGGTCAAAGCAGTGCCGGACGGCCTCTGCGTTCTGCCCTGCGGCGAGAGCGGATCGACGCTCCGGTTTTTGCTCCCGGCCGTTGGCGCGCTCGGCGCGGACGCGGTGTTCCTGCGGGAAGGCCGTTTGCCTGAGCGCCCGCTCGAACCGCTTTTGAGCGAGCTTGTCCGCGGCGGCATGATGTTCCGATCCGAGGGCGGGAAGCTCTTCTGCTCCGGAAAACTCGCGCCGGGAGAATATACGCTCCCCGGAAACATTTCCTCGCAGTACATTTCCGCGCTGCTTTTCGCGCTGCCGTGCCTTGCCGGGAACAGCGCGCTCACGATCACCGGCGCGCGGGAGAGCGAGGGCTATATCGCCATGACGGAGAACGCCCTCACCCAAAGCGGCGTCCGGCTATTTAAAACGGATTCCGGGTATGATATCCCCGGCGGGCAGACGTACGCCCTGCCCGCCGCGGTCAAGGTCGAGGGGGACTATTCCTCGGCGGCGTTCTTCCTCTGCATGGGCGCTCTCTCGCGCTGCGGCATCACCGTTTCCGGCCTGCGCGCCGATTCTGCGCAGGGCGACCGCGCCGTGCTAGATATTCTCCGCGCGATGGGAGCATGCGCGGAGGAAGCGGCCGCGGGCATCACGGTGCGGCGCGGCACGCTTCACGGCGCGGTCATCGACGCCGCGCCCGTCCCCGATCTTATCCCCGCGCTCTGCGCGCTCGCTGCGGCGGCGGAAGGGGAGACGCGCGTTGTGAATGCCGCGCGGCTCCGGCTCAAGGAATCCGACAGGCTCGCAACGACCGCGGCGATGCTCGCTTCTCTCGGCGCACACGTCGAGGAGCTGCTGGAGGGACTCATCGTTCACGGCGGCGGACTTCGCGGCGGCGCGGTGAGCGCGCAGCACGACCATCGCATCGCCATGGCGGCGGCGGTGGCGGCGTGCGCATGCACGGAGACTGTCACAGTCGAGGGCTGGGAGTGCACAAACAAATCCTATCCGCGCTTTGGCGAGGACTTTAACGCTTTGAAAAGGGAGGAAACGCCGTGAGCAGTCTGGGAAAAAACTTTCGCATCACGATCTTCGGCGCTTCGCACGGCGAGGCCATCGGCGTCGTTATGGAAGGGCTGCCCGTGGGCTTTGCCATCGATATGGATGCGCTCGGCGCCTTCCTCACGCGGCGCGCGCCGGGGCGCGGGGCGTTTGCCACCGCGCGGCGCGAGAGCGATGCGCCGCTCTTTCTCAGCGGCGTGAAAAACGGCGTCACCTGCGGCGGCGCGGTCACGGCGGTCATCCGCAACGGCGACGCCCATCCCGGCGACTATGACGCTCTGCGCAATACGCCGCGCCCCGGCCACGCAGACTTTGCCGCCCGCATGAAAGACGGCGATGCCGTCGATCTCTCCGGCGGCGGCCGGTTTTCCGGGCGGCTCACCGCGCCGCTCTGCGTTGCGGGCGGCATCGCCATGCAGCTTCTGGAAGAGGAAAACATCCGTATCGTTTCGCACATCGCCTCCATTGCCGGTATCGCGGACGAGGGCATCTTCCCGGCATCCACACTGGGAAAACCGTTCCCGACGCTCAGCGATGCGCGCGGCGAGGAGATGCTTGCTGCCATTGCAAAGGCACGCGCCGACGGCGACAGCGTCGGCGGCGTGGTGGAGTGCGCGGTGCTCGGTCTGCCCGCAGGTCTCGGCGACGCACTGTTTGACGGCGTGGAGAGCCGTCTCTCCGCGGCGCTCTTCGGTATTCCCGCTGTGAAGGGCGTGGAGTTCGGCGCGGGGTTTGCCGCCGCCGCGCTGCGCGGCAGTGAGAATAACGATGCCTTTGTGCTGCGCGGCGGGAGGGCTATGACGGAGACGAACCGCTGCGGCGGCATCCTCGGCGGCATCACGACGGGCGCGCCGCTCGTGTTCCGCACGGCGTTCAAGCCGACGCCGTCCATCGCGCGGCGGCAGCGCACCGTTGATCTCGCCGCCATGCGCGAAACGACGATCGAGATCGCCGGCCGGCATGACCCCTGCATCGTGCCGCGCGCCGTTCCCTGCGTGGAAGCGGCGGCAGCGGTCGTGCTATATGATATTCTTTGTTCGGAAAGAGGGAGAAAGCCATGAACATGGACGAACTGCGAGGCAGGATCGACGCGGTGGATGACGAGCTGCTGCGATGCTTTGCCGAGCGCATGGACATCGCCGGGGACATTGCCCGGTATAAAGCCGAACACGGCCTTCCGGTGCTCGATGAGCGGCGGGAGCGGGAAAAGCTCTACGCCGTGAGCGAAAAAGCGCCGGAGGAGCTGCAAAGCTACGCCGTGTCGCTCTACGCGCTGCTCTTTGAGCTCAGCCGCAGCCGCCAGAACCGTCTGCTGCATAAGCAGAGCCCGCTCGCCGAGAGCATTCAGACAGCCATCGAGCAGACGCCGCCGCTCTTCCCGGAGAGGGCCGCCGTCGCCTGTCAGGGCGTCGAGGGCTCCAACTCCCAGATCGCGTGCGAGCGGCTGTTCCGTCTGCCGAACGAGCTTTACTTTTCGAGCTTCGACGCGGTGTTCAACGCCATCGAAAAGGGCCTCTGCCGCTACGGTGTGCTGCCCATCGAAAACAGCACCGCGGGTTCGGTGAACGCCGTGTACGATCTTATGATGCGCCACCATTTCCACATCGTCCGTTCGGTGCGCGTGAAGATCGACCACAACCTGCTCGCAAGGCCCGGCGCGAAGCTCTCCGGCATCCGCGAGATCTATTCGCACGAGCAGGCGCTCAGCCAGTGCGCGCAGTTCCTCTCGTCGCTTCCGGGCGTGAAGGTCATCCCGTGCGAGAATACGGCGCTCGCGGCAAAGCTCGTTGCGGAGTCCGGGCGGGACGACGCTGCGGCGCTCTCCACGCGCGCGTGCGAACGGCTGTACGGTCTGGAATGTCTCGCCTCCTCCGTGCAGGATACGGCGAACAACTACACGCGCTTCATCTGCATCGCGCGCGATCTGGAAATCTATCCCGGCGCGGATCGGACGAGCCTTATGATGACGCTGCGCCACGAGCCCGGCTCGCTTTATAAAGTGCTCTCGCGCTTCTATGCGCTCGGCATCAACCTGAACAAGCTCGAAAGCCGCCCGCTCCCGGAGCGCAGCTTTGAGTTCATGTTCTATTTCGATCTGGAAAACCCGGTGTACGATCCCGCCTTCCTTCAGCTTGTGAGTGAGCTGGGGGACATCAGCGAGGAATACACCTATCTTGGAAGCTATAGTGAGGTAATTTGACATGATGCATTGCGGACTTCTCGGACAAAAGCTCAGCCACAGCTATTCCCCGGCCATCCATTCCATGCTCGGCGACTATGAGTATAAGCTCTATGAGACCGAACCGGAGAATGTGGAGACCTTCCTTCGGAAGGGCGATTTTGACGCGCTGAACGTCACGATCCCCTACAAAAAGTGCGCCGCGACGCTCTGCGACGAGCTCTCCGAAACGGCGCGCGCCATCGGCAGCGTCAATACGATCGTCCGCCGCGCCGACGGAACGCTCTACGGCGACAATACGGACGTCTACGGCTTTGAAGAGCTGCTGCGCCGCGCGGTATTCTCGCCGCGCGCGAAAAAGGTGCTCGTGCTCGGCAGCGGCGGCGCTTCCGCCGCGGTGGTGTACGCGCTTGAAAAGCAGCAGGCGCGCGAGATCGTCGTCGTCTCCCGCGATGGGAAGGACAATTACTCCAATCTCTCCCGCCACACGGACGCCGAGCTCATCGTGAACACCACGCCGGTCGGCATGTACCCGCACAACGGCGAGGCGGTCATCGATCTGCTGCGCTTCCCGCACTGCCGCGCCGTCGTCGATCTCATCTATAATCCCGTGCGCACGGAGCTTTTGCTGCAGGCGGAAAAACTCGGCATCCCCTGCGCGAACGGCATGGTGATGCTCGCGGCGCAGGCCATCCGCGCGAGCGAGATCTTCACCGGCAAAAAGGCGGCGTCCGGCGCGCTCGAGCACGCCATCGACCTCGTGAAGAGCAAGACGATGAACATCGTCCTCATCGGCATGCCCGGCTGCGGCAAGTCCGCCGTGGCAGAGGCGCTCGGCAAGGCGCTCGGCCGCGAGGTGCTCGATACGGACGCCTATATCGAGGAGCACACCGGCTATACGCCCGAGCAGATCATCACAATGCAGGGCGAATCCGTGTTCCGCACGCACGAGAGCGAGGCCGTGCGCGAGCTCGGCAGCGCCTTCGGCGCGATCGTCGCCACCGGCGGCGGCGCGGTGCTCCACGAGGAGAACTACGCGCCGCTGCACCAGAACGGCGTCATTTTCTGGCTGCGCCGCGATCTTGACAAGCTCGAGCGCGACGGCCGCCCGCTCTCCCGCGCGGGAAATCTCAACGCCATGTACGAAATGCGCGAGAAGCGCTATCTCCGCTTCGCGGACTATATCATTGACAACAACCGCGCGCTCGAGGACACCGTGGAGGACATCCGCAAGGTGATCTTATGAAGATCCTCGTCATCAACGGCCCCAATCTGAACCTTCTCGGCGTGCGGGAACCGGAGCTTTACGGAAGGCGTGACTTTGCCGCGCTCGAGGCATATATCCGCGCGTCCTGCCGGGAGCTCGGCGCAGAGTGCGAGCTTTTCCAGTCCAACCACGAGGGCGCGATCGTCGATGCCATCCAGTCCGCCCTCGGACGGATGGACGGCATCGTCATCAATCCCGCGGCGTATACGCACACGAGCGTCGCCATTCTCGACGCGCTCAAGGCCGTGGCGCTCCCGGCGGTGGAGGTGCATCTCACCGATATTCAAGAGCGCGAGAGCTTCCGGCACGTGTCCTACGCGGGCATGGCGTGCGAAAAGACGTTCGCCGGGCTGGGCTTTGAGGGCTACCGGAGAGCAGTCGAATATCTTGTGAACCGGGGGAAAACCACATGATCCCATCCGAAGTATACGCGCTCGGCGCGTCCGGCAACCCCATCCGGGAGATCGCCGATTACGCCATGCGCCGCGCCGAAGAGGTCGGCGCGGAAAATGTTTACGATTTCAGCATCGGCTCGCCGAGCATCGGCCCGCCCGCGGCGGTGCAGGAGACGGCGCAGCGTCTTATGAAGGAAATGTCCCCCACGCAGCTGCACGCCTACAGCCCCGATCAGGGCCTGCCGGAGGTGCGTAAGGCCGTGGCGGAGTATCTGAACGGCACGTTTTCCATGACCTACGCGCCGGAGGATATCTACATGACGAGCGGCGCGTCCGCGGGCCTTGCCATCGGCTGCCGTGCGCTGCTCTCGCCGGGGGACGAGTGTATCACGCTCACGCCGTACTTTTCCGAATACCGCACCTATACCGAGGCCGCCGGCGGCGTCATGCGCGAGGTACCCTCCGAGCCGGAGACGTTCCAGCTCGATTATGAGGCCTTCGCCGCGGCGGTGAACGGGAAAACGTGGCTCGTAATCCTGAACTCTCCCAATAACCCCTCCGGCGTCGTGCTGGGGGAGGAGAGCATAAAGAAGATCGCCGCTCTGCTCACCGAGCGCTCGGCGGAGTACGGCCACCCGATCTACATCCTCGCGGACGAGCCGTACCGCGATCTTGTCTACGACGGCGACGCCGTACCGTACATCCCCAGTTTCTATCCTGACACGATCTACTGCTACTCGTTCAGCAAGTCCCTCTCGCTGCCCGGCGAGCGCGTCGGCTATCTCGCCGTGCCGCCGGAGAGCAAAGACCGCGCCGCGCTGCGCGCCGCCGTTTCCGGCGCGGGCCGGATGCTGGGGTATGTCTGCGCGCCGGTGCTCTTCCAGCGCGTGTGCGCCGCGTGCCTCGGCCAGACGGGAGAGCTGCGCGAGTATAAGAAAAACCGCGATCTCATCTGCGAGGGGCTCGCCGCGCTCGGCTTTTCCTGCGCGAAGCCGCAGGGGGCGTTCTATCTCTTCGTAAAATCACCGGAGGAGGACGCGCGTGCCTTCTGCAAAAAGGCGATGGCGCACGATCTTCTGCTCGTGCCGGGCGACGATTTCGCCTGTCCGGGCTACGCCCGCCTTGCCTACTGCGTGCCGGAGGAGCGGCTGCGCCGCTCACTGCCCGCCTTTGCCGCCCTCGCCGAAGAATACGGCTTAAAAGCCGAATAAACCAAAGAAAAGGCCGTGCCTCCCAATCTCGGGAGGCACGGCCGATTTTTTACCACCGCGTCGGACGGCGCAGGGCGCTGATCTTCCGGTAGCAGCTCTGGCAGAGGCGTCCGCTCTGGTGGAGCGGGAGCGCCGCGCCGCAGCGCGCGCAGAAGCGGATGTTGTTTTTGAGATTGTAGAGCAGGATCTGGTTGATGCTATCGGCGGCGTCCTCGCGCTTATCATAGAGCGCGTCGCGGTCGATCGGGCAGCCGAACGCCTTGGAAAACGAGAAATAGAGATCGAGCTTCCGGCAGTATTGCTCGAGCTGCGGGAGCGTGGGCGCATGTCCCTCGGGAAGCTCCGGGCAGGAGAGCGGCTGCCCCGCCTTGAAGCAGCGCAGGAAGGAGAAGAACAGCTCCAGAAGTTCTTCCTCCGTCTCGTCGAACGGAATGTTTGCGCACCGCAGCTCCTGCTCGCGCGTGAGCGAAAAGCCCTCCTGCCGCACCTTGCCGATGAGCGTGATGTACCGGCTGACATCGAGCTTTACATACGGCGCGACGGTCGGCATTTTGTTCCACTCGGTCAGCACCTCGAGAAGATCGTGCTCCACCTGTAAAACGAGCTCGGAAAACCCGGCCACCGCCATTTCGAGCGGCGGCACGGCCGCTTCCAGCCCCTCGCGGATGAAGTCCAGATTCTCCGTTGCGCCGACGTAGCCTTTGTCATACATGCCGTAGCGTCCGGCACGCCCGGCGATCTGCTGGATCTCGGCGGGCTTTAGGTCGCGCCGCTCCACGCCGTCAAACTTGCGCGTGTCCAGAAATATCACGCGCCGGATGGGGAGATTCAGCCCCATGCCGATGGCGTCGGTCGAAACGACATACTGCATCCGCCCTTCGAGAAAGCCCTCCATCTGCCGCCGCCGCGTGGAATAGGGGAGCGCGCCGTAGATGATGGCGGGCTCCTTTCCGTGCGCACGCAGATCCTCGGCCACGGAAAGCACCCCAAGCTTCGAGAACGTGATGAGCGCGTCGCCGGGCTTTACGTCGTCAAAATCAATTTCCCGGCGCATGCACACGAGCGGCGTTTTGCGCAGATGACGGATCTCCTCCCACGTGTCGCCGGTGCTCTCAATGATGCGGATCAGAAGATCGCGCGCCTCGGGCGCGGCGCAGAGATGCACCTCCGGCGCGAGCACGCCGAGGATCGCGCGCGTCCAGGCAAAGCCGCGCTCCCGGTCGGCGATCATCTGGCACTCGTCGATCACCGCCACATCGTACCGTGCGGAGAGATCGAGCTTTTCCGCCGTGGCCGCGACGTGGGTATCCCCCTCGCGGCGGTCCTCTTCCTCGCCGGTCGTGAGCGAGCATGCAACGCCGAGATCAAGCAGCCGCTCCTGCGCTTCAAGCGCCAGCAGACGGAGCGGAGCAAGATATACGCCCGTTTTGGCTTTGCGCAGCCGCTCAAACCCGGCGTAGGTCTTGCCGGTGTTCGTCCCGCCGGTATGGAGAATAAAATGGCGCTGCATGGCGCGCGCTTCCGGGTACTCGTCCTTCGGGTTGAGCGCCACGAGCAGCTTCAGGCTCGAGCGGATCGCGCGCGGGATATAAAAGACCGAATAGAGATAGGAGAGCGGGTGCTGCAAAAGCTCCTGCACGGGAAAGGCACCCTTTTCGAGAAGCCCGTCCATGTTCGCCTCCGGCTGCGCGGCGGTAAAAGAGGCAATGTCCCGCGCGCTGATCGCAAGCAGCACCGCGGCATAGCGCGCCGCGAGCTTTCCGGCGAGCGGAGAAACTGCATTCGCGCCGAGCCACGGCGCGGCGGTCACAAACCGGCGGAGCGTTGCGCCGAGCGGCTCGGCGCCGGTGCCGGTCTCCAGATGGAGAAAGTGCTCGATATAGCTGATGCTCTGCCCCGGCCGCAGCCGCTTGGCAAATCCGACCGCCGGGATCTGGCGGAGGATCGCTTCATGGTAGCGCGCCGCGAGCGTCGCTTCACGGCTTTCCGGCAGCGCGGCGGCATCCCATGCGCTTTCCAGAAGCTGCGACGCTGCATCGAGCGCCGCGTCATCCGGTATGCTTTCCGTATTTTCGGCAGACGCCGCGCGCAGCGAGCGGAAGCTCTCGCTCTGCTCGGCGCGGCGGATATCGTCCGTGCGCCAGGCGCGTACGCGGCGGCCGTTTCGATAAAGACGCTGCGGCTTCGGCAGGAGAGAGGCGATCAGCTCCTCCGTCCAGCCGCGGCTTTTGAGCGTGCCCGCCGTCCATAATTTCGTATTTTTACTCACTTGCGTTGTTTCTCCTTGAAAGATCGCAAATACTATACCAGATTTTTTCCCATCGGGCAAGGCAGGGACTTGACAGATACATTAGATTGTGTATAATGAGCATACACAATAAATTGTCCAACAGGGAGGAATGCGCGATGGAGCTTTTGTCCGTGCGCGATCTTTGCAAAACATATCCGGGATTTACGCTGGATCATGTCTCGTTCTCCTTGGAGAGCGGGTATATCATGGGGTTCATCGGGCGCAACGGTGCGGGAAAGACGACGACGCTCAAAAGCATGCTCGGCCTTGTTCATCCGGACGGCGGCACGGTGGAGATGTTCGGTATGGATCTCCGGGAAAACGAATCGGCCTGCCGCCAGCAGATCGGCGTGGTGCTGGGCGACGCGCGCTATTACGGCTCAAAGCGCCTGCGCGATGTGGCGGAGACGACGGCGCGGTTTTATGAGCATTGGGACGACGCCGCGTACCGCGAATACATGAAGCGCTTCTCGCTCGACGAGACGAAGCGCGTGCGCGAGCTGTCTACCGGCATGTGGGTCAAGTTCACGCTGGCGCTCGCTCTCTCGCACGGGGCGCGGCTCCTCCTTCTCGACGAGCCGACAAGCGGCCTTGACCCGGTGAGCCGCGACGAGCTCCTGGACATTTTCCGCGATACGGTCGCGAACGGGGAGCGCAGCATCCTGTTTTCCACGCATATTATATCCGATCTCGAGAAGTGCGCCGACCTTATCACCTACATCCACAACGGAAAGATCCTCACGAGCACCGACCGCGACACCTTCACCGACGCTTACCGCAAGGTGACCGGCGGCAAGGAGGAGCTGACAGACGCCGTAAAGGAGAGCGCCATCGGTCTGCGGGAGCAGAGCTTCGGGTTTGAAGCGATGATGAAAACGGAGGACGCAATGGCTTCCGGTCTTGCGGCGGAGCCCATCGGCATGGAGGACATCATGGTGCACATCGAACGGGAGGGGAGAGAATGAAAAATCTGCTGTATAAGGAATTCCGGCTCGCCATCCATCCGAGCGTGTACATCTTCTTCGCGCTCGCGGCGCTGCTGCTTGTGCCGTCGTATCCCTATTATGTCAGCTTTTTCTATCTGACGCTCGGCATATTCCTCACGTTCAAAACCAACCGCGCCGAGAACGACATTTTCTATTCCGCGCTTTTGCCGGTGCGCAAGGGCGACGTGGTGCACGCACGCGTCCTTACCGTTGCGCTGCTGGAGCTTGCCAACATCCTCATTGCCATCCCGTTTGCGGTAATTTCTGCAAAGATCAATCCCGCGGGAGGCAATAACGCCGGCATCGAGCCGAACGTCGCGTTTTTCGGCCTGTCGTTTCTGATGTACGGCGGCTTCAATCTCATTTTCTTCCCGGTGTTTTATAAAACCGGGCGGAGCGAGGGCAAGGCGTTCCTCTGGGGCGGCGTGTTTACGTTTCTCTATATCATCGCCGCGGAATCGCTCGCACAGTATATCCCCTCGCCGGTCAGCGCGTATCTTGACACGCTGGAGAAAAGCGCGCAGCTCCGTCAGCTTCCGGTGCTGTTCGCCGGGATCGCTCTCTGGGCGGCCTTTACGCTGCTCTCGGCAAAGATCAGCGCCGAGCGGTTTGAAAAGGTGGATCTATGAAGCTGACAGTGACGAATACATCGCCGCTGCCGCTCTACCGGCAGATGTATGACCAGCTTGCCGCGCAGATCCTGCGCGGGGAGATAGCGCCCGGCGAGGTGCTGCCGCCGATACGGACCGTGGCGCAGGAGCTCTCCGTCAGTCTTATTTCGGTGCGGCGCGCCTGGGAAGAGCTGGAGCGGGACGGCTTTATCCACACCGCCGTCGGGCGCGGGACGTTTGCCGCCGCGCTCGGCGAGACGGACAAAGCGGCCATGCGCCGCGCCATTTTAAAAGAAAAGCTCACCGACGCCGCGCAGTTCTGCGCGGCTGTCGGCGCATCCGGAGAGGAAGCGGCGGCGCTGCTGCGCGAGCTGATGAAGGAGGAAAACGCATGAGTAAAAAACTGCTGCTGATCGCCACCGGAGGCACGATCGCCTCGCGCCCGGCGGAGGACGGCCTGACGCCCGAAATGACGAGCGAGGAGCTGCTGCAATGCATCCCCGAGGTACGCTCTCTCTGCGAGATCGACACGGTGCAGCCCTTTAATCTGGACAGCACGAACATGCGCCCGCAGAATTGGGTCGAGCTCGTGAAGATCATCCGGGACAAGTATGAAAGCTACGACGGCTTTGTCATCACCCACGGCACCGACACGATGGCCTATGCCGCCGCGACGCTCTATTATCTCATCCAGAACAGCCCGAAGCCCGTCGTGCTGACCGGCTCGCAGGTTTCCATCTACGCGCGCGATACCGACGCGCGGGAGAATCTGCGCAATGCGATCACCTATGCCGCCGATGAAGACGCCTGCGGCATTCATCTCGTGTTCGATAATAAGGTCATCTGCGCCAACCGCGCGCAGAAAACGCGCACGCGCAGCTTCAACGCCTTTTCGAGCATCGATTACCCGGAGGTCGCTGTCATCCGCGGCGGCGAGGTGCGCTATTATATCCGCGAGTCGTTCCCCGGCCCGGTGCGGTTTTATGATGCGCTTGACAGCCGCGTTTGCGTCATCAAGCTCATCCCCGGCATGGCGCCCGGCATTCTCGACTATGTGGCCGAGCACGCCCACGCCGTTGTCATCGAGAGTTTCGGCGTCGGCGGTGTGCCGTACTACGATAACGACGAGTTCACCGAGAAGATCGGCCATCTTCTGCGAAACCATGTGAAGGTCATTTTCACCACGCAGGTCTCCCACGAGGGGAGCGATATGGAGCTTTACCGCGTAGGCTTCCGTATCAAGAAAAAGTATGAGCTGCTCGAAGCCTATACGATGACGACAGAGGCCGTCGTCGCCAAGGTCGAATGGGCGCTGGCAAACTCTTCCGACGACGAGGAGTTCCGAAAGCTCTTTCTCACCCCCGTCGGCAACGACCGGCTCTGATTTTAAGAATAAAATGCAAAACGTCCGGAGAATGTCCTCCGGACGTTTTGCGTTGTAAGCTTTTCAGAAATCGCGGCCCTTGTAGTGGACGTGGAGCAGCTCGTGCTCGCGCTCGCCGATGTCGTGCAGCAGCGTTTCGATGACGGGGTTCTGCTCGCTGCGCTTGATGAGGGCGGTCTTGTCGGCGTTGTATAGGCCCGCGGCGCGGTCGTACTTGTCCTTCGTAAGGCCGTGCGGCTGGCCCGCGCCACCGACGCAGCCGGCGCGGCAGGTCATGACCTCGATGAGATCAAAGTATTCGCGTCCGGTCTCGATCTCGTCGATGAGCTTCTGGGCGTTGAGAAGGCCGTTGCACACCGCGATACGGATCGTCCGCTCGCCGACAAGCATGCTTGCCACGCGCACGCCTTCCACGCCGCGAAGACCGGAGTATTCGATGGCCATCGCCGCGTTTTTCGTTTTGTCCGGGCAGCAGCAGCGCGCGACCGCTTCCGCCACGCCGCCGGTCGCGCCGAAGATGACGCCGGAGCCGGTCGTGATGCCGAACGGCATGTCCACGGCCTCGTCCTCCAGATTGGCGAAATCGATGCCGCTTTCCTTGATCATGTTGATAAGCTCGATCGTCGTGAGCACGGCGTCCACGTCGGGCTTGCCGTTGTGGGTGAATTCCTCGCGCTTCGCCTCGCCCTTCTTCGCAGTGCAGGGCATGACGGCGACGTGGTAGACCTCGCGGCCGTCGCTGTTCTTCTCATAGTGATCGCGCAGCACGGCGGCGAACATCTCCATCGGGGACTTGCAGGAGGAGATGTTGCGGATCATGTCGGGGGCGTGCTGCTCCAGATACCGCACCCAGCCGGGGGAGCAGGAGGTGATGAGGGGGAG
>ERZ827108.2337-NODE-2337-length-20200-cov-5.638322_pt1 | contig 20200 bp, 17 predicted proteins | sample MGYA00519921_ERZ827108 | MGnify/ENA primary metagenome ERZ827108 (study PRJEB31778, sample SAMEA3449258) | human gut metagenome | biome: human gut; feature: human-associated habitat; material: faeces | place: United Kingdom | collected 2010/2012 ... | reverse complement strand
CGAAACAGTCCGGTGGACTGTTTCGGAAGCACACTACACAGCTAAATTATAGTTTTCACCAACATATTTTTACCGCGCCAGTTACTCCGCGTTCTTGAGCGCTTCGCTCTTAGATACCCTTGCGACCTTCCTCATCTGCAGGAACGCCACCACGATATAACAGCCAAGTCCCGTAAAGAACATCACAACATACGTCATGGGGCTAATCGAAAGCGGCAAGTAACCCGTCATCATCGTATAGAGGTACCCGTTGACTATAAGCTTCATCGCAACGTCAATGAATGGTATCGAGATCAGCAGTCCCACTATAACCGCAATAGTCGTGGAAGCAATATACAGCATTCCTATCTCCCCGTTGCGGAAGCCAAGTATCTTCGTCATCGCTATGGACTGGAAGTTCCGCTCGATGACCTGCTTGCACAGCACGTACACCACAATAATGAAAAACAGCGCGCCGAACCACTTTATAAGGTTCATCATTCCGCCCATCGACACCATGAGCTGCGTGGAAAGCTTCGTGTAATCGCTTGCGGTTATCACCGTCGCTACGTCGTCATCGGGAAGCCCGGTAAGCTCCGTGTTCGAGAAGTATCCGGTAAAGTAGCCCTCCTCCTCGCCGAATGTGCGGGCGAAGTCGTCAATGTTCATGAACACCGCCAGCGAGGATTCATAATCGTAAACTCCCGCAATGTCAAGCTTATACGAGGCGTCGCGCTTGTACTTTTCGTCCAGCGTTATGGAGTCGCCGCTGTTTAGCCCGAATTTCACGCTCACGCCGGTAGATACCAGCGCCTTCCCTGCCGGGATCTCCGCGTCAACGAACTTACTGCCGTCAACCACGCCGTAGACCGTAATGCTGTCCGTGAGGTACCCCGGCTTTGTGTAGTCGTAGGAAGCCATCGCGAATTTCTCCGCGCCCGGGTCCGTGACCTCGGCGGCTTCATCGCAGTCGTAGACAATGTACTGATACTCGCTTATCATGTCCCGCGTCACGATATTCTGGTACTCGCCCAGCATTCGCGGCATGAGGTCGCCGAATGCTATCAGCACCGAGCCGAACAGTATTCCGATTATCATAACGATATATCCCGGTAGGTTCGTGAAGAATATCCGCAGGCTGAATCTTGTCCTGAACGGTATCTTGGTATTCAGGCGCATCGCCTTCTTGCTGCGGTTCTTGCGGAGGTCGTGCCGCAGAAACTTCAGCGGGCTGAGCTTCAGTCTGGAGGTCAGCACCAGGAAGTTTATGATCAGCATCATCACTATCGGAATTACCGTCGACAGAATGAACGCGGAAGCGTCCCAGACGGTGACGTAATCAGTGAGCGAGTAGCTGCTGCGGTACAGATTTACGCAGAACTCCTTCATGACCGTGTAGCCCAGCGCGTTCCCGACCACCGCCGCGAACAGCGTGACAACCAGAGGAAGCACCATGTAGTGACGGATAAGCTCCCCCTTGGTGTAGCCGGAAGCGCGCAGCGTTCCGATAACTCCCGCCTCGGCGGTAATGGTGTTCGAGATGGTGACTGCAAATATGAACGCGATGAGCGCTATCATCATGTAGCACATTACCATCGTGCCCGCTTCGTCGCCGCCGATATCCTCTATCGAGAAGGTTATCGCCTGGTTCAGGTAGCGCGGGATATAGTTATCCACGGAAATGATGCCAGTCTTGTCAATCTCGTTTTCGAATTCCTCGTCGGCGGGCATTTCGAAATCCCTGCCGTTAAGCTCAGCGTCGGCGGCGTCCTCTACTATGCCGAAAAGGAAATCGTCAAGCTGCACGGACAGTTCCTCGCGGCGGGGCTTCTCGACAGTATCAAGGTATGCGTCCCTGAATTCCTCCTCGGTGGGACCGGAGTACTCGCCGCCGCGTATCGCCGCGTCAACGGAGCGCTCTATTATGCTGAACGTGAAATCGTCCACATCAATCGAAAGCTCGGATCTTTCCGGCTTTTTCACCTGATCGAGATAGTGTTCTATCAGCTCCTGCTGAGACGGAGCTTCCGCCTCGCCGCCGGTGAGCATAGCGTTCACCGTACTCTCGATGAGCGAGAACGTGTAGTCGTCCACGTCGACTGAAAGGTCGCTTCTGGACGGCTTCGCGCCGGTGGTCATCATTATCTGCGCGTACTCCGCTGCGCCTGCCTGCGCCTTCTCCGACACTTCGGTCAGCTTGGCTTCGATGGACTTCTGATACAGCTCGGCGTATTCCCTGCCGCCCTTTTCGGCGTTGTCGGTTATCTCGGAAACCTTGTCCTCGAAATTGCGCTTGTATATCTCGCCGTACTCCTCCCCTGCCTTTTCCAGGCGGTCGGTCAGCTCGTCTACCTGTGCCTTTACTATCGCCTCGTCGTAGTCCGTCAGCTCGTCCTTCACCACGTCGAGGAACTTGTCGGAGCGCTCCGCCGCTTCAATGTCGTCGGCGGGAGCCTCGTTGTACAGCCATGCGTAGTTGTACTCCATATTGCGGCTCCCGAGCGCGTCAAAGCCGCTCTTTGTCATGACCGCTACCGAGAAATTCACGGAATCGAACATGGAATCGGTGTTGCGCTCAAACAGCGTGCTGTAGTCCGGGAGCGCCACGAAACCGGTTATCAGCAGTTCCCTGCCCTTCAGCGTGATAGAGTCGCCTACGCTGATATCGTTGTTTTTCGCGAACACGCGGTCTATCGCGATCTCCCCGTCGTTTGCGGGAAGCTCCCCGCTGAGAAGGCAGGGTGTATTGATCTCGTCCTCCTGGCTGTAGACCCTGACCACCTGACCGTCCGGTGTCTCCTCGTCGAAGTAGAAGTTGTCGTAGAGCTTCATCGCGCCCTTCTCCTCGAAAACGGAGCGCATCTCGTCCGGAAGCGGCTTGTCAAGCGTAAGGTGGCCGTCCTCGAGGACGTACTTATCGAAGCTCTCGTAGTACGCCTGCTTCAGGCTCTCGTTGGATACCCTCATGCCCGAGCATATCGAGATAAGAAGCACCATCAGTATGAATATAGCCGCGTATTTTGCCCAGTCCTTTGCAAGCTCCCGCGGAAGCCGTCTGTTAAGCGGATTTCTCATCGTCAGCCTCCATTACCAGTCAAGCTCGTCGGCGGTGAGCTTGCGGTCGTTTTCGATGACCCTGCGTATCATTCCGTCGCGCAGCTTCACTACCTTGTCAGCCATGTCCTTTATCGCTTCGTTGTGAGTGACCATGATTATCGTGGTGCTGTACTTCTGGTTCACCGTCTCGATGAGCTTCAGTATCTCCTTCGAGGTGTTGTAGTCCAGCGCGCCGGTAGGCTCGTCGCACAGCAGTATATCCGGGTTCTTCACGATGGCTCTGCCGATGGAGCACCTCTGCTGCTGGCCTCCCGAAAGCTGGGACGGCAGCTTGTGACGGTGCTCGTACAGCCCCAGGGTTTTCAGTATGTCGTCCACGTCAAGCGGGTGGTCGCTGAGGTACGCGCCGGTTTCAACGTTCTCCTTTATGTTGAGATTCGGGATAAGGTTGTACATCTGGAATATGTAGCCCAGGTGCCTGCGGCGGTAGTCGGTCAGCGCCTTTTCCTTCATGTTCTCGATCTTTTCGCCGTTTATCGAGATGTAGCCGCTGTCCGCGTCGTCAATCCCTCCGATGATGTTCAGCAGCGTTGATTTGCCGCTTCCCGACGGTCCCAGAAGCACGCAGAACTCGCCCTTCTCCACGCCGAAGCTTATTCCCTTCAGCACCTCGACCCTGCTTTCGCCCGCGCCGTAGCTCTTCTTTATATCGCTGATATCAATAAACATGACCACAGCTCCTTTCATAATTACCATCATTTGAACAAATGTTCATGTGTTCATTATAGCATCAATTTTACAAAAGTCAATATGAAAACTGAAAAAACGCGTTAATAGACGCGTTTTGTAGAACTGAACAAAGGGTTAGACAAAGCTAACCGAAAAATATGTTGATTATAACAACGGGAAAGCCCGATAGCCCGGAGCCATGCGTCACCGGGCTTTCAGTCATATTATCTTTTCTCGAGCACGATTATCTTGTTGGAGATATTGCGAACCAGCGGTATCTTCCCCAGCGCCTTATACGCCGGAATGAACTCCGCCATTCCCTCGGTCAGGCTGTGGTCTCCCACGAGGGTGAAATCCGGAACCAGCTCCGCCAGAGCCGCGCCGTTCTTCACGCCCCAGGTGAATTTCGCCTTGCTCCCCTCGATGGATTTCTCCCTGAATCGCTTTGCTACCGCGGGGTTCATGACCTCCACCAGCACCTGCGCTTTCCCGAACCGCGCTGAAGATCACCGAGAATATCCGCTGCACGTCAGCTTCGGAAAGGTACATCGTCAGACCCTCGATTATCACCAGCGCCGGAACGCCGTTCTCCGCGACCTCGCCGCCCCAGTCGTCCATTGCGGACATGGCTATCTGGGTTATCTTCTCGGTGGGCGGGAGTATGCTCCTGCGAACCTCGATAGTCTCCGGGAGGTCGAGGTTGTACCAGTGGGAGTACCCCTTCATGCGGTAGCAGCGCGTGTCAAGTCCGCAGGCTATGTTCACAGCCACCGCCCCCGGGTGCAACCTCAGGAACTTACCCGCAAGCCTGTCGAGCACTATGGTACGGGCGATAACGCCGTTGTGCATCGCGGAATCCTTGTCGGCAAGCGAGAAGTCGTAATCCAGGCTGTCGATTATCTCCACCGCCTTGCTGTCCTTTATCGCGCCACGGGTCTTGGTTTCCTTCGCCCGGGCGTATATCGTCTGAAGCATTGTTTCTGTTACGCCCGAAAGCGCCGGTTTCTTACTCATATTCTGCCTCCGTTACTGGTATTTCCAATGCTCGGAACTGAGCTGCATATCCGCCATGTGCCTGTAAATCCCGCCTGCCTTTTTCAGCTCCGCCGGGGTGCCCGTTTCGGCTACCCTGCCGTCCTTCAGCACGACTATCTTGTTCACGCCGTCCACCGTTTTCATGCGGTGCGCGATTATCAGCACCGTCTGCCGGTCTGCTCCTCGTGGGAGAGTACGAATTCGTCGGTGACTCCCTGCCCGGTCAGCGCGAACGCCGCGATTATCCAGCGCCGCGAATATCGCGTTAGCCGCAGCAGTGAACGCCGCCATCGGAGCCATCATGTTCTTCGTGTAGCCGAGCACCGCAAACGAATTCCTTTTCTTTTGTTTCACAACAAGACCTCCTCTTGTCTTTCTAAGTTAGATTAAGCTAACCACATGCTATTTAAAAAGCAGTACGGATACTGCTTTAAAATATGGACCGATACGCGCTCCGTCATTCCATGACGCGCTTCCAGCCTGCGGAGCTGTACTCGCGAATGCTCTTCATGAAGCCCTGCGCCTCCTCGTATGGGATATCGTGGGAGACCACCTCGAACACGTACTGCCAGCCCGTCCGGCAGACCACGTGTATGAAGAAATCGCTTATTTTCTGCGGCTCCTTCGCGTATTTCCTGACGAACTCCCGGTAGAACTTCTCCTCGGTTTCGGCGAGCCGGTCGAAATAGTCCTCGTACTCCGTGCCGGCGGAATTGCAGAATATCAGCCGGAACGCGTCCAGGTTGTCGTAGATGTATTTCAGCACCTGCTCGGTGCCGTCGCCCCCCATGTCGATGGCGGTATTTGCGCTCCCGCACACCGAGGCTTCGGATATGCTGCCGAGGTATATCTCCATGAGACCGTCCGCCGCAGGCTTCACCACCGCGCTGAACAGCCCGGATTTGTCCCCGAACCGCGTGTATATCGAGTTCGTGCTGACCCCGCTGTCCGCGGATATCCTGCGGAGATTCGCGTCGTGGAACCCGTATTTCAGGAATTCCTTCTTCGCGCTCTCAAGCAGCGCCTCGGTCACGCCCGCCGTTTCCTGTCTTATTATGTATCACCTCTTTTAAATAACATTGTTATTATAACATAATTATTTTATTTTGTAAAGGGGATTTCTATATTTTTTCGCTTCAAAACGGTTCTGAAATTACAGCTTTCCCCTGACCGCGCGGTTTTTCGGCTTTTTTCCCATTGACAGGGCACGCGTATTTTGTTATAATTAACGTGGTGGAGTATAGTCTGCCAGGCATAATTCACATAATTGACATCACATTACAGAGAGGAGGGTCAAAAAAATGGCTGTTCCAACCAAAGAAGCAGGCAGAACCGAGCCACGGGACGGAGCCGCTCCAGAGCTTTCGTCGATACAGTTCTCGGCGCAGTTTACCGAAGAGATAACGGAATCGCAGGAACCTCAGCCGGATACTGCGGACATAACGGAAACGCCAGGAATACCTGGCATACCTGACATGCCCGGCGCGCTCCCGGAGGACGACATTCTGAGCCAGGCGGAGCTTGCCCAGCAGGAGACCGCCCGCCGCGACCAGGAGATACTCGACGCGCTCGACAAGGTGCTCCAGCAGACCGGAGCGAGAAGCTCCGCGCCGCGCAAAAAGCCGCAGAAGCTCCCGCAGAGGGCGCTTAAATTCACGATGGGCACCGTAAAAAGCGGAGCCGGACTTGTGAGCCTCGCGCTGACGCTCGTATTCCTCGGGATAGTTACGATGTGCGTGCTGCTCTCGGGAAGCCCGGATTTCCTGCTTATCGCGAAGCTGGCTCCGATATCGGCGGTGTTCGTCGGCGCGGAACTTCTGCTGAGCTGGTTCGTTTCCGGCAGGCGGCTGAGGATACACGTCCCCTGCGTCTGCATTACGGCTGCCGTGGCGGTCGCCGGGTGCATTCTTTCGGCGTCGCTCAACAGGAAGGGCGTCGAGATACGCGAGGAGCAGAGCGGAAGGGTCGTTGCCGCGCAGATCTATCAGCAGAGCTACAAGGAACTGTGCCGCACCGCGGATATCTCAACGCTCACGGTTAACGCAGACCTCGCTTCCGGCGCGGACAAGTCCTGGGATACGCTTTCAGAAGGGGATATCGTCGATATCGCCGTCGAGTTCAGCGGTACATATTCGAGCGCCCGGGAATTCGCTCAGGAATGCCGCACCGTTATCGCCGCATACAAATCTATGAGTATACCGGTGTCTCATTTCAGCTTCGTTTCAGACAGCAGAATGAAGAGCTTCCGTCTGGAAATAGACGGGCTGTTCCAGCAGGACAAGGACGTTGAAGAGCTTACAGAAATGGTAAATTATATCTCATATGAAGACTATGACTATATTGAGGACCTAGAAGATTTTACAGCAGAGACCACAGAAACACATGAATAAATTTATTATTGGAAAGGATAAAAATGCTTACCAAGGAACTTACAGAGGAGCTGGGAAGCTGCATTTTCAAGCAGTTCCCCGATGAAGGAGTTTACCGCATATCTAGAGTTGAAGAATGGCTTGCCACCAACGGCTACACGCTGGAAAAGCTGGGCGTCTCGGACTTCCACGAGCTTATAGAAGCCGCGCCCGACCTTTTCGGCACCCCGAGGTACAACGAGGATTCATACGTCATCGTGAAACGCTGGCACGGCTCCGGCGAATCCGGACACCCCGCCGACAGCTTCTTCGGCAACAAGAACATCATACTTAACGACGACATCATCGAGATGTCGCAGCAGTCGCTCTACGCGCTGACAAAGGTGCTCGGCACCGGGCTGACCGTCCAGGAGATGAAGCAGGAGATATACGAGAGCTTCTCCCGCGCAAAGGACGAGGGAAAGCTAGATTTCATGTACGACCGGTACGTGTTCCCTATAGGCTACTGCACCGACGGATACCTTGTGAACGGTATAATCACAAAGAACATCAGCCCACGCGGAAAGAGCCTCTACTTCTCATTTGAAAAGACCCAGATATACAGCAGCACCGTACAGGCACACCGCCGCCCCTCCGTCCAGCCCACGCCGGTCAGCGAGGAGGACAAGGAGGAAGTATACAAGCTGCTCACCGCAAACTTCCCGTACGATATCCCGCAGCATATGGCGGCTGTCAGCAAGCTGCTCTCGGATAACCACATAGACCGCAGCCGCTACGGCTTCTTTAAAATGAAGGATCTGCTCGCCCAGATGGACTATCTGGAGCTCAGCGACGTGGTACTCGGCGGAGTTCCGCAGGTGATGGTGACCATCAGGCGCTCCGACAAGTACCAGGCGGCTCCCGCAGGACCCAGGGTCTCCGCGTTCCGCACGGAGGCTCCGCGCAGCGTCAACGCCGCGGACGTCGGCAAGACCGGCGAGGTGGAGATACCCGAGGGGAACCTCGAGGACTTCTGCAACCTGCCGTCCAAACCGCTGATGATACTCGCGCAGTACCTCGAGCGCATAAATGTGTTCCGCGATATATCGGAGCTTCGCGGAGATATCTCCGAGGACTTCCAGAAGGCGAAGGAGACCGGAAAGATACGCTTCTACGACGGCAAGATAATCTTCCCCTGCCGCTGGCAGCGCACCGACGGGAATTACGTTGAGCTTACCCTGAAGCCCTCCGCGTACGAGGGCAGGGCGTGGTTCCTGAGCTTCGTCGACACCATCAGCCGCGACTCCGTTCCGCGCACGGTGCAGCCCGGCCGCCAGCTTGAGAACTTCGCGTACCTCGGCTCCTGGAACTCCTTCCTCTCGGAGCTTGCCGACAAGGCTGTCGCCGAAAACTGGGACTTCGAAGGCTCCGGCCGCAGCGACCACCATATACTTATACAGTATATCAAATACACATTCTACCGCCTGACCCGGGAGAACAAGGTGTGCATTTCCGGCGACAAGAAATTTGCGTGCTTCAACACAGGACTTGTAGACAAGCACTACGACGACATCTACGCCTGCTTCGCACCCAACGAGCCGGGCTGCGAGACCGAGTGGAAGTTCACCGGATTCTGCACCGCCGCCAACCGCACCCTGGGCAAGCAGATAGTCAACTATTTCAGCCCGCTTCCGCAGCCGGCGGTGTACTTCGAGCACGGCGAGCAGCTCTTCTTCGATCTTTCGAAGCAGCTCCTTCCGGACTTCGACCACATAATAATAGACAACATCAGCCGCCTGCCGCTGGAGTTCCTCGAGGAGCAGTTCACCGACTGTCCCGACGCGCGCGAAGCTGCCGCGAAGATACGCTCCGCCGACGGCTATGAAAAGCGCGGGCTTTACGCGCAGCTCCGCGAGATAGTGAGCGGCAACGACCGGCTGTTCATGCGTATCCAGAACCGCATACGCGACTCCATCGAGCTTGCCAAGAAGCGCGTCAGCCGCAACTATAAGACCGCGATACCGTCCTACTTCCCGAAGCGCAACACGATGTCGCTTATGCTCCCGCTGTGCCTGACGGATGAGGAGAAGCCCGACGTTGCGCTGGTCGTCGAGCAGACCCAGTCAGGAAACTACCAGGGTCAGACCATTCTGACACTCGACCAGGCATACATCGACGCGCGCCTGCTGTGCCGCCTGAACAGCGAGTGGCTCACCACCAACATCAGCGCGGACGAAGCGGACGAGGCCGAGGACTCAGCAGAGTGAACGGAGGCACGGCATGGTTGATTTTCATAAGCTCCGCGAACTGGGCTTCGACTCTGAAAACGCAAAGGAGCGCTTCCTCGGCAGCGAGGAATTCTACTTTTCCTGCATGAAAATTTATATCCGCGCGAACGACATCGCAAAGCTCACGGAACTATGCCGCGCCTGCGACTGGGAAAATGCGCTGGAGTGCGTCCACACGATGAAGGGCTCCACCGGGAACCTCGCGCTGTACGGGCTGTACTCCCACTACAGCGCCATGACCGACCTTTTCCGCTCGGGGGAGCCGCTGAAAGCGGCTTCCCCGAGCGGAGGCCCAGGAGATGGAAGAAAAAATGCGCTCCGCCGCCGGATTTTACGGCGCCCCGGAGGACGTATAGGCATTGTGAACACAATTAGGTCACGAAAAATGCAGAAAATATATAAAAAAGGGCTTGCAAATTTTACAGAAATATAGTAAAATAAATCTGTAGGGTATTTTGTACTGAGAGTAATTCGGAATTCGGAATTAAGAATTCGGAATTTCGGTATCGCTTCGCGATGGATTTCAACAGCCCGGAGCTAAAGTCCGGACGCCAGAACGGAAAGCGGCTTAGAAAGTACTTTATACCAAGTATGTTCAATATTTCACTATGAAAGGAAATAATAACCATGAGCAAACTGAACAAGAAGAATGTAGAAGACCTGAATGTCAAGGGCAAGAAGGTGCTCGTCCGCGTTGACTTCAACGTACCGATGAAGGACGGCAAGATCACCAACGACAACCGTATCACCGCAGCTCTCCCGACCATCAACAAGCTGGTCGAGAACGGCGCAAAGGTTATCCTCTGCTCTCACCTCGGCAAGCCGAAGAACGGCCCGGAGGAGAAGTTCTCCCTGAAGGCTGCCGCTGACAGACTGGCTGAGCTTGTAAATACAAAGGTAGTTTTCGCCAAGGACGACAAGGTAACAGGCGACATCGCAAAGAAGGCTGTTGCTGAGATGAAGGACGGCGAGATCGTAGTCCTTGAGAACACACGTTTCCGCGGCGCAGAAGAGACCAAGAACGGCGAGGAGTTCAGCAAGGAGCTGGCTGACCTGACCGACGGCATCTTCGTAATGGACGCATTCGGCTCCTCCCACAGAGCTCACGCTTCCACCGTTGGCGTTACCAAGTTCATGAAGGAGACCGCTGTAGGCTACCTGATGAACAAGGAGATCGAGTTCCTCGGCAACGCCGTTGAGAACCCCGTTCGTCCCTTCGTTGCTATCCTCGGCGGCGCTAAGGTAGCCGATAAGCTGAACGTTATCTCCAACCTGCTTGAGAAGTGCGACACTCTCATCATCGGCGGCGGCATGGCTTACACCTTCCTGAAGGCTCAGGGCTATGAGGTTGGTACTTCCCTCGTTGACGACGAGAAGATCGACTACTGCAAGCAGATGATCGAGAAGGCTGAGAAGCTCGGCAAGAAGCTCCTCCTGCCCGTTGATACAACTATCGCTAAGGCGTTCCCTGATCCTATCGACGCTCCGATCGAGGTTTCCGTTGTTGATTCCGACAAGATCCCGGCTGACATGATGGGCCTGGATATCGGCCCCAAGACCATGGAGCTGTTCGCTGAGGCTGCAAAGACCGCTAAGACCGTTGTTTGGAACGGTCCGATGGGCGTATTTGAGAACCCTGTTCTCAAGAAGGGCACCGTTGCTGTGTGCGAGGCTCTCGCAGCTGCTGACGCTACCACGATCATCGGCGGCGGCGACTCCGCTACCGCGGCTATCAACCTGGGCTACGCCGACAAGATGAGCCACATCTCCACCGGCGGCGGCGCTTCCCTCGAGTACCTCGAAGGCAAGGGTCTGCCCGGCATCGACGCTATTCAGGATAAGTAATTTCTGATAAACGCGGCGGATATCTACGGGTATCCGCCTGTTGTCGTTTTAACTGAGGTGTTTTTATGGACGAGAAAGTAAGCATTGCGGAAAAGGACATCGGCGCTGGTGGGATATATCGGTGCAGGTTCCGCGGAACTGTGTCGGAATGCGACATACAGGGCTGCTCCGGCTCCCTGGTGAACCTCGACGGCATGAGCCTGACGAGATCCACCGCCAGGGGCGCGGACATCACGATGGTGAATCTGTCCGGCGCGCAGCTTTCCGGGTGCGACCTTTCGGGCATGGACATCGCGAACTGCAAGCTTGACGGAATGACGATAAACGGCATTCCCGTCGAGGCTCTGCTCAACAACTACAAGGAGAATATCAATATGAAGAAGAATGTAAGAAAGGCTATAATCGCCGGCAACTGGAAGATGAACAAGACCCGTCCCGAGGCTAAGGCACTGCTCGAGGAGCTCAAGCCGATGGTAGCTGACGTTAAGGACGTTGAGATCGTAGCTTGCGTACCCTTCACCAACCTGGAGACCGCGCTCGCTGCAACAGCAGGCACCAACATCAAGATCGGCGCTGAGAACTGCCACTTCGAGAAGAGCGGCGCGTTCACCGGCGAGATCTCCGCTGACATGCTGGCTGAGATGGGCGTTGAGTACGTAGTTCTGGGTCACTCCGAGCGCCGTCAGTACTTCGCTGAGACCGACGAGACCGTTAACAAGAGAACAAAGGCTGCCCTCGCTGCCGGCCTGAAGCCTATCGTTTGCGTAGGCGAGCTTCTCTGGGAGCGCGAGTGCAACATCACTGAGGAAGTTATCGCACGCCAGATCAAGCTTGATTTCTTCGGTATCTCCGCTGACGACCTCAAGAAGTGCGTTATCGCTTACGAGCCTGTTTGGGCTATCGGCACCGGCAAGACCGCTACCGCTGACCAGGCTGAGGAAGTTTGCGCATTTATCCGCGCTACCCTCGCTAAGCTCTACGGCGCTGACGTAGCTGAGACCATCACCGTTCAGTACGGCGGTTCCATGAACGCAAAGAACGCTGCTGAGCTGCTCTCCAAGACCAACGTTGACGGCGGTCTGATCGGCGGCGCTTCCCTGAAGGCTGCTGACTTCACAACCATCATCAACGCAGCAGTAAACGGCTAATAGGATAATTCGGAATTAGGAATTCGGAATTCGGAATGAATGTGTCCCGCTTCGCGGGACGGATTTCAAATTTGCTGCATTTGTGATACCGCAGGGACTGAGGTATTCATCAATTTGTGCCGATTTTTAGATATATCCGCGAAGCGGATACCGTAATTCCGAATTCCGAATTAAGAATTCCGAATTTTATTTGTGAGGAGTATTTCTATGAAGGCAAAGAAACCGATATTATTAGTAGTAATGGACGGCGTTGGCTTCTCCAAGACCCACCTCGGCGACGCAGTGGGCGAGGCTAACACCCCCACCCTCGACTGGATGCTGGCTAACTGCCCCAACACCCGCCTCAAGGCGCACGGTGACGCGGTAGGTCTGCCCTCCGACGACGACATGGGCAACTCCGAGGTAGGTCACAACGCGATCGGCTGCGGTCAGATCTACTCACAGGGCGCAAAGCTCGTTAACGAGAGCATCGAGAGCGGCAAGATGTACGAATCCGACGCATGGAAGGAACTGACTGCTAACGTAAAGAGCAAGAACTCCACCATGCATTTCATCGGTCTGCTGTCCGACGGCAACGTACATTCCAACATCAAGCACCTGTTCAACATGATAAAGAAGGCTAAGTCCGAGGGTATCTCCAAGGTAAGAGTACACGCCCTGCTGGACGGTCGTGACGTTCCCCCGCAGACTGCGCAGGTCTACATCGAGCAGCTCGAGGATCTGTTCAAGGAGCTGAACGACAGCACATTCGAGGGCAGGATAGCAAGCGGCGGCGGACGTATGAAGATCACAATGGACCGCTACCAGGCTGACTGGCCGATGGTAGAGCGCGGCTGGAACGCGCACGTACGCGGCGAGGGCAGACAGTTCGCGACCGCGATGGACGCGCTGAACACTCTGCGCGCTGAGACCGGCGTAGCAAGCGATCAGGATCTCCCGGCATTCGTAATTGCCGAGAACGGCGAGCCTGTAGGCAAGATCGTTGACGGCGACAGCGTTATCCTGTTCAACTTCCGCGGCGACCGCGCTATTGAGCTTTCCATGGCGTTCGACATGGTAGAGTTCGCCCACTTCAACAGAGGTCCGAAGCCCGACGTATGCTACGCAGGCATGTTGCAGTATGACGGCGACCTGAAGCTTCCGGCACGCTTCCTGGTTAACCCGCCCGAGATCACCAACACCATGACCGAGGTGCTGGTAGCGGCTGGCTACAACGAGTACGCTATCTCCGAGACCCAGAAGTACGGCCACGTAACATACTTCTGGAACGGCAACCGCAGCGGCAAGGTAAGCGAGGAGCTCGAGACCTACTGCGAGATTCCGTCCGACAACGTAAGCTTCGACCAGAGACCCTGGATGAAGTCCGCTGAGATCACCGACAAGCTCATCGAGGCTATCAGGTCCGGCAAGTACGACTTCATTCGCTGCAACTACCCGAACGGCGACATGGTAGGCCACACCGGCAGCATGGACGCTACGATCATCGGCGTTGAATCCGTTGACCTGGGTCTTGCAAGACTGAAGGCAGTTTGCGACGAGTGCGGAGTTACAATGCTCATCACCGCAGACCACGGCAACGCAGACGAGATGCTTGAGAAGAACAAGAAGGGCGAGATCCAGGTAAGAACTGCTCACTCCCTGAACCCTGTTCCGTTCATCATCTACGACAAGGATCAGAAGTTCGAGATCAAGCCGTCCGACAAGTACGGCCTTGCAAACATCGCTCCGACAGTAATCAAGATGTTCGGCCTTGAGGCTCCGGAGTGCTGGGAAGACAGCATGATCTGATTTTCCGCTGACTACGGATATTAAGTTAATAATCGAGGGGGAGAAACTTTGGGGTTTCTCCCCCTCAGGCTATCGATAAAGTTCATAATTTCCGCGCAGCGTACTGGTTTTCGCTTCCTTTTGCTTACAAAAGGAAGTGGGAGCGTGAGGTGTCTCCCCCTGTGGGGGAGGTGGCGCGAAGCGCCAGAGGGGTTGACCGACAGAACAAAGCCCTCACACTCTGCGCGCCGGCGCGCAGTAAAACGATTCAAAAGCGCTAAAGGGGTGTGGGTCGGGGAGACAAACGAAGTTTGTCTGAGAAACGTAAGAGTTTTCCCCCACAGTTTTATACCATTATGAATTTTCTTGCCGCGCTCCGCGCGGAGTGTGGGGTTCCACCCCACGCCCTGCTTCCTTTTGTACCAAAAGGAAGCCAAAATCAATTGCTTACGCGGTGTTTTATCTGTTGACGAAATGACGTGAATGTGCTATAATTTCACTATACTGATTTTACAAAAAACGGAATGGAGCAACAATGTACCGAATTTACATAGCAGAGGACGACGAAAGCATCGCCGCCGCCATCGCCCGGGGGCTGTCCGCGTGGGACTTTGAGGTGCGCACTGCGTCGGATTTCAAGCGGATAGCCGACGAAATCGCGGAATACGACCCGCATCTTGTTCTGCTCGACATCACACTTCCCTTCTACAACGGATTCTACTGGTGCAGCGAACTTCGCCGTAATAGCAGGGTCCCGGTGGTGTTCATATCCTCGGCGGCGGACAACATGAACATCGTAATGGCGATGAACATGGGCGGCGACGATTTCATCGCGAAGCCCTTCGACATGTCGGTGCTGACCGCGAAGATACAGGCGCTGCTACGGCGGACCTACGATTTCGCGGAGCAGGTCGGAGTTATCGAGCACAACGGCGCAAAGCTCAATACCTCCGAAGCGGCGCTGTACGTCGGTCAGAACCGCGTTGAGCTGACCCGCAACGAGTACCGCATACTCCAGACGCTGATGGAGAACAAGGGAAAGGTCGTCAGCCGCGAAAAGCTGATGGACAAGCTCTGGGAGACCGACTGCTTCATCGACGAGAACACGCTGACCGTCAACGTCGCAAGGCTGCGCAGAAAGCTGGAATCCGCCGGGCTTCCGGGATTCATCACGACCAAGGTCGGCATGGGGTACATCGTCGCATGAGGGCGTATCTCTACGCGCGGCGGAGGGTCATTGCGGCTTTCCTGCTGTTCGCGGCGGTGTTCGGCGTGGTGTTCTGGCTCGGGGGAGTCCCGATGGGCGCGGTCGGGTACGCCTCGGCTATATGCGGAGTTCTGGCGCTTGCTTTCGGCTGCGCCGATTTTCTGAGTTTCCGGCAGAGGTGCGCCGTGCTGAAAAAGCTCCAGGACGAAATAACCGTATCCGTCGATAACCTCCCGGAGCCGCAGAACGCCGCCGAGGAGGGCTGCGCGGAGCTTCTCAGGGCGCTGTTCCGAAGCCGCGCGGAGCTTCAGGAGCACTACGAGCAGAGCATTTCCGACATGACGGACTACTACACGATGTGGGCGCACCAGATAAAAACTCCCATTGCGGCAATGAGGCTCTCGCTGGCGGAGCAGGACTCCCCGGAGAGCCGCTCCCTCGCCGAGGAGCTGACGCGGATAGAGCAGTACGTTGAGATGGTGCTGTGCTACATCAGGCTCGAGAGCAGCGACACCGACTACGTTATAAAGGAATGCCGCCTGGAGGACATCGTAAAATCCGCGGTGCGGAGGTTTTCCGGGCAGTTCATTCGCAAGAAGCTGACTCTACAGATGAGCGGGCTCGACCGCATGGTGCTGACCGACGAAAAGTGGCTGCTGTTCGTGATAGGGCAGGTGCTGTCCAACGCGGTGAAGTACACCCGCGCCGGCGGAATAACGATAACCTGCGAAAACGACGTCCTGAAAATACAGGACACCGGTATCGGCATATCCCCGGAGGATCTCCCGAGGATATTCGAGAAGGGCTACACCGGGTGCAACGGCAGGTCGGACATGAAGGCAAGCGGGCTGGGGCTGTACCTTTGCAGGCAGATATGCGGCAGGCTGGGTCACAGGATATCGGCGGAAAGCAGCGGCGGCACGTCGGTTTTCATCGACCTGCGGCGCAGCGGGGTCGACCTGCGGGAATGAGCCCTGGGGCATTACAAAAGTGTAAGACAGATGTAAGCCGTTTCGATTGCGGTCCTTCCGGGAAAATGCTAGAATAAATACAGACGGAAACGGCGCGCACTCCAGAACATGACCTTCCCCTGAAAACCACCGCGCGCCGGGTCTGTCGGAAAGGAAGGACGAAATGCCGATATTAGAGATAACTGGTCTCAGAAAGACCTACACCACACGCCTCGGCGGAAACCGCGTGGAAGCGCTGAAGAACGTCAGCTTCACTGCGGAGCCGGGGGAATACATCGCAATAATGGGCGAGAGCGGCTCCGGAAAGACCACGCTGCTGAATATCCTCGCGGCGCTCGACAAGCCGACCGGGGGCAGCGTTATCCTCGACGGAATGGACCTCGCGAAGATAAAGGAATCGAAGCTCGCGGATTTCCGCCGTGACAATCTGGGGTTCGTGTTCCAGGAGTTCAACCTGCTGGATACGTTCACGGTGCGGGACAACATACTGCTCCCGCTGGTGCTGAGGGGCGAAAAGTACCCCGCCATGCAGCCGAAGCTGAACTCCACTGCGGAGCTGTTCGGGATATCCGCGCTGCTCGACAAGTACCCCTACGAGATATCCGGCGGTCAGAAGCAGCGCACCGCCGCAGCCCGGGCGATGATAACCGAGCCGAAACTGCTCCTCGCGGACGAGCCGACGGGCGCTCTCGACAGCAGAAGCTCCGACGAGCTGCTCGCGCTTTTCGCAGAGATAAACCGCCGCGGTCAGACGATACTGATGGTGACTCACTCGGCGAAGGCGGCGAGCCGCGCGAAGCGGGTGCTGTTCATAAAGGACGGCGCGGTGTTCCACCAGCTCTACCGCGGGAACTGCTCCGACGACGAATTCTACCGCCGCATAACCGACGCGCTCACGCTGCTGTCCTCCTCCGGAGAGCCGCAGAGCCTCCGTATAAAGAGGGAGGGCGCGGAATGAAGCTCTATTTCAGACTTGCCGCCGGCGGTATCCGCAGGAACTCCAGACTGTACGTACCGTACATCATGACCTGCTCGCTGATGGTGATGATGTACTACATCACAGACGCGCTCTCCGGCGACGAAATGCTCCGCGCGATGGCCGGCGGCTACATCATGCATGAGCTGATAGTCATAGGCAAGGTGGTCATGGCTCTGTTCGCGGCGATCTTCCTGTTTTACACCAACTCGTTTCTGATAAAGAGCCGCATGCGCGAATTCGGGCTATACAACATTCTCGGCATGGGAAAGAACGGCATAGCCCGGGTCATGACCTGGGAAACGCTTATGGTCTACGTTATCTCCATGGTGTTCGGGCTTGGCGCCGGTATCCTCTTTTCAAAGCTCGCGGAGCTGCTCGCGGTCAAGATCGTGCAGGGCGACGCGGCTTATCAGTTCTCCGTCAGCGGGCCGGCTGCCGCCGCTTCGCTTATAGTGTTCGCCGTTATCTTCCTGCTGATCTTCCTCAACGTTCTGCGGCAGGTGTTCTTCTCAAAGCCCGTAGAGCTTCTCCGCTCGGAGAACTCCGGCGAAAAGCCCCCGAAGGCTAACTGGTTCGCAGCCGTCCTCGGAGCGCTCATGCTCGGGCTGGCGTACTTCATGGAGGTCACGATAGAGGAGCCGCTCAGCGCCATCCTCGCATTCATGGCGGCTGTTCTCCTCGTTATCGCCGCGACCTACCTGCTGTTCGTCGCTGGCTCGGTGGTGCTGTGCAGGGTGCTCCAGAAGAATAAGGGGTACTACTACAAGACCAACCACTTCATCTCCGTGTCGCAGATGTCTTACCGCATGCGGAAGAACGGCGCCGGGCTTGCTTCGATATGTATTCTCAGCACGATGGTGCTGGTGACGCTCTCCACCACTATCTGTCTTTACACGGGCGAGGAGCAGATACTCCGCCAGCGCTATCCCCGGGATATGGTCACGATGACGTACGGCCTTCCGGAGGAGGACATTCCGGCGTTCCGCGAAAGCGTCGGCGCGCTTGCTGAAAAGCACGGAGCCTCCCCGGAGAACGTGCTTGCCTACTCCTACGCCGAACTTTCCGGCGCTGTGATAGGAAACCGCCTGGATATGGCGCGGGGGAATTCCGACGACGTTTCCCTCGACCTGCGCTCGGTGTACGTCGTGCCGATAGCCGACTACAACGCGCTCTACGGCACTGATATACAGCTCGCGGACGGCGAAGCGGCGGCGTACTTCAAGGGCAAGGGCTTCGGCGGCGACGAGATCCAGCTCGACGACTGGGGGAGCTACCGCATAACGCAGCGGCTCGGCGAATTCACGATAACCGGCACGGACTCCGCGACTATCTACGACACGATATACCTTTTCGTGAAGGACTGGTCAGACCTCGAGAGCCTGAACGATTATCAGAACCGCCTCACCGACGAGTACGGCGGAATGCGCTCGAACATTGTGTACTACTACTGCTTCGACCTTGACTGCGGCGAGGATTCCCAGCTCGACCTCTACTACGAAATGGAATACGGAGACGTGGAGTTACCATTCCACTTTGAGAGGCTCAAAACCGAATGCCGCGCCCGCGATCACGAGGAGTTCCTCGGGCTTTACGGCGGACTGTTTTTCCTCGGAATAATGTTCGGCGGGGTATTTATCCTGGCGGCGGTGCTTATAATGTACTACAAGCAGATAAGCGAGGGCTTCAACGACCGCGCGCGGTTCGACATTCTCCGCAAGGTCGGCATGAACGACCGCGAGATACGCCGCGCGGTGAACTCCCAGGTGCTGACGGTGTTCTTCGCACCGCTTATCGCCGCGGGGATACACATGGCGTTCGCTTTCCCGCTGCTGACCAAGATACTCGGTCTGTTCAGCATGAGGGACGCCGGATTCCTCGCGATAGTTACGCTGATATGCTTCGCGGTGTTCGCCGCGTTGTATGTCGCGGTATACGCGCTGACCTCCCGCAGCTACTACAGGATAGTCAGCGGTAACAACAGATGAGGCGCGCTGTACGGGGACTGTGCTTCGCACTGCTGGCGGTGGCGGCAGTCCCGGCGGGGGCGTGCTTCGGAGTGCTGTGGGCGGTGTTCCGGCTCACGGACGCGATACTCAGAAAAACGGAAAGGAGCAACGATGAAGGCTAAACACATAGTTATCCGGGTGATCCTGCTCGTACTTATATCGCTGCTGTCGCTGGCGCTGACGGCGGTAGGAGTGTTCGCAGTGCTCGGGTGGAACATGCACTCGGAAGCGATCGAGGCAAGGCCTGTGCGGCAGGTCTACGCGGACGCTTCCGCCGACGAGCATTTCGTGAGCTGCGACGAACTCCCGGAATTCTATGTGAATGCAGTCACCGCCACCGAGGACCGCGATTTCTGGGGTCACAGCGGCATCGACCCTTCCGCGATAGTCCGGGCGCTGCTCCACGACATCGCCGCGATGGATTTCGCGGAGGGCGGGAGCACCATCACCATGCAGACCGCAAAAAACATCTACTACACGCAGGATAAGCGCTTCGAGCGCAAGGCGGCGGAGGTATTCACGGCGTTCGAGCTGGAGGATAAGCTCAGCAAGGAGCAGATATTCGAGCTGTACGTCAACACGATCTACTTCGGAAGCAATTATTACGGGATCTACGCGGCTTCCATGGGGTATTACGGAGTCCCGCCGCAGGAGCTAACAGACCAGCAGTGCGCGACCCTTGCAGGTATCCCGCAGGCTCCGAGCGTGTACTCCCCGGATAATTCTCAGGAGCTTGCCGACCAGCGCGCGGAACAGGTGCTGAACTCCATGCGGGAATGCGGATACTTAAGGCAACACCGCACAATTAACGCCCCATTGCCATAAAAAGAGTGACATGCTG
>ERZ827108.2334-NODE-2334-length-20218-cov-5.208749_pt1 | contig 20218 bp, 17 predicted proteins | sample MGYA00519921_ERZ827108 | MGnify/ENA primary metagenome ERZ827108 (study PRJEB31778, sample SAMEA3449258) | human gut metagenome | biome: human gut; feature: human-associated habitat; material: faeces | place: United Kingdom | collected 2010/2012 ... | reverse complement strand
ATATGCGTAAAAACATAGATGGAAAATGCACATTTATTTTCTGTTCATACTATAACATCGCGAAGCGATGTCTGTACATGGTCAATGCAAGTCCAACATCGCGAAGCGATGTCCCCACATTCCATGCGTCCAGACGGTACGCTCAAAACGCACATTGTTTTGTCCCTTTTAATCACACTCATATCAGGGTGGCGATGAATACGATGAGGACGCCGAATATCATCACTCCGAAGGCGATGGCTCGATGTTTCAGCCATTTTGGCCTTATGGCATCAGCGATGATGGGCTGCCCTTTGTATCTTCGTAACGCAACCCCGTATTTTAACGCATAACCCATTAGCAATAACGCCCCTACGAGATTTATCGCTAATCCGCCATATACCAGTATCTCCTGCATTACCATATCTCATCATATTATATAATGAGAACTTATATAATGAGAACATTACAGCCGTCAAACTGGTTTATCTGCAACCGGTAATATTGGTCAGGGTTTGCGGGCAGGGTCGCAGGTGAGGCCGACGCCTAATTTCTTGAAGATCTTGTGGTCAACCTCGCCCAGCATGACGGTGGAATGAACCTGGCAGCCCTTCAGTTCCGGCAGCATCTCCAGGGCACGGCGGCATTTCTCGTCGGTAGTGCTGAGAACCGACAAGGCCACCAACACCTCATCGGTATGCAGGCGCGGGTTGTTGCCCTGCAGATAGACAGTCTTGGTGTGCTGGATGGGTGTGATCATCTCCTGCGGGATCAGTTTGACACTGTGGTCGATGCCGGCCAGGTGCTTGATGGCGTTCAGGATCAACGCCGCGCTCGGGCCCAGCAACGGACTTGTCTCGGCCGTGATGATGGTGCCGTCCGCCAGCTCGATGGCCGAGCAGGGACGTCCCGAACGCTCGGCGCGCTCGCGGGCGGCCGCAATCGGCCTGCGGTAACTGGTATCGATGCCCGCCTGCTTGAACAGCAGCTCGATCTTGTTTACCTCCGACTCGTTGCCCTCGCCCTGCGCCAGACGGTTCAGCGCCTGGAAATATCGCAGGATGATCTCGTTCTTCGACGCCTCGCGGCACACCTGGTCATCCTCGATGCAGAAACCGACCATGTTCACGCCCATGTCGGTGGGGGATTTGTAGGGACTCTCGCCGTAGATGCCCTCGAACAATGCGTTCAGCACGGGGAAGATCTCGATGTCGCGGTTATAGTTTATGGCGGTCTTTCCGTAAGCCTCCAGGTGGAACGGGTCGATCATGTTGACGTCGTTCAGGTCGGCCGTGGCGGCCTCGTAGGCGATGTTGACAGGATGCTTCAGCGGCATGCTCCATACGGGGAAGGTCTCGAACTTGGCGTACCCGGCCTCTATGCCGCGCTTATGCTCGTTGTAGAGCTGGCTGAGGCAGACGGCCATCTTGCCGCTGCCGGGGCCGGGAGCCGTGACGATGACCAGCGGACGGGTGGTCTCGATGTAGTCGTTCTTGCCGAAACCCTCGTCGGAGGCGATCAGCCTCACGTTGCCGGGATATCCCTCGATCATATAATGCAGATAGGTGCGGATTCCCATGCGTTCCAGTTTGGCGCGGAAAGCGTCGGCGCTCTGCTGGCCGTAATAATGTGTGATGCAGACGGAACTGACCAGAAAGCCCCGGTTCCGGAAGGCGTCGCGCAGACGCAGCACGTCCATGTCATAGGTGATTCCAAGGTCGCCGCGGACCTTGTTCTTCTCGATGTCGGTGGCGCTGATCACAATCACGATTTCGATGCGGTCGCTCAGCTTGCTCAGCATCTTCAGTTTGCTGTCAGGCTCGAAACCGGGAAGCACGCGCGACGCGTGGTAATCGTCGAACAACTTGCCGCCAAGTTCCAGATACAGCTTGTTGCCGAATTTCTCTACTCTCTCCTTGATATGCTCGGACTGGATCCGCTCATACTTGTTGTTGTCAAAACCTCGTCTCATAACGGGATGCAAAATTACTCATTTTCCTGCACAATCCCAACATTTGACAGATATTTGCGTTAAAATTTATGAAAGCGGCAACACCGCCGCCCTCACGATAGCAATTACTGAATTATGGAGATAGGAGACAAATTCCCTGACCTGTTAGGCGTTGACGCCGACGGCAAGGAGATAAGGCTTTCGGACTTCCCCGGCAAGAAGTTCATCATATATTTCTACCCCAAGGACAACACCCCGGGGTGTACCCTGGAGGCCAAGTCGTTCCGCGACAACTACCGGACATTCCTGGACATGGGCTACCAGATAATCGGCGTGAGCAAGGACGACGCCAAGAGCCACAAGCGCTTCATCGAGAAACAGAGCCTGCCGTTCCCGCTGGTTTCCGACACCGAGTGCCATCTGTGCGAGCTGGCCGGCGTATGGGCGCTGAAGGTAATGGCCGGACGCCGCTACATGGGCATAGTCCGCACCACTTTCGTCTGCAACCACGACGGCACCGTCACCGACGTGATCGACAAAGTGAAGACAGCCACGGCCTCCGAGCAGCTTTTCGCCCTTCTCGATAACCGCGACAATCCAAATCCCGCCTGACAATCTGAATGACGCGTAAGATTACCGTAAATCCCAGGTTCGAGGGAATCCGGGAGTTTGTGGAAAGCATTCCCGGAATCTTCGAGACCCGGGGGGAGACTATCTACGACAAGCGTAACCGGATCAAGGTGATGACGGCTCCGGACGGCACCAAGGTGAACGTGAAGCGTTACCAGGTGCCGCACGGAATCAACCGTTATGTATACTCCCTGGGCATCCGCAAGCCGAAAGGGGAACGTGCGTATCTCTATCCCCAACGGCTGCTGGCCGAAGGAATCGACACTCCGGAGCCGATAGCGTACATAGAGGAACGGCGTGGCGGAATCCTGGGGCACTGCTATTTCATCAGCGTCCAGAGTCCCTACGGCCACACCATGTATGAACTCGGAAACGCCCGCGAGGGGGAGTATGAGGAGATAGCCAAGGCATTCGCCCGGTTCACGGCCCGTATGCACGACAGCCGAGTCCTGCATCTGGATTATTCGCCGGGCAATATACTGTTCGACCTCCAGCCGGACGGGACGTACAGGTTCTCATTGGTGGACACCAACCGAATGTATTTCGGCCCCGTGGACATGAAGAAAGGTCTGGCGGCGTTCAGACGCATCTGGGGACCGAAACGTTTCTTTGTAATGGTGGTGCGGGAGTACGCCAAGGCGCGCGGATTCGACGCAGACCAGGCCGAGGCCTGCGCCCTGCGCGAGCGCGCCGGGTTCTGGACCCGATACCGGCGCAAACACCCCGTTGAGTTCAAACTCGAATTATAAAGGAACGAAACCTTAAGAGGGGAGCAGCCCGAGCACCCGGTCCAAAGCCTCGCGGAAGTAAAGTCCCCGGGCCATACGTCCGCCGACACGGGCTATGTTCCGCTGCATCCGTGCGTACTCCTCGTCGCTGACACTCTTCAGCCGTTTGTCCAGATCCTTCAGGCTGTCCACCGTGATGCCTATACCCTCATGCTCCACAAACGGGGCGGCTCCGGCTCCGCGCCACAGCACCACCGGAATCCCGGCCCGCATATACAGCCCCAGCTTGTGGGGGTTGCAGTAGGATATGTATTCCCCGATGTATCCCTTGGTGTCGTGTTCCAGATTGGGTCCGTACCATATCAGTCCGAAGCTGCCCCGGCCGTTCCGTACGAAGTCCTCCGGATGGATGAAACCATGCATCCGGATATGCTCCGGTGTCTCTGCGGGGGCGCCCATTCCGTAGAGATGGACGTCAAGTCCCTGGGGAAGCATGTACAGGAACGCGTTCTGCTCCTTCTGCAGATGGCCCACGAACGCCACCGACAGTTCATTGGATCTTGGAGAAACGTCATTGTCCGCCAAGAGATAATCCCATGCCACCTGAGGCGTCATCGGCATGTCGCAGCCATGCTGCCTGAGCCATTCGATCGTACTGTCGTTGGCTGGGATGATCACATCGCTCATCATAAGCTTGCTGTTCTCCTCCGGTACCGTCAGCCTGCGTCGCCGGAAACTGCCCAGGTCATGGATCAGGCTAACCACCCCGGCTCCCTTCAGATGACTCCACCGGCACATCAGCCTGTAATATTTCTTGACAGGATACTGTATCACCAGGACGTCACCCTTGCGGACGCGGCACATGAACCGCATGATTCCGGCCAGGTTCCGGAAATAGTCGTACACCTTGTTTTTATGGAAAGTGCGTTTCAGGCCTAAGTTCACCGCTCCCATATCTTGAAGGATGTCCTCCATATCCACACGCGCCTTGGCGCCGCCGTAGGCAGTGCTCTTGTAGTTGCGTGACACGTATACAAGCCTGTTCATCGTTAATTTCCTAATAATCTATACCTCAGGATATGCCACAGATGCTCCAGACGCTTTGCCAGTTGACGTTTCATGGGGCGTTTCCTCCAGGAACCCACCACTCGGTGCTCGCCTATGCAGTCGGCTGCACGGGGATAGCGCTTGCGGGGCTTAAGGCGTCGTGTGGGCAGTACGGTCAGGATGTCGAGCCGCAGCTCGCGGTCCTCCGACACATAGCCGTGTCGCCGGGCCACCTTCTTCATCCGCTCGGGCGAGATCAGCAGGTTCTGGGTGCCGTCGGGGTTCAGGAAATGCTGCGTGCGGTAATAGTCTAGCATCTCGCGGCAGAACTCGTTGCCCGGCACACCCATGAACATCGCCGCCTGCAGACCGAAATCCTTATGGTCCGGGTCGCACTTCTCATGGAAGGTTATGAAATCGGCATCAAGGGACAGTATGTCGTCGAACCGGCTGAACAGGAAGATGTCGCTGTCCATGTACACGCCACCCTCCTTCCATACGGCGTAGAAACGCACCACATCGGCGGCGAAGGCCCATTTGCGCTGTTCCAGAGCCTCGTTCACATAGGGAATCCCGAGCGCCAGGGCGTCTTCGTAGTTCCAGACCCTTATCTTGAAATCTGGCAGCAGCCGCTTCCAACTGTCGAGACATGCCTTCACCTCCACGGGATATTCGCCGCCGCCGAACCAGCAAAGATGCAGTGTCTTGGGTATCCTTTTCATTCAGTTTCGATTAGTGGGGTTTGTCAATCCATGAAGTATCCTCAGGGCCTCGGGGCGTCCGGCGTCGAGACGGTCGGTGTAATGGGCGTCGGAGTTGACTGCCAATGGGATTCCGGCGGCTATCAATCGCGGCCAGAGCGTTTCGGCGGGGTAGAAGCGGTGACGCGAGTCCAGGGCCTTGGTGTTGATCTCCACGACGCAGCCATTGCCGGCGGCGTGCGATATAACGTCATCGATCAACGCCTGGTACCATCCGTGCGACTCCAGCTCCGGGTCGATGGCCGACGCGTTGCCGGCGATCTTGTCGAAATGTCCCAGCACCTCGAACCCACCGCGCTCCAGCATGGTCAGTTCCTGCTCGAAGAAACGTTCCACCACATACCGCAGGTCGTTATCGAAGCCGTCTTTAAGGTAGGACGCGAACCTCTCTACGGACCCGTCGCAGTCCAGCGGCACGCCGTCGCGTGTCGGCACAAAGTGGACCGAGCCGATGCGGTAGTCCAGCGGAAGGTTCTGGAAATAGTCTATATGCGGCCCGAAGTCCGGGCTGATGAAATCCACCTCCATGGCCGTCAGCACATTCATGCGGTCGGCGAACTCATCGCGGAGCGCGGCACATTCGGCCAGGTATTCCGGCACGGACTCGCGGCTCATGTTGCAGGGGGATTCCACACAGACGGGGGAGTGCGGCGACACTCCCCAGATCCTGAAGTCCTGCCTGGCCGCCTCGGTCACCATCTGGCGCAGCGGGTAGCGGCCGTCGCAGTAATGTGTATGTGAATGCAGGTTGTACCTGTCCGTATCCTTGACCAGTCCTGAAATCTGTTGCGGTGTCATCTGAATCCCGTTTATCTTGAACGCCGTTCGGCACGGTACACGTCGGACAGCAGCTGCTTCAGCTCGGCGCGGCTTTTCTCCACCTGTTCCTCCAGCTGCCTGATCTGACGGCCGCGGCTTTCCGACATGGTCTGGTGATAGTCGCGGCGCAGTTCCGCCAGTTTATCCTCCTCATTCTGCAGACGCTTCTGTTGGGTGAGGTATTTCTTCATCAACGTGGCGGCTGACTTGCTGTTGAAATCGTCGAAATGAGTGTAGGTCACTCCGCCGTCCATGGGGAGATGGAAATCAGCCGGACGCTTGCGGACCGTCGGGTCGATGGCCATCACGGTCTCCAGCAGTTCGGTGTAGTCGGCCTCCGGATCCTGTGTCATGCGCCAGTCGCGCAGCAGGGCGCGGTCCACGATCTCATCGTCGTCCGGATCGTAGTTGCGGCGCAGGTCGTTCTGCCTGAACAGGTAGACGGTCACCATGTCGTTGTCCTCCTGCTGGGTGCGGCGGGTGGCGAACCACCCCACGCCGTTCTGCTCGTCCATTGCCAGCAGATAGTCGTCGGAGGGGGAGTTGTAGGGCATTCCCAGGTTCTGCGGCTGCAGGAACGAGCCGTCCGACGGGTCGCGTGTGGCCACCATTATGTCGTAGCCGCCCAGGCCCTCGGGGTCGTTGAGCGTATAGTACAGGGTTATCCCGTCGGCCATCATGAAGGGGTATATTGCCGAGCGGCCGTCGTCGTTCAGGTCGGGGAGCGGCTGGGGCTCGCTCCAGGTGCCGTCGGTCAGGCGGCTGGATTCCATCAGGGTCATCACGCCGACGGAGTCAGGCTCGGACCACAGGCGGTAGTCGCCCCCCTCGTTGGTGAACACATAGTCTACGTCGGGATTGGGAACGGCCAGCTCGGAGCCGTCGGAAAGTGTTCCTGCCGAAGCAGGCAGTTTGTAATGCCTGTGGAATTCCGCCATAGGCACCGTGACGGAGTCCAGGACCTCAAGACGCTCCACGCGCTCCATGAAGTTCCGGGCGTTGTTGACGCGGTCCAGCAGTTCCTCGCCTTCCTGGGTCTTGCGTCCCTTGCCCGTCAGCAGTTCCTCGGCGCGGTCGAAGTCATAATCCCAATACGCCTGCGCAGCGCGTTCCAGATTCTCGGCCGTCTGGCCGTACACGCCGAGCGCGGCGAACATAATCCCTATCGTGGCTATCCTTAATCCTTTCATAGAAATTTCATAGAAATTCAGAAAACTTCCTGCGACAAAAGTAATACTTTTATCCCGATTATGGAAACGGGACAGGTATTTTCTGCCATTATAACGTACTTTAACAAGGGTATTTTGCACGAAAATGGCGAAAATGAGAAATTTTTTGTAACTTTGTCGGCAAAATGGCCTATGTTTACCTGGCATAGGCGACCCTGGCGAGGGCCCATTTAGACATATACAATACACGAAATATGAGTCTGAACATTATTGTTATGGCGAAGCAGGTTCCGGATACGCGGAACGTAGGCAAGGACGCCATGAAAGAGGACGGGACCATCAATCGCGCGGCGTTGCCGGCGATTTTCAATCCCGAGGACCTGAACGCGTTGGAGCAGGCCCTGAGACTTAAGGACAAGTATCCCGGCAGCAAGGTGACCATCCTGACGATGGGACCGGCGCGAGCCGCGGAAATCATCCGCGAGGGAATGTACCGTGGCGCCGACAACGGCGTGGTGCTGTCGGACCGCGCATTCGCAGGCGCCGACACGCTGGCCACCAGCTATGCCCTGGCCACGGCCGTCAAGAAGATAGGAGATTTCGACCTGATCCTGGGCGGACGTCAGGCCATCGACGGCGACACGGCTCAGGTAGGGCCCCAGGTGGCCGAGAAACTGGCGCTGCCGCAGGTCACCTACGCCGAGGAGATCCTGAGCGCCGAGGACGGCCACGCCGTGGTGGTGCGCCGCATAGAGAGCGGAGTGGAGACCGTCAAGGTCCCGATGCCCGCGGTGGTCACCGTGAACGGTTCGGCCGCTCCATGCCGTCCCCGCAACGCCCGCAACGTGCAGAAGTATAAGTACGCCGCGGTTCCCTCCGAGGCCGCCGGCGACGAGCGCCGCACGCGGCTCATGGCCGAGCGCTCCTGGCTCAACATCGGCGAGTGGAACGCCGCAAGCGTCGACGCCGACCTGAACCAGTGCGGCCTGGCCGGCTCGCCCACCAAGGTCAAGGGCATCGAGAACGTGGTCTTCACCGCCAAGGACGCCCGCTGCGTCGATAACACCGACCAGGAACTGGAGCACCTCATGAAGGAATTAATCGCTAATCATACTATCGGATAACATCATGGCTACAGACAAGAATAACCTCATAGTATATTGCGAGTATGAGGACGGCAAGGTCGCCGACGTAAGCCTTGAGCTGCTGACCAAGGGCCGCGCCCTGGCCGACAGGCTCGGCATCAGGCTGGAGGCCGTAGTGGCCGGAGACAACCTGAAGGACATAGAGAAGCAGGTGTTCCCCTACGGAGTGGACACTGTATATAAGGTGGAGGACAAGCGACTGTATCCCTACACGTCGCTGCCGCACGCCTCGATACTGATCAACCTGTTCAAGGAGAAGGAGCCGCGCATCGCCTTCATGGGCGCCACCAGCATAGGCCGCGACCTGGGTCCGCGTGTGTCCAGCGCGCTGCACAGCGGCCTGACGGCCGACTGCACCCAGCTGGAGATCGGCGACCATACCGACGCCCGCAGCGGACAGACCTACAAGGACCTGCTGCTGCAGATTCGTCCCGCATTCGGCGGCAACATCGTGGCCACCATCGTCAATCCCGACCACCGTCCCCAGATGGCCACCGTGCGCGAGGGCGTGATGAAGAAGGAGGTCCGCGACGAGAACTACAAGGGTGAGGTCGTTGACCTGAACGTGGCCGACTACACACGTCCGGAGGACTTCGTGGTGGAGGTGATCGACCGTCAGGTGCAGAAGTCCAGGAGCAACCTGAAGAACGCTCCCATCGTGGTGGCCGGAGGCTACGGCGTAGGCTCCAAGGAGAACTTCGACATGCTTCGCGAGCTGGCCGACGTGCTGGGCGGCGAGGTAGGCGCGAGCCGTGCCGCTGTGGACGCCGGATGGATCGACCATGACGCCCAGATCGGCCAGACAGGTCTGACCGTTCGTCCCAAACTGTACATAGCCTGCGGAATCTCGGGCCAGATCCAGCATATAGCCGGCATGCAGGACTCGTCGATCATCATCTCCATCAACAACGATCCCGACGCACCCATCAACACCATCGCCGATTACGTGATAACCGGCAATCTGGAGGAAGTGGTGCCGAAACTCATCAAGTACTATAAAAAGAACACGAAGTAATCATGGCTAATTTCTATACAGACAATCCGGAACTGAAGCACTACCTGTCGCATCCCATGATGGAGCGCATCGTGGAGCTGAAGGAGCGCAACTACGCCGACGCCGGTAAATATGACTACGCACCCCTGGATTATGCCGATGCCATCGACAGCTACGACAAGGTGCTTGAGATAGTAGGCGAGATCTGCGGCGAGATCATCGCCCCGAACGCCGAGGGTGTGGACCACGAGGGTCCCACCGTTGCCGACGGCCATGTGACCTACGCCGACGGCACGCAGCGGAACCTGGACGCCTGCCGCAAGGCCGGACTGATGGGCATGGCCATGCCCCGTCGCCTGGGCGGCCTGAACTTCCCCATCACCCCGTACATAATGGCGGCCGACATCGTGAGCCGCGCCGACGCGGGCTTCGAGAACCTGTGGGGCCTGCAGGATTGCGCCGAGACCATCTACGAGTTCGCCGACGAGGAGCAGAAGCAGAAATACATCCCGCGTGTATGCGCCGGCGAGACCATGTCCATGGACCTGACCGAGCCTGACGCCGGCTCCGACCTGCAGAGCGTCATGCTGAAGGCCACGCAGAAGGAGGACGGCTCCTGGGTGCTGAACGGCGTGAAGCGTTTCATCACCAACGGCGACAGCGACATCCATCTGGTGCTGGCCCGTTCGGAGGAGGGCACGCACGACGGCCGCGGCCTGTCCATGTTCATCTACGACAAGCGCAACGGCGGCGTCACCGTGCGCCGCATCGAGAACAAGATGGGTATCAAGGGCAGCCCCACGTGCGAGCTGGTGTACCGCAACGCTCCCGCCGAGCTGGTGGGCAGCCGCCGCATGGGTCTGATCAAGTATGTGATGGCCCTGATGAACGGTGCCCGTCTGGGCATAGCCGCGCAGTCCGTCGGTCTGAGCGAGCAGGCCTACCGTGAGGCCCTGCAGTACGCCAAGGAGCGCAAGCAGTTCGGCAAGGCCATCATCGAGTTCCCCGCCGTAGCCGAGATCCTGCGCGACATGAAGGCCCGTCTGGACGCCACCCGCGCACTGCTCTACGCCTGCTCGCGCTATGTGGATATGTACAAGGTCTACGACGATATCGCCAAGGAGCGCAAGCTGACAGTCGACGAGAAGAAGGAGGGCAAGTCCTACAGCCGTCTGGCCGACGCTTTCACTCCGCTGGCCAAGGGTATGTCGTCGGAGTTCGCCAACGCCAACGCCTACGACTGCATCCAGATCCACGGCGGCTCGGGATTCATGAAGGATTACGCCTGCGAGCGCATCTACCGTGACGCCCGCATCACGTCGATCTACGAGGGTACCACCCAGCTGCAGGTCGTTGCGGCCATCCGCCACGTCACCACCGGAACCTATCTGGACTGGATCAAGAGCCAGGAGGCCCTGGAGTGCCTGCCGGAGGACCAGGCCGTGAAGGAGAAACTGCAGTACATGACGCAGCAGTACGCCGCAGCGGTGGAGACCGTGACCGGCGTGGACAACACCAAGTATCAGGACCTGATGGCGCGCCGTCTGGTGGAGATGGCAGGATACATCATCATGGGTTACCTGCTGCTGGACGACACCAGACGCAACTCCCAGTTCCGCACGTCGCTGAACGTGTTCGTGAACATGGGCATGGCCAAGGTGGCCGAGCATTCCAGTTTCATAGCCAATTTCCAGCCCGAGCAGCTGGCTGATTATCTCTACCAGGAGTGAAAATCAGCGTAATCGGCCTGGAATTTGGAAAATTGAAAAAAAAAGAGTAATTTTGCAACCGAAAACTGTGGACGACCCGAAAGAGCCGTCCACAGTCATGCAGAAACATATATTTTCACACAAAATGAATCATTACGAGACCGTTTTCATTTTAACTCCCGTTTTGTCTGACGAACAGATGAAGGAAGCGGTAGAGAAATTCAAGGACGTTCTGAAAGAGAACGACGCGAAGCTGGTCAACGAGGAACTCTGGGGCCTCCGCAAGCTGGCTTATCCCATCCAGAAGAAGTCCACGGGCTTCTATGTACTGTTCGAGTTCGAAGCCGAGCCTACGATTGTGAAGCGTCTTGAGACCGCCTATCGCCGCGACGAGCGCGTGATCCGTTTCCTGACGTTCCGTCTGGACAAGTACGCCGTAGAGTACGCCGAGAAGCGTCGTAACCTGAGAGCAGCAAAAGCAGCAGAGAAACCCGCCGAGGTCGAGGCCGAGGCAACAGAACAGAAGGAGGCATAACCATGGCAGCAAACAACGAAATCCGTTATCTCACTCCCCTGACCGTAGACGTCAAGAAGAAGAAGTACTGCCGTTTCAAGCGCAGCGGTATCAAGTATATCGACTACAAGGATCCCGAGTTCCTGAAGAAGTTCCTCAACGAGCAGGGCAAGCTCCTGCCCCGCCGCATCACCGGTACGTCGCTGAAGTTCCAGCGTCGCGTGGCCCAGGCCGTTAAGCGCGCACGTCATCTGGCGCTTCTGCCCTATGTAACCGACCTGATGAAATAATCATTGTATAACCGATAAAGCACTGAAAGATGAAAGTAATTTTGAAGCAGAACATCCCGAGCTTAGGTTATAAGGATGATATCGTAGAGGTAAAGGACGGCTATGGCCGTAACTACCTGATTCCGCAGGGTCTGGCCGTAATCGCGTCGAATGCGGCGCTGAAGCGTCTGGCCGAGGACCAGCGTCAGCAGGCCCACAAGATCGCCGCCGTTCTGGCCGAGGCTCAGGCCGCAGCCGCCGCTCTGGAAGGCGTTCGCCCCGTCATCATCGCCAAGGCTGCCGCCAACGGCAATATCTACGGTAGCGTAGGCGCCGCCGCTCTGGCTGAGGCTCTTCTGAAGTTGGGTCACGAGGTGGACCGCAAGATCATCGACCTGGAGCCCGCTCGTACAATCGGCGAGCATGTAGCCAAGATCCGTTTCCACAAGGAGGTTACCGCCGAGGTTGCCTTCGAGGTGGTTCCCGAGGAAGAGGACAAGTAAGAACATCCCCACACCAAAGCATAAAAAGGAGACCGTCTCGGCCTCCTTTTTTGTTATACCAATAAAACCTTATACTATGAAGATCAAAGCACTTTTGACCGCCGTGTGGCTGTGCGTAGCCGCGTTGCCCGCCATGTCGGCACAGCGTTATGTGGGCGGCGACATATCCCTCCTGCCGGAATACGAGAAAGCCGGAGCCCAGTACAAGGCCCCTTCTGGAGAGCCGATAGCCGACTTGATTCCCTGGCTTCACCGGCAGGGGATGAACGCCATGCGAGTGCGCCTGTTCGTGAATCCTGCGAAATATAAGGAACTGCATCAGAATGATGCCAACGCCGACACACGTTACGATCCCAACGCCTGTCAGGACCTGGAATATATCAAGCCGCTGTGCAAGCGGATTGTGGACAGCGGCATGGACCTTATGCTGGATTTCCATTACAGCGACACCTGGGCCGACCCGGCCAAGCAATGGACACCCATCGACTGGGAGGGCCTGACCGACGAGCAACTGTATCAGAAGATCTATGATTATACCCGTGATGTCCTGACGCAGCTGAAGGATTACGGCGTGGTTCCCGCTTTCATACAGCCGGGCAACGAGATCAGTTACGGAATGCTCTGGGGATCGGCAGGCACTTCCAGCCCGAAGAAGGCGTTGATGGGCAGCGACGCCAACTGGGAGCGTTTCGGCAAACTGCTGAGGCAGGCGGTCAAGGCGTGCCAGGAGGTATGTCCGGATGCCAAGATCATCCTGCACACCGAGCGTGTGGCCCAGGTGGACGTGCTTAAGAATTTCTATGACAAGATGAAGGAACTGGACGTTCCTTACGATATAATCGGCCTGAGTTATTATCCATATTTCCACGGCGGCTTGAATGTCCTGGACAAGGCCTTGCAGTCGATGCAAAACAATTTCCTGTCCAAGAATGTCATGATAGTTGAGACGGGTTACAGTTACAAATGGGAACTACCCGGCACCAATCACGACAACACGCAGACATGGCCCTACAGCGAGGCCGGTCAGGCCAAGTTCGTCACCGACCTGGTGACAGACCTGGAGAAGTACGACCAAGTCGACGGACTGTTCTGGTGGTGGCTGGAGTACAACGCCTACGGTACGTCGCTGAGCGGCTGGTACAACGCCCCGCTGTTCGACTCCACCACGGGCCGTGCCACGGCCGCGCTCAGCGCCCTCTGCAGCTACGCCACTTCCGGCATAGTCACCCTCCATCCGGACGACCTCGACCCCTCCGGTTTATCTGACTCTGATTCCTGGTACACTATCGCCGGCCGTTGCCTCTCCGCCGCTCCTACAACCCCCGGCCTCTACATCCGCAATCACAGGAAGGTAATGGTGCAATAACCAAAAACAAGTACTATATAAGTCCGGATTGAACGCCCTGGAGCAAATGTTCAATCCGGACTCATTGTTAAATATTTCGTTATGGAAATATTTATTCTTGAAAAATGCAAAATTTCAATAAAAATGTATTATCTTTGTGAAATAATGGATTTCATTTGAAATTGAATGTGCAGGAATCTCAGACGAATGAAGACTCGTAATGTTTCCATATATAAAAGAAAGAGAGCATAACCAATAGGCGATGCTCCTCTTTCCAAATGTTTTCACAACGGAATATAATCCTTATTGTGATTTGTCTGAAATTTCTTTGCGATGCAAATTTAATGAAATTTTTGTAACGAACAAAATAAGTGCGATTAATTAACATTCATGAAACGTATACTTGGACTGGATTTAGGTGTAGCATCAATTGGGTGGGCTGTTATAGACCTTCCAATAGATGGTGAAGCAGATGCCATGAGAATATGTGGATTAGGCTCCAGGATCATGCCGTTGACTAATGATGAAGAGACAGGATTCCGTAAAGGCAACAGCGAGACGGTTTGCAAGAGTCGAACCTTAAAGCGCGGTTACAGACGAGGTCTTGATCGATATCAGCAACGGCGTAAGATGCTGGGACAGATATTGGCTGGAGTTAATATGACTTTTGATAAAAGCCTTAAGAATTTGCCACCTGTGGATTTATGGGGTTTGCGAGCCAAGGCTGCCACAGGAGAACGACTAACTCTTCCGGAAATCGGAAGAGTAATATATCACATAAATCAACGGAGAGGTTATAAGCATTCAAAAAGCGATGTTGCCGGTGATGACAAGAAACAATCTGATTACTTGTCTTCAATCAAAAGTCGTGATGATGAAGCCCGAGAGAATAACCAGACTCCAGGTCAGTATTTTTATCAAAGACTTGTTGAATCTGTATACGAGACTTCAAAAGGTGGCGCTGCATGTACTTACAGGGTGAAAAATCAGGTGTTTCCCAGAAAGGCATATGAAGAGGAACTGAAACAAATTTTGATGACACAGGGTAAACATTATCCGGATGTGCTGACAAATGAAGTTCAGGAAACGATTTTTAATTATGTGTTCTATCAGCGCCCGTTGAAGAGCTGCAAGCATCTTGTATCACTTTGTGAGTTCGAGAGCAGGGAAATTGTCGACGAGAAGACTGGTCGGGTTATCTTGAAGGGACCGAAGGTGGCACCCGTGTCATCTCCGTTGTTTCAGTTGTGTCGCATTTGGGAAGTCGTGAACAACATAGAACTGCATAATCCAAAGAATAGAAGAAAGAAAGATAAAGGACCGATTAATTCGTCGTTTGCCGATGACAGAAAATATGAGCCAACGTTTTACTTGAACCTGAAGGAAAAACGGCAAGTTGTATCCCATTTGCTTCATAACGAGAAACTTTCCGAGCGAGATCTGTTGAAGATCCTTGGATTGAAAAAGGATGATGGTTTTGCAGTGGATAAGAATGTCGCCAAGGGAATCAAAGGGAGTGATACCTATGTACAGTTGCGCAATGCTCTTGGCGATTATCCTAAAGCACTTGAACTTCTTAGATTCGAAGTCCATATTGAGACGGATAATGTTGTAGATCCTGAAACCGGGGAGGTGACGGAGGTGCTACATATTTCCGATTCGTATTTAAGAGAGCCTCTCTATCAGTTGTGGCATACAGTTTACTCCATAAATGATAAAGATGAACTGGCACATGCGCTCCGGCATAAGTTTGGCATCACGGACGGTGATGTTTTAAGTCGAATGTTCAACATCGATTTCAGCGGGAAAGGATATGGCAATAAATCATCAAAATTTATGTGCAGGATTCTTCCATATCTGATGGATGGGTATCATTACAGTGAAGCATGCGAATATGTCGGTGTAAACCATAGTGACAGCATTACCAAGGAGGAGAATGAGGCTCGAGAACTGGCTTCGAGTCTGCAATTGCTGAAAAGGGGAGAATTGCGTCAACCGGTTGTTGAGAAGATTCTCAATCAGATGGTTCATCAGGTAAACGCAATTCTGGAGGCGTATGGTCCAATTGATGAGATTCATATAGAAATGGCACGAACTTTAAAACAAAGTAAGGAGAAGCGTGCCGCTGATAATTTACGAATCAATGCAAGAGAAAAAGAGAATAGTATAATAGCAAGCCGGATTCAGGACGAATACAAGTTGCGTCCTTCTCGTAACAGAATCCAGAAATACCGGATGTGGCTTGAATCCGAGCATTGTTGCATGTATTGTGGCAAGCCTATCGGTGTTAATGAGTTCCTTGCCGGAACTGAGGTTGAGAAGGAGCATGTAATACCCAGGTCGCTGTTCTTTGACGACAGTTTCTCAAATAAGGTATGCGCCTGTCGTGAGTGTAACCGTCAAAAGGGACAAATGACGGGCTACGACTTTATGGCATGCAAAGGTCAGTCTGCATTGGATACCTATATAGACAGAGTGGAGCGTCTGTATGATGCATACAAGAAAACGAAAGGGGTATCTGGAATATCCAAGACCAAGCATGACCGCTTGTTGACTCCGTATGAGGATATACCGACAGAGTTCCTGAATCGCGATTTGGTGCAGACTCAGTATATTGCCCGCAAGGCTATAGGGATGCTTAAGACAGTATGTCGTAATGTATATTCCTCCACGGGATCTGTGACTGATTTCTTCCGTCATGCATGGGGTTATGACGAGATATTGCATGACCTTAATCTTCCGGCATATAAAGAGGGTGGTCAAACGGAAATTGTCGAGGTGCGACATAAAGGTCAGACCCATCAAGAAGAAAGGATAACTGGTTGGACCAAGCGCTGGGACCACCGTCATCATGCTATTGACGCTCTGGTCATCGCATTGGTATCGCAGGCGCATATTCAGCGTCTGAATAATCTCAATACACTTAAGGATACTGAGGGAAGTGGCGCTTATGAGCGACAGGCACGCAATCTTGACAGATGGGCTGAAAGTCAGCCACATTTCAGTTATGCGGACACAAGTACTGTGGTCTCCGGCATCGCGGTATCGTTTAAGTCTGGGAAAAAGGCTACGACTCCCGGTAAACGAGTCGTTTATAAGAAAGGAAAACGCGTAGTGGCGCAAGAAGGACTGTTAATTCCAAGAGGTGCCTTGACAGAAGGGTATGTTTATGGAATTGTGAGGGTCTTGAATCCAAAGCGAAAACTAAAGGAAATATTCTCGAATCCATCGCTGATAGTTGATAAGATGATTCGAGAATCAGTTAACGAACGACTTGTCAGATTCGACCAAGATGTGAAGCGCGCTGTTGCATCATGCAAGAAGGAACCCCTAGGAAAAGATAAGGATGGCAATCCAGTTTCTGAGTTCGATTGTTGGGAATTGAGGGTGGTTAAGAGATATGGAATTGAGACTGTGCAGTGCAAGAATATTGCGAAAGTTGTCGATCCGCATATCAGGAATCTTATATCTGACAGGTACGAGACTCTGCGATTGACATTAGGGAATCCTGCAGACGGCAAACTTGTCAAGGCTTATCAGGAAAGTTTAACGACTGATCCATTGTACAGCGATGAGGCTAAACATCACAAGATTGTCACAGTGAGGATGTTTGCTGATATAAATCAGGATAATATGATGGTTGTTCAGAGAAATGCTGATGGTAAGGGCATCGGCTTCTCCAAACTTGGGAGTAACCATCATATTGCGTTGTATCGTACGCCAGATGGTGACATTGAGGAGTGTGTTGTTCCATTTGCCCATGCGGTTATGCGCAAGAATCTCGGAATTCCTGTCATCATTCAGGATCCGGATACTGCATGGACTCTGATTGACAATTTAAAGGAGGATGTAGATGAATCTTTGCTGATGAATATTCCATTGCCCGGATGGAAATTTCTGTTTTCGATGCAGCAGAATGAGATGTTCCTTATCGGATTGTCGGAGGATGAGGTTAAGGATATGAATAAGATGCAGTTGTCGAATCATTTGTATCGCGCACAGGCTTTATCTTCTAAGTACTATATTTTCAAAAGACATACATGCTCCTTGTCGGATAAAGGACCGGAAATGCTTGCCAACAAGCAATGTATCAATATAAGAAGTTTTGGAATTATTCAGGAGCGGGAAATATGGAAAGTCCGTATTGATCGCCTCGGGAATTCAATCATATTGCCTACATATGATTAAGCAGACATTATACTTTGGCAATCCGGCCAAGTTGAGTGTAGAGAATTGTCAGCTCCGGATTGCCGTAGGCTCCACTCGGCAGGGAGAAGTAAGGGTTGTTACTCGACCTCTGGAGGATATAGGGGTAGTCATAATTGACTGTCCACAGATTCTTCTTACGGCTCCAGTAATGCAGGGATTGATGCAACATGGGGCGGCAATGGTTGTATGTGATGACAGGCATATGCCAACGGGACTTTTGTTGAACATGGAGGGAAGTGCTGTGCAAAGCGAACGTTTCCGGATACATCTTTCGGCATCTCAGCCTTTGAAAAAGCAGCTTTGGCAGCAAACGGTTGTGGCAAAGATCAAGAATCAAGCCGCTGCAATGGCAATCATTGCCAATGAGAATCCACTCGCTTTGATACGAATGGCAAATAAGGTAAAGAGTGGAGATTCTGGCAATGTAGAGGCTCAAGCAGCATCATATTACTGGAAGGTTTTATTTGATAGGTTCGGAGGTATAAAGAGGTCGAGAGATGGAGAGGACCCGAATACGATGCTTAACTATGGATATGCCATTGTTCGTGCAATGATGGCTCGAAGCCTCGTGGCTGCCGGAATGCATCCTTCATTGGGAATTTTTCATCGAAACAAATACAACGCTTATTGTCTGGCAGACGATATAATGGAGCCTTATCGTCCATATGTAGACATACTTGTGATGGAAATCTGTGAGCGATATGGTGTTCAGGGAATCGATAATCGAGAGATAAAGGCGGCGATATTGGGAATCGTAAGCAAGGAAACTGTTCTTAATGGTCTTCGGTATCCGCTGATGACTGCCATATCAGAGACTGCTGTATCGTTGTTTAAGTGTTTCAATGGTGAATCTCGAAAGATAAAGTATCCGGAAATTCCAATACCATGATAGTGACGAAAATAAAAGGACGTAAGCATAAAGAAGTCGCACATGACATAAATGAATACAAGGTAATGTGGTTATTGGTGTTCTTTGATATGCCAACAGAAACAGGTGAACAGCGGAGGGCATATACTGACTTTAGGAAACGTTTGTTGAATGATGGCTTTACCATGTTCCAGTTCTCTATTTATGTCAGACATTGCGCATCCTGGGAAAATGCGGAGGTCCACCGTAAACGGGTCCGTGGATTCATCAAAGAATATGGAGAAGTAGGAATCTTGACAATAACGGATAAACAATTTGATTCGATGGAACTTTTCCATGGAGTGAAGAAGCAGAAGACAGAACCCCGAGCCATACAACTGGAATTGTTCTAAAAAATAAAAAGCTGATAGGAAATATCAGCTTTTTTAAATTCTGGCATTCTGTTTAAATGTCTGAATGCCAATGTGAAATCAGACCTGAGGTGTGATTCACAGTGCAAAGATAAGAATTTTCAGACAAATCACAACGACCTCCGACTACACTTTCAATGGTGGATCGGTGTGATTCACAGTGCAAAGATAAGAATTTTCAGACAAATCACAACTATTCTACCGCAGCTTCTATGAGGCTATCAGGTGTGATTCACAGTGCAAAGATAAGAATTTTCAGACAAATCACAACCTGGAGTATAACGGCCAGATCAAATTCGTCGGTGTGATTCACAGTGCAAAGATAAGAATTTTCAGACAAATCACAACGTGGGGATATATCGAAATATACCGTACGGAGGTGTGATTCACAGTGCAAAGATAAGAATTTTCAGACAAATCACAACGAGGACGTCACAATTGTCTATTCGTTCTGTGGTGTGATTCACAGTGCAAAGATAAGAATTTTCAGACAAATCACAACGCGGCTTGCAAGACGCACTGCGAGCTATCAGGTGTGATTCACAGTGCAAAGATAAGAATTTTCAGACAAATCACAACTGTTGTTGTCACATATACGCATTTTATTGCGGTGTGATTCACAGTGCAAAGATAAGAATTTTCAGACAAATCACAACGATAACTTTTACCCCTGCAATTTTCGTTTGGGTGTGATTCACAGTGCAAAGATAAGAATTTTCAGACAAATCACAACTGGAGCCGTTGAAGTCCACCTGCCATGCGTGGTGTGATTCGCGGTGCAAAGATAAGAATTTTCAGACAAATCACAACTGGAGCCGTTGAAGTCCACCTGCCATGCGTGGTGTGATTCGCGGTGCAAAGATAAGAATTTTCAGACAAATCACAACCGGCCAAATGGTCTCCTCTGTATCATACCGGGTGTGATTCGCGGTGCAAGGATAAGAATTTTCAGACAAATCACAACTCATTGCCGGAGAGAACTATATCTTCCCAAGATGTTATTCACGACCAAACATAAGGATTCAAATGGTTGGATACATGGATTGTGAAGCAAACATGGCGAAGCCATGTCCTATAGTTAAGCATGTTTGGTACATGCAATAGGAGAGGAGATTTATAGTACTCCCGAATTTCAGACCGGCGGAGCGCGGTTTTAAGTCAAGGATAA
>ERZ827108.2322-NODE-2322-length-20350-cov-3.633013_pt1 | contig 20350 bp, 33 predicted proteins | sample MGYA00519921_ERZ827108 | MGnify/ENA primary metagenome ERZ827108 (study PRJEB31778, sample SAMEA3449258) | human gut metagenome | biome: human gut; feature: human-associated habitat; material: faeces | place: United Kingdom | collected 2010/2012 ... | reverse complement strand
GTCGCCCGCCAAGGACAAAAGGGCAAAAAGCACCGAAAAGGCTGGCTGTCCGACGCATGGGTTTCCTGCCCGTCGATGGCTGATTTTTGCCGACGTACACGCCGCCGGCAAAAATGTTTTTCACTTTATTTGTGCCTGCGGGCGCAAACTCTGCGAGGCTTTTTCGACAGGCTGAAACGGGTTGGAGCAATTCCAACCCGTTTCAAAAGTTTTTGGAAAACTTATTTCTGCTCAGACCAGATGCGGGAGGAATAGAGAATGCCCGCAATACCGGCAACCGTATCGACCATAGCCGCGAACCAAAGCTGATAGGTAACGCCGAGGAGCGCAAGAACGAGGAGCACAGCCTTGACGGCGAGAACGGCAAGCATCAGCTGCCGTACTGTGGAGCGCGTGGCCTTTGCCGCGTCGATCGCGCCGGCGATGGGCGCAGCCGTCTTGTCCATGATAACGGCGCTGCCCGTCTGCATGGAGGCCTCGGACGCAAGACCGTCGATGCACACGCCGATATCCGCCGCATTGAAGCACGCGGTATCGCCGGTTGCCTCGCCCATATACAAAACGCTGTTGACCGGGAAGCGTTCCTTGATCTCCTGGATTTTTTCCAGACGGTCCATCGGCATGCATTGCGCGTAATACTCGCGCACACCGGCGGAAACGGCAGCGGTACGGGTCTTTTCGGGGCTGTCCGCCGAGAGCATGATGCACTCGCATCCCGCGCCGGACACGGCGCTGAAAGAGGCTCTGGCATCGTCGCGGATCGTATCGGAGAGATAGATGCAGCCGGCATACTGGTCGTTGACGGCCATATACACGGTAATGCTGTCCCCGACTGGGTCGGTAACAGTGACGCCGTTTTTCTCCATATAGGCCGCATCGCCCATGCGGATGTCGATCCCGTCGATCACGGCGGTGATACCGTCGGGCTCTTCGGTGAATTCTTCAATGAGAGAGGCGTCGATCGCCTGTCCGTACGCCTTGGCGATGGATGCGGCAACGGCGGTGGAAGAGCCGGATTCGGCGTGCGCGGCAACCTTGAGCAGCACCGCGGGGTCGAGCCGCTCCGACTTCACGGAGGCCACACGGTAAAAGCCGGTGGAGAGCATTTCGTCCTTATCGAACACAACCGCGCCTGCGCGGGAAAGGCCGTCCAGAACGAAGGCGTCCTTCACGACAACGCCGCTTTGCAGCGAACGGAAGAGTCCGGCAAGGTACATAAACGGCAGCGGCGCAAGGAAAGCCGTCGGGCAGGAAATGATGAGGAGAACGAGCGCGCGGTGAATGGCTTCCTCGGTCGGGACCGTGGAGAAGATCAGAAGGAGAAGCGCGATCAGGACGCTCACACCGAGAGCGAACGGGGCGTAAACTCTCGCATAGCGTTCCACCGAATCGGCCTCGGGGCCATAGACAGCCTCCGGATCGGAAACGGTGTCGATCTCGCGGGCGAAAACGGAATCGGAGGCGGGGGCGAGCACCGTGCAGCGCACGGCAGCGCTGCTGTTGACAGCGCCCGCAGGGATCTTTTGTCCGGCCGTGACTTCGCGGCGGGCGGTATGTCCGAAGATCGGGGCGAGATCGAGCGTGACGGAGCCTTCCAGAATTTCGAGATCGGCCGGAGCGCGCTGGCCGCGTTCGAGAATAAGGATATCGCCAAGCTGGACATTCTCCGGCGGAATGGAGGTCTTTTCCTCACCGCGGAGAACGGTGACACTCGCCACATAGGGGTCCACACGGTCGCGGAAGCTGGACTTCGTAAGAGCGGAGGCGTACGCGCGGACGATACACCCGGCCTGATAGATCAGCATGACGGCGGCGGCCTCATAGCCCTCGTTGATCGTGAAGGCGAGGATCGCTGCAATGGAAACGAGCAGCTCCTCCCCGAGACGGTGTTCCCGGACGAGCCGGACGCAGGCCTGATACAGCACGTCAAAACCGCTGATGAGCGTACTGAGCAGCAGCAGGAGAAGCGTTATACCGTCTCCCAGCTGCAGAAAGAGACCGAGACAGAGCAAAACGGTGGCAATGCCGATCCGGACAAACAACAGTTTGTCCACACCGTACCATGTTGTCCCGCCGAGAGGCGCAGAGCCGGCGCCGCTCTCTTCCGTTTTCTTCTTGAAAATCTCTTTCATATCGTTAACCCCATTCCATGGTTCCATAATATTCCGCTTTACATAATAGTATAACATTTACGTGCCAAAAAGCAACCGCGATTTTATGTTTTTCAAAAAAACGGTCACGGCGTTTCCTTTCGGCATACGATGGGCTGAGAGCTGAGCTCTCTATCCGGTTTTTTGGAGGAATCGTTTTGAATAGTAAGGGATCCGCGGAGGCCGTCTGCGGATATAAATGCGGCGCTTTGCCGTCCTGCGCGCCGCTGGCAGCTGCATTCGTCCCTGCGCAGGAAAACGCGCAGGCGCAGTATGAGCCGGACAAAGCGCTTGCACGCGGCACGCTTTTCCCGGGGCTCGATCTGCCGTTCGGGAACATGGTCAACGACGCCGCGCCGAACGTTCCGCTTGCCGAGCTCATGGCGATCGATTTTGCCGCGCACGATCTTTCCCTGTATCTCGACACGCACGCCGGTGACGCGGAGGCGTTTGCTGCCTATCAGGATCTGCTCCGGCTCGCCGAGGAAGGCGCGCAGCGCTATGCAAAGCTCTATGGGCCGATCACCAAACGCGATCTTCTCAACGCGGAAACGTATACCTGGCTGAAAAGTCCCTGGCCGTGGGAATACCGCGGCGGCACGGAGGGTTGACGTATGTTTATTTATAAGAAGAATCTTCAGTATCCTGTCCGAATTGCCAATCCGAACCCGGCGCTTGCCAAGGTTATCATCTCCCAGTACGGCGGCCCGAACGGCGAACTGGGGGCGTCGCTCCGCTATCTGAGCCAGCGCTTTGCCATGCCGAGCGATGAAGTCAAGGGGATCCTTACCGACATCGGCACGGAAGAATGTGCGCACAACTGATGGAAATGGACGGCGCAAAAATTCACGCCTTCAGTTTAACATCAAGCACGATCTCCGGGCTTGTCCAGTTGCCGCCCGTGCTTAGCGGCGATTTGTAACGTGTGCGCTTCTGGTTCGGGTCGTAATATCTCACCTGCTGGCTTTTGATTCTCTGCGGCGTGTCCCGGTGATATTCAATGCGTTCAATGCAGGCTTTCAAGAGCCTGTTTTTTGTTGCCGCGTCAATGTTCGGGTCTTTTAAGGCGTTGAGCGCTTCGGAAAACTGCGTGATCTTCTCTTCGTAATTGACAGGTTCGGGCATGGATTCGTAAGCCTTGCAAAGCGCCTGTCTGACTTCCTCTTTTTCCTTCAACAGCTTTTCGTTGAGCTGCTGGAAGATATGCGGCGGCATCCGCTTTGCCGGATCGGGGTCAGCTTGCGCTTCCCATTGGGCAAGCTCTTTTTCGTCAAGCTCTTTCTGCTTGGCTTCCAGATTCTTGATAAGCCGTGCGTGGAGCTTGGCAGAATCGCCTTCGTCATTCTTCAAGCGGATTTCAAAATCCTTGATGCAATCCGTCAGAATCGATATTACACGCTCTTCCATTTCGGAATACAGGCAAGAGCCGGTTTTGCAATGGGTTTGTCCGTCGCACAAAAGGCGCGGCGCTGCATCGCGGTTTTTGTATGTCCGAAGAGACATAGCACGTCCGCACTTGCACCAGATCAGACCGGCAAACGGATTTCTGACTTTCGTGTTCGGTTTCTGGCGCGTGTTCTTTCCCTTCTTGGCTTGTGCGGCGTTGAAGAGCTCTTCGGGAATAATGGCTTCGTGCTTTCCGTCGTAGATCAGGAACTCCCCTACTTGTGCAACCGGGCGCGTCTTCTTAAACTCCCCTTCTTCAACGATGGTCAGCGTCTTTCGGTGATTCCATTTGACCTTTCCGATATAGTGAATATTTTGGAGCATCTTTGTCATGGCAGCCGGAGACCAATAATCCCCTTTCGGCGGCTTGATTCCCATTTCGTCAAACTTCTTGCAGATGTTTGTGCAGCCCATGTCTTTGTTGACATACAGGTCAAACATCATGCGCACAACGTCCGCTTCTGCCTTATTCGGAACAAGGATAGGACACTTCCTCTTCCCTTCCGTGACGAACGTTTTATCATATCCGTATGGCGGCGTATTGCCGACATAGTTTCCCTGACTGACGGACAGCAGCCGCCCACGGTTCAAAATTTTCTTTGTGTATTCCAGATAGTCATTTCCGCGCTTCAGCTCGCGTTCAAAGGCGTCCCAGTCGTATTCATCGCGCAGGTCATAAATGCGCTGCGGCGTGATGACAAGCGTGTTTGTGTGCTTCAGCAGCTTCATCAGCCGCCCTATATCTTCAAGATCGCCACGGGTCAGACGCTGCGGCTCTACCACGGCGACGGCCTTATATTTCGGCGATTCAATAAGGCGCAGGACGCGGTTGATCTCCGGGCGCTCGGCTATGGTCTCGCCTGAAACCACTTCCCTGTATTTATTCTCTTCCGGAACGACCGCGCCGAGATGCTTTTCTGCCCATTCGTCCAACATGGCTTCATGCTTGGAAAGGACTTCTTCCACAGTCAGCAGCGGATCATCCGAGCGGGATTTCCTTAAATAATCAATGACTTCTTCCGGCTTAAAATCTATCTTCGGTTGATAATACAAAACGATCAGCTTCTTTCGTTGGTTATTGTTTGATTATATTAAGTTGTCGTTCTCTTTATCCTTCTTTCTTTTCGTTCTGGCCTTTTCTATAAATTGCATTGCCGTTAGGATGACCGCAATCACCGCAGCAGCAAGCAGTCCAAGCCTTTCCACGCGGTTTTCGGCGGTGAAAAAGCCAAAATCCATGTTGCTAATGTCTATTATTATATAGCTGCACATGGCGACGGAAAGGAAGATGCACAGACCGGCAAGCGCATAAATGACCGGCTTCCGCTCCTTTATCCCGTCTTCCAACATCCGGCACTTTTCGTTCAGATGCTTTATTTGCTGTTCGGCGCTGTTTAGCTTGGCCTGAAGGTCGGCGTTCTCCACCGCTTCCCGCTTACTCTGCGGCTCTGTGTCAAACAGTCCATCCATAGAAAGATTGAGATACTTGCACAGGGCGGCGATATAAAACACGCAGGGGTTTGACAGCGCACCGGACAGGAATTTCGCAATGGTCGAGCGCGGTATACCGGTCTGCTCTACAATCTCGCGGTGCGTCCGGTGCTGCGCGTTCACGGCTTTCTTGATGTTCTTGTAAAGGTTGTCGCATTGTGGCTGGATTTGCTGAATAATAGTCCTGTTTTCCATAAAATCCCCCGTTATCCTAACCATACATTGATTTAATCGTCTGCGGCATAGATCATTCCGGTTTGAATGTTTACTTCTCATGAAAATACACGCTATTATGTAGCCATAGCAGGTGAGGGGCTGCAACCGATCTGCTCTGCCCGGTCACTCGGTGGCACGGTGGCCGGGCAACCTTTTACAAAAATGGTATTTGTTTCTGGTTTCAAATTTTATTGCAATTTCGTAAAATTAACCAGAAGAACATTAGTTCCCCTCTAATGAAAGGATGTCTAAAATGGATAAATCAACATACATACACGAAATTGTCAAACTATTAGAAAGATGCAATGATGTCGAACTATTAGACCTTATTTATCAAATCATGCTCAAAGCATCCACAGGTGTTTAATCCAGAAAAGCATTTAAGCTTTTCCGCTTTTCAGAATCCATCTTACTAATTTTATCTACAATAGATAGGAATTCTTCATCACTGCGCAACTTTACAACGATGTCAGAAATGGCATCGTTGTTTTTTTGCTCTTTCGGTCGTTCCATCGGTATATCATACCCGGCAAGCCACATTTCAGCTACGTCAAGCACTCTTCCCATTTTGTATAACGCTTCTTGTTTTGGCTCATATCGCCCTGATAGATAACAGCTTATAGACGGCTTGTTAATTCAAGATCGCTCCGACAATTCAGCAGCTTTCATTTCTCTTATATCAAGGGCTTCTTTCAGTCGCTCTGACGGACTGGAAATTCTTTCGTATTGACTTTTCACATCATCACCCCTTTCTCGAAATGATAATAACACCAAAATTAAGAAAAGGCAACTAAAATTCATAAGCGGAGAAAAATAATTAAGTTTTCTTAAAATTTAGGCTTGACTTTTTAAATTATAGCAGTATAATAATCACAGAAGTTAAGAAAACTTAACAGGAAGCCAACAGGCAGAAAGGAATAAAGAAAATGAAAAAATTTTATAAAGCGATAGCTACATTAACTGATGGTGAACGGGAATGGGATGTGTGTATTTACAGTCTGTATGAATCTGAATCTGATGCCGTTGACGGAATTAAAAGATTTGCTTCACATGGCTATAACATCGTTAAGGTGTGGATCGAATGAACAACAAAGAATTTGATAGTGAAATTATCAAGAACGCACTTGAAAACTGTATAGGAAGTCATCCTTGCAAAAATTGTCCATACGAAAACGGTTTTTTGAATTTCCCATCATGCGCAGTACACCTTATGAAATCCGCTTTGGAGCTGATTAAAAATCTTGAAAAAAACAATGTATTCTAATATACACCCGCCCCGTAGGTCACGAGGGCAGAAAGGATTGAAAATGGGAATAAGCAATAAAAAAGCCGTAGAAGCTGCAAAGGTGATTTCGGAATACTGCAATGAGCAAAATGGATGTCAAAACTGTATATTTCGGTTATATGGATGCGAAAATTGGCATTGCGCGATAGGTTCATTTGAATTACATGATGTTTTGAGAAACATCGAAGCAAAAAAGAAAAATCATGGATATCTGTAAATTGCGGATAACAGCCGAAACGGTCTAATGACCGTCTGCCGGGGATGACCGCCCGGTACTGATGATGGCAGGTCAGAAAGGAAGGTGTTTTGCATGAGCTACAACAAGCTTCGCGGCAAAATCCGTGAGGTGTTCGGGACGCAAGAAGCCTTTGCTGAAGCAATCGGGATGAACACAGTTTCCCTTAGTCAACGCTTGAATGGGAAACTGGAATGGAAGATTTCAGAGATTGCTAAGGCGTGTGAAGTCCTTGGAATCCCCCTTTCGGAAAACGCAGAATATTTTTTTACCCGAAAAGTTAAGATTTCTTAACAGAAAGGAGCAACTACCATGCCAAGAAAAATCACGCCGGACGAACTGATTGACAGCGAGATTGCCCGGCTGCGCAACACAGAAGCCGTAAAGATGGCGGAAAAAGAAATGCGGCTCATTTACAGAAAGCGCAAGTACCTTGCGCAGCTCCGCTGGATGGAGAAGCGCGGCAAGCAGCTTATGGCTGACGGCTGGACGCTGGACACGCTGGAACTGCTGTTCAAGGACATCCCGGAAGAATAACCGGAATCAGGACAACCAGCCGACGAATAGGCTGAAACATAACGGAAAGGGAGTGTTTTTGTGAATGGTCAGCAGGATGTATATGGCGAGCCGACAATATTGAAATATCCGGGAATGACGGTCAGGGTATATCGCCCGATCCTGACTGACGAAGAGAGAGCAAGGCGCGAAAAGCGCCGGGAGCAAGCAGCGGCATCGCTGCTCATCGCAAAATACGAAGCAGAAAGGAAGCGAGCAAACAAATGATTTTTACGGACGATCCCCTTTCGGATTTCGACCGCCACGACCGGCAGCAGAAAGAAGCGCTGGACAAGCGTCCCGTGTGCTGCTACTGCGGCGAGCCGATACAGGACGATTTCTGCTATGAGATCAACGGCGATCTGATATGCGAAGACTGCCTTTATATGCATTTCCGGAAGGCGGTGGACGATATTGTCAGTTGAGCCGAAGCACACAAAAGGCGATCTTGCACAGATGCAATCACTTCCGCTGAAAGCAAAAATCATGATGACACAGCGCAGAATCCGGGACTGGTGCGACTATTGGAACGGTGATGTGTATGTCAGCTTTTCCGGCGGCAAGGACAGCACGGTCCTGAAACACATCGTTGACAACTGCCCTGGTGTTTATGATGTCCCGGCTGTATTCGTCAACACTGGCCTTGAATATCCAGAGATTCAGCAGTTTGTCCGGGAAGTGAAAGCCGGAAAGTATTCCTGCTTCAATTCGGACGTTGAAATTCTCCGGCCTGAAATGCGATTTGATGAAGTCATCAAGGAATACGGATATCCAGTTGCATCTAAGGCCATTGCAAGAAAAGTTAGTGATGCAAGAAAAGGGCTTCCACATGTAATGAAGTATTTTGAAGGCACGGCAACATACTACAACGGCAATCTTTCAAAATTTAATTGCCAGAAATGGAAGTTCTTGATTGATGCACCTTTTCCTGTTTCGCACAAATGTTGTGATGTAATGAAGAAAAAGCCATTCAAGGCATATGAAAAGAAAAGTAAAAGGAAGCCTATCATTGGAACACTGGCATGTGAAAGCACCTTGCGAGAAAAAGCATGGATGAAAACCGGATGTAATGCTTTTGAATCTGAAAAGCCAAAGTCACAACCTTTGTCCTTCTGGACGGAACAGGACATTCTTCACTATATCAAGAAATTCAACGTCCCATATTGCCCGGTATATGGCGAAATCAAGGTCGATGACAAGCCGGAATTTGAAGGGCAAGTGAACATGATCGATTATCTCGGCTGCTACGAGCCGGAAGACCGGCTGAAAACCACAGGCTGTGACCGAACCGGCTGCATGTTCTGTATGTTCGGCTGCCACTTGGAAAAAGAACCTAATCGCTTCCAGCGGATGAAGGTCACACATCCGAAGCAGTACGCCTATTGCATGGACAAGCTTGGCCTGAAAGAAGTCTTGAAATACATCGGCGTTCCTTACGAATGAAAGTGCCACGGAAGCCCCAAATCTGCTAAATCTTTATATTTTCGAGGGTTTAGCAATGAAAGAGTTCAAAAGCTTTTACAAAGAAGTCACCGGCAACGAAGGCGGGAAATGCCGCTACAACAAGCGCTTGGACACCTACGGCTGCGGCTGTCAGCACGATTGTTCTTACTGCTATGCAAAGTCCTTGCTTAGCTTTCGCGGCCTGTGGGACGCTGTAGAGCCTTCAGCGGCGAGCCTTGCGCGGATCGAACGCAAGATTGCAAAGCTTGAACCGGGAACGATCATCCGGCTTGGCGGTATGACAGACTGCTTCCAGCCGATGGAGCGCCGGGAGAGGATCACCAAAGGCACAATCGAGCTGCTGAACAAGTACGGCATCGGCTATCTGATTGTAACCAAGTCTGACCTTGTTTGTGAATACCTGAACATTCTGGACAAGCAGCTTGCACACATTCAGATCAGCACGACATGGATTCCCTGCGAAAAGGCGGTCAGCACGGAACGCCGGATCAAGGCGATTGAAACGCTGTACGACGCCGGGTTTGACGTGGCTGTTCGGCTCTCCCCTTTCCTGCCGCAGTTTGTGGACTTTGACCGGCTGAACTGTATCCGCTGCAACAAGATCATCGTGGAATTTCTCCGCGTGAACCATTGGATCAAGAAATGGCTTCCGCTGGATTATTCCGACTACACGGTCAAGCAGTCCGGCTATCAGCATTTGCCGCTGGAAAAGAAAATCGAATACCTGTCAAAAGTCACCGGCTTTGACGAAGTTTCCGTCTGCGAGGACGTTTCCGAACATTACGAATACTGGAAAGAATGCGTGAACTTCAATAAAGAAGATTGCTGCAATCTTCGGAAAGGGTGATCCGGTGCTGAAAAAGATCGTCCGCGCTTACAAGGCGTGGAAAACCATCATGAAAGACGCGAAAGGAGAAAAGTAAATGGCTTCCATCTATCAAATCCGCAGAGAAATTGAAGATTTTGAATATGAATGCGATCCCGAAACCGGCGAGCTTCTGAACGCGCTGGAATGGGACAAGCTGAACATGGCCTATGAAGAAAAGGTGGAAAACATCGCCTGTTTCATTAAGAACCTGACAAGCGACATTGCCGACTTCAAGGCCGAAGAAGCGAACCTTGCTGCACGGCGCAAGACGCTGGAAAGAAAGGCCGAGTTCCTGAAGCGGCTGCTTCTGGACAACATGGACGGACAGAAATTCAGCACGGTCAAATGCGCCGTCAGTTTCCGAAAGTCCGAAGCCGTGCAGGTGGATGATGTGAATCATATCCCCGCAGAAATGCTGCGGATCAAGACAACCTATGAGCCGGACAAGACGGCGATCAAAGCGGCAATCAAGTCCGGGCGTGAAATTAACGGCTGCAAGCTGGTTGAAAACACCAGCATTCAAATCAAGTAAAGGAGCTGAAAAAATGGGAATCCCGGTTTTGATTCTTGGCGAATCCGGCAGCGGCAAATCTGCCAGTCTGCGGAACTTTGAACCGGCTGACGTCAGCATTTTCAACGTGGCAGCAAAGCCCCTGCCATTCCGGAAGAAGCTGCCGATGAAGTCCACGGCGGACTACGGCACTATCCAGCAGGGCATACAGGCGAGCCAGAAGAAAGCTTTCGTAATTGATGACAGTCAATACCTGCTGTGCTTTGAGAGCTTTGCAAAGGCCAAGGAAACGGGCTACGGCAAATATACGGACATGGCGCTGCACTTTTACAATCTGGTGCAGTTTGTGATCCGGCAGACGCCGCCTGACGTGATCGTCTACTTCCTGCACCACACGGAAACAGACGGCAACACGGGCAAGGTCAAAGCAAAGACGATGGGCAAGATGCTTGACAATCAGTTGACGCTGGAAGGGCTGTTTTCTATCGTCCTGATGGCCTACACGGACGGAAAGAAGCACGTCTTTGTAACGCAGTCGGACGGAATGACAACCTGCAAAAGCCCTATGGATATGTTCCCGGCAGAGATTGACAACGATCTGAAGGCCGTGGATCAGGCAATCAGAGCTTACTACGAAATTTAATTTTGAAAGGAAATATGAATTATGATTAACAGACCGAAAAATTGGGACGATGTGCACGAGTTCAGTGATAGACCGAAGCTTCCGGTCGGCGCGTATGTGTGCAAGGTGAAACAGGCTGTTGTCCAGCCTACGGACTACGGCGAACAGCTCTGCGTCCTGTTCGATATCGTTGACGGCGAGTATGCCGGATTCTATCAGGACGATTTTGACGCGAACCAGCAGCAGGATAAGAAGTGGAAGGGCGTCCTTCGCCAGTTCATACCGAAGGATGACGGCAGCGAGAAAGACGAATGGACAAAGCGAATCTTCAAGAGCATGGTTACGGCCTTTGAAAATTCCAATCGCGGCTTTGTGTGGAACTGGAACGAAAAGGAGCTTGCCGGAAAGGAAGTCGGCATCATCTTCCGAAATGAAGAATGGGAATACAACGGGAGAACCGGCTGGACGGTCAGACCGTTCCGCGCTACGTCCGTTGACAATGTGGCCGATGGCAATTACACGCTGCCGAAGGACAAGCCCCTGAAGAGCCGCCCGGTTGAGAATTACGCCGAAGCCCCGGCAGCGCAGAACGGCACGTTTGAAACTCTGGACGATGACGGCGATCTGCCGTTCTAAATGGGGTATCGGCTGAATGAAGCAGAGATACAGCAAAAAATCCAAGTACGGAAGCCGCAAAGTGACAAAGGACGGAATCGTTTTTGATTCCGTCCGGGAATGCAACAGATGGACGGAATTGAAGCTGCTGGAAAGAGCCGGTCATATCTCCGGGATTCAGCGGCAGGTTAAATTTCAGCTTCTTCCTTCGCAGAAGATCGACGGGAAAGTCGTTGAAAGACCTGTGTTTTATGTCGCTGATTTTTTCTACAAGGACAAGGACGGCAACGTTGTTGTAGAGGACACTAAAGGCTTCAAAACGAAAGACTACATAATCAAGCGGAAGCTGATGCTTCACGTTCACGGCATAAGAATCAAAGAAATATAAAGGAGTTTCAAAAATGAGAAGCAAAAGCAAGGCGTATCTGCTCACAGCGCTGTTCATGGCAATGCTGCTGTCGATCCTCTATTTTATCACGCTGGCAAGCCCGGAAGCTTGGAAGTGGTACGGAATCATCTTCGGCATTCTCGGCGTGGTCTATTTCACGCTGTGCCTTTATTCGTGGATCGCACACTGAAAGGAGAAAGGAAAATGAAAGTTGTCATCGATCCCGGCTGCTATATGCCGGAAAGAGCGCACGAAGACGATGCGGGGCTTGACATTCGGACGCCGCATGACGTGGTTGTTCCTTCCTTCGGCTCTGCCGTGATTGACACCGGCGTACATATGCAGATTCCGGTCGGCATGGTCGGGATGCTGAAAAGCAAAAGCGGCCTGAATGTCAAATCCGGCATCACGTCCGAAGGTGTCATTGACGCCGGATACACCGGAAGCATCGTTGCCAAGCTTTACAACCACAGCGGCAAAACGTGTCTTCTGAAGGCAGGATCGAAGATCACGCAGATCGTCATTCTGCCGGTCATCAAGCTTCCGCTTGAAGTCGTGGACAAGCTGGACGATTCCGAGCGCGGCAGCAACGGTTTTGGAAGCACGGGGGTGTAAATATGCTGAAGATCGAAAACGTTGAAACCTACGGCTGGGCAGCCGCCATTCGGGGGATGCGGAATCCGAAGAATAGCTGGGGCAGAATGGACAGTCATCCATGTTTGGAAGCGGATTGGAGCGGCGATTGCGCTATGGTGATGAACGATGACGAACCGGCCAAAGACTGCGATCCGGACAAATATCATTTCTGCGTCGGCGAAAATGATTTCGAGCTTATGGAAACGCTCGCCGCTGCCGGTCAGGATCACGGAAAGTTCCTGCGGATGATTACGGTCACGCTGGACATTACCGCGCCGCTCTATTGGTGGAAAGAGTTTGACACCTACAAGGTCGGGACGGTGGCGAATTCCTGTTCCACCATGCACAAAATCCATGCGAATGAGTTTGACGTGAATGATTTCAGCCATGAACACGTTGAAGAGCTGACCGGCGACGATTACAACATGTCCTATGATTTTCTTATTCTGACAGTAGACATCATGAATTATTACCGCAAGAAGTTCCTTGAGACCAACGACAAGAAATACTGGTGGCAGCTTATCCAGCTTCTTCCGAGCAGCTACAACCAGCGGCGCACGGTGCAGCTCAATTATGCCGTGCTGAAGAACATCTACCACGCTCGGAAGGATCACAAGCTGGACGAATGGCACACGCTGTGCGATTGGATAGAATCCCTTCCCTATTCGGAACTTATCACGGGGCGGCATTGACCGCCCCACACACAAAAGATGAAAGGGGCTGACAACATGACACAATGCGAACGCATACAGCGGCATCTTGAAGATTACGGCTCTATAACAAGCCTTGAAGCTATGCAGGAATACGGGATCATGCGTCTGGCTTCCCGGATTTCTGACTTGAAGCAGATGGGTGTCCCCATCGAAAAAGAAATGGTGAGCGGAAAAAACCGCTATGGCGAGCCGACAAGCTTTGCCCGGTATTCTCTGAAGGTGGTGGAATCATGTGGCCAGTAATGTCAAATGGATAAAAATGATGGTCGGGATGTTCGACGGCATGAGCTTCAAGAAGATCAAACGTGCGAAAATCGGCGGCGAGAGCTTCCGGGACAAGCTGACTGCCGTTTGGTTTGAGCTGATGGACTTTGCCGGAAAGTGCAACCACGAAGGCGCGTTCATAAGCCCGTCCGAAATCCCGTTCACCGATCTTGCAGACATCGCAACGATGATTGACCGTGATGAAGAAGAACTGAAGCTTTGCATGGCTTTCTTTATCAATGAAGGCATGGTTACTGTCATTGATGATGTTTACAGCCTTTCCAACTGGTCTGAATACCAAAATCAAGAAGGGTTATACAAAATCAGGGAACAAAACAGGCTTAGAAAGAGACGCCAGAGAGAAAATCAAAAGCTTCTTGCGGACGTGTCACGTGACAGTCACGTGACAGTCACGCAAAGTCACGCAACAGAAGAAGATATAGAAGAAGAAAGAGAAGAAGAAAAAGAAAGAGATAAGATTGATTATAAGGGCATCGTTGCCGCCTTCAATTCCATCTGTGTTTCTTTTCCTTCGGTAAAAGCTCTTTCTGACGCCCGGAAAAAGGCGATCAAAGCCCGGCTGAATACCTATTCCCTTGACGATTTCAATACGCTTTTTGAAAAGGCGGAAGCTTCGTCATTCTTAAAGGGCAAGAACAACAGCAACTGGTCGGCTACGTTTGACTGGCTGATTAAGGATTCCAATATGGCAAAAGTACTGGACGGCAATTACGACGATAAGCCCATTACATATCGGCAGACCGGAAAAAGCACGAAGGCCGAAGAGCTGAACGATTTCTACAACATGGCCGCTGAATGGGCGAAGGGAGAGTGAAAAAAGTGGATAAACAGGAATTCGGAATTTTCGCTTCTGCGCTGCGGACGTATTTCCCACGGGAACAAATTCTGCCGAATAAGGAAGCAATGGAACTGTGGTATCAAGAGCTGCAAGACATCCCGCAGGAAACGGCGATAACCTGCTTGCGGAAATGGGTAAGCCTGAACAAATGGTCTCCGTCCATTGCGGAAATCCGGGAAATGTGCGCGGTGATCGTCAACGGCGAGCCGCGAACGTGGCAGGACGGATGGGATTCTGTGCTGACGGCAATCCGCAAGTTCGGCTATTACAACCCGAAGGACGCTATGGATTATCTGGAAGGCGTTGATCCTATCGCGGCGAGCTGCGTGCTGAAGATGGGATACAGAAACCTTTGCACGTCGGAAAATGCCGTGGCAGACCGCGCCGCCTTCCGGGGCTGCTATGAGATCATGGCGAAGCGCGAGCAGGAGCAGAAACAGCTTGCGCTTCCGCTTCAGGAAGCAATCAAGGGAATACAGCTCAAGGGCATGGATGGCGAGATTTTGAAGATCGGGGGCGCGTGATGTTCAACGCTGCATTCAATGTGCATTACCGGCTGGAAAGACCGCCCTGCTACCAGAACGGCGAAAGCTGCAAGAAGCGCCATGCAGGTTGTCACGCCGAATGCGAAGAGTTCAAAGCGTACAGGCAGCGGCTGGAAGCGGAAAAGAAAAAAGCAAGAAAGACCTTCGACGCCGAATCCGCTGCTGACGAATTCAGGATCAAAGCCACATGCAAAAACAGGAAAGGAAAACAGAGACAGGTATAAAAACATGAAAGTCTATATTGCCGGAAGGATTACCGGAGTTAAGAATTACGCTGAACAATTCCACAAAGCTGAAAACTGGTTGATTGAAAACGGTCATATACCGTTGAATCCGGCAACGCTGCCGGAAGGTATGGAAAAAGCTGATTATATGCGCATATGCCTTGCAATGCTTGATTCGGCTGATGAAGCGTGGTTCTTACCGGGATGGATTCACAGCAAAGGAGCAAAACTTGAAGCAGAATATTGCAAGTATACGGAAAAGCCATGCAGATATTTTCAGGAAATTGAATAGGGGGATCAACCGAATGATGTACAAATACGGCATGAGGGCGCGTGGCTTTGCACCTTGGTGTCAGCCCATGAAAGCAATTGTGATGGCAAAGAAGGACGAAAGCGGAAAGTATCACAACATTCTGATCTATTCCGAGCCGCTGACGCAGAAGCAGCTTGAAGAGTTCGAGCTTGATTATCTTGGGGAGTGTGAAATATGACGGAATACATAGACCGCTCCGCACTTGGAATCGGAAATGCGAAACGGGAAGCGTTTACTATTCCGGAATATGCGGACGGCTGGAACTCGGCAATTAAAATTATCGACAATGCTCCAACCGTTGACGCCGTTGAAGTGGTCAGGTGTCGGGATTGTGAACATTTTAAGATTGGCGAAGATAATGTCTATTACTGCAGGCGAGACAAGCTTGGGCGCGGTATATTCATGCGAAAGAGTGATTTCTGTTCCTACGGAGAGCGAAAGGACGGTGACGGGAATGGCTGAGTATATCGAGCGGGAAGCGTTGATGCGCAAAATAAAAGAAATTCATTGCTCTGAGTGCGATAGCTACAACGGAGTAAGGTGCAGAGCGTGCTGGGTGGATGACACTTTGGACTATATAGACAGCGAGCCAGCCGCCGACGTTGCGCCGGTGGTGCATTGCAAGGACTGCAAACACCTCATGTTCAGCGACTGCTACGGAGAATGCGGAGCTGCACGAATGGGAATTGTAAGCCCGGATGACTTTTGCAGCTACGGAGAAAGGAGAACCGATGAGCAGTAAATCAAAACGCCGCCGCCCGGAGCGCGTGAGCATGACAAAAGCCGTGGTTTCTGCCGAAGTCATGTTTATCTGGGCTTGGATGGAAGCACTTCATCCGTCCAAGGACGATGTGCAGAAGCTCAAAGCGAGCCTGAACAACGTCGCTGAAAGCGTCAATCTCGGCAACCTGAATATCTGGGAAATCCGGGAAGCGATCAAAGATGAACACGGATGGGAGATCGTTTGAATGTTTCATGTTAACGGAAGCAGAAAATGTGAAATCTGCGGCGAGGTTTTTAACCGGATCAGCTACAACCAGCGCTATTGCGGCGAAAAGTGCAAAAGAGAAGCAAACATTCTTCGCAGCCGCGAGAAACGCCGAACAGAAAAGCTGAACGCGCAGACAAAAACCAAGCACGACACGCTTTCCGAAGTCGCGAGGAAGGCAAACGCTATGGGGCTTACATACGGGCAGTATATGGTATTGCAGAAGGGACGGTGATTTGATGACAGACGTGAAGAAATACCTTTCGCAGATCAGGCGATACGATTCTCGGATCAACGCAAAGCTGGAAGAGCGCGACCGGCTGAAGGCGATGATGACAAAGATCACGCCAACGCTGCGGGACGTTCCTTCTTCTGGCAGCGGTGGACAAGACAAGATTTCAGACGCAATGGCAAAGCTCATTGACCTTGAAGCGGAGATCAACAGCGAGGTTGATTCCCTTGTGGATGCAAGAAATTCCGTGGTCGGCACAATCGACAAAGTAACGGATACACAAATGCACGAGGTTCTTTGCAAGCGATACATAGCATTTAAAACATGGGAGCAAATAGCGTTTGAAATCGGCAAATCCTATCAATGGACGTGGAGCATTCATGGTAAAGCGCTTCAGGCTGTTGAAGAAATTCTGAAAAAATCCGAAAAAAATGCAACAGTTGATAGAAATTGATATTTGAAATGTGATATTGTTATTGTAGAAAAATTATACAGATGTCGATTAGCCAGTCGGGTTTTGCTCCTTTCCCCGGCTGGCTTTTATTATGCCATGAAAGAAGGTGATGATTGTGGCAGAAAAGAAATTGACGGCAAAGCAGAAAAGATTCTGTGACGAATATTTGATCGATCTGAACGCGACGCAGGCCGCAATCAGAGCCGGTTACAGCAAAAAGACGGCGCGTGTGATAGGACAGCAAAACTTATCAAAACTTGCCGTAAAAAATTATATAGACGAACGCATGAAAGAAAAGGAAGCTGAACTGATCGCTGCTAGTGATGAAGTGATGCGGTATCTAACATCCGTTCTTCGCGGACAATCACAGTCTGAAGTTGTCGTTGTTGAAAATATCGGTGATTACATGAGCGAAGCGCGGCTTATTCAGAAAGCGCCTGACGAAAAAGAACGCCTGAAAGCCGCCGAGCTGCTCGGCAAGGCGCACCAAATCTTTGTTGATAAAGTGGAGCAGACCGTTGACATGGATTTGAACATCACGGTGGATTACGGTGATAACGAATGAGCAACCGCAGCAAAGGGAACAGAAAGGCGCAAAGGGAAAGACGATATGAGCGCCGGAAGCTGCGTCCGGAAAGGCAGAAAGAAAAGCACCTTCTGATTGACGGCAATTATTCTTTCTATCCTGCTGCTTACTGCAAACACTATCAGGCTTGGCTTACGGTCGGTCTGATGCAAGTCCATAGATGCGCTGAAAGGCAATGCGGACGGCTCGAAAAAGGCGGTGACACCGCTTGAACATATCTGTCAAGATGAATCCCTGCTTCAAGGAAGTTGACCGCAGCGACAAGCGCTATATCGTAATGAAAGGAAGCGCCGGATCAGGAAAGAGTGTTGACACGGCGCAGAATTACATCCTGCGGCTGATGCAGGACAAAGGCCGGAATCTGGTATGCATCCGCAAGTCTGACATAACGAACCGTGACAGCACCTTTGCAGAGCTTACAGGCGCTATATACCGGATGTTTGGCGATCAGGCAGAACGGTATTGGCAAATCAATATGTCCCCTCTGAAGCTCACCTGTAAAGCCAACGGCAACCAGATAATCTTCCGGGGAATGAACGACGACAAGCAGCGAGAAAAGCTGAAGTCAATCACCTTCCAGCGCGGCAAGCTGACGGACGTTTGGTGCGAGGAAGCAACCGAGCTGACACAGGCAGATGTTGAAATCATAGATGACCGTCTGCGCGGCGAGCTGCCGCCCGGACAGTTTTATCAAATCAGGATGACCTTCAATCCCGTGAATAAGAATCACTGGATCAAGAAGGTCTTTTTTGATATTCCCGATCCGAACGTACTGACACACCACAGCACATACCAGATGAACCGCTTCATTGACGAAGCATACCGCGCCAGAATGGAGCGCCGCCGCCTTGTCGATCCCGAAGGCTACAGAATCTATGGTCTTGGTGAATGGGGAGAGATCGGCGGTCTGATCCTTCACAACTGGGAGATCAAAGAAGTCAGCCTGAATCTGAATGATTACGATGATATAGCAATCGGGCAGGACTTCGGTTTTAACCACGCAAACGCAATCCTGCTGTTGGGCATCAAGGACGATGACATTTCCATACTGTCCGAAATATACGTCTTTGAAAAGGACACAGCAGAGATCATCCAGATTGCAGCCGGTATTCCACGGAATAAGCAGATGTGGTGTGATTCCGCAGAGCCTGACCGCATTCAGATGTGGAAGAAAGCAGGATTCCGGGCAAAGGGCGTGGACAAAGGCGGCAGCGCCGGTTCTGTCAAAGCACAGATAGACTGGCTCAAACAGCGGAAAATTTTTGTCCATCCGCATTGCGTGAACACGATAAAAGAGTTGCAGCAATGGAAATGGAAAAAAGATGATAAGTCAGGCGAATATCTTGATGAGCCTGTCCCCTTCCAAGATGACGCAATGGCAGCGTTGCGTTACGGCGTCGAAGGCTGGCGAAAGGTTAAAAGATGGCTGACTTAATCATAGATTTGATAAGTTGAAAGTGAGTGCCACAATATGGACGAATACGGAAGAAGGCTGACCGCCGTGGAAGAACGGTCGAAATCCAACACGCACAGAATTGATGAGCTATACGAGAAGCAGGAAAAAATGAGCGAGACGATTAAGACCGTCGCTGTCATGGCGTCCGAGCAGGCGCACATTAAGGCCGATGTTTCGGAGATAAAAAGCGATGTAAAGAAGCTCATGGGCAGAGACGGCAGGCGCTGGGAAATGGTCGTTGAAAAGGTCATCCTTCTTGCCGTTGCCGCTATGGTCGGCTATGTCCTGCTGAAAATTGGGCTTCAGTAAAAAGGAAGGTGAAAAGCCGTGCTTTCCATTGAGGAAATTAAGAGTTTCATAGACCGGGACGCGAGCAGCGACAAAAAGAAGTTTGCGCGTACCGGCTTACGTTACTACGAAGGCAACCACGACATAAACAATTACAGAATCTTTTACATCGACGCGGACGGCAACCTGAAGGAAGATAAGACGAAATCCAACATCAAGATCAGTCATCCGTTCTTCCGGCTGTTGGTGGATCAACAGGCACAGTATATGCTTTCCGGTCACGGTGGCTTTGTGAAGTCGGATATTCCGGAGCTTCAGACAGAGCTTGACGCCTACTTCAACGAAAATGAAAACTTCGTTGCAGAGCTGTCAGAATTGCTTGTAGGCGCTGTTTCCACAGGATTTGCGTATATGTATGCCTACAAGGACGAAAGCGACAGGACGGCGTTTCAGACGGCTGACAGCATCGGCGTTGTGGAAGTCCGCGAGAAGGAAACCGAAGATAAATGTGCCTATGTCATCTATTGGTACATTGACCGTATCGGCAAGGATAATAAGAAGATCAAGCGCATTCAGGTTTGGGACAAAGCCCAGACCTATTTTTATGTTCAGGAAGATGAAGGCTCAATCGTGAAGGATGATTCTGTCGGCATCAATCCGCGTCCGCATATCATTTTCAAGAAGGACGGCGATGATTCCACCTACTATGAAGATTACGGCGTCATTCCCTTCTTCCGGTTGGACAACGGCAAGAAGCAGATTTCCGGTCTGAAGCCGATCAAAGACCTGATTGATGATTACGACCTCATGAACGCCGGGCTTTCCAACAACATTCAGGACACCAATGAAGCGCTGTATGTTGTGCGCGGTTTTCAAGGGGACAATCTGGATGAGCTTATGGTCAACATCAAGGCCAAGAAGCATATCGGCGTTGACGATGAAGGCG
>ERZ827108.2313-NODE-2313-length-20428-cov-5.151868_pt1 | contig 20428 bp, 19 predicted proteins | sample MGYA00519921_ERZ827108 | MGnify/ENA primary metagenome ERZ827108 (study PRJEB31778, sample SAMEA3449258) | human gut metagenome | biome: human gut; feature: human-associated habitat; material: faeces | place: United Kingdom | collected 2010/2012 ... | reverse complement strand
ACGCCACACCGACGAAATGCGTAGCATTTTGGAGGTTGGCTCTGAACAGTTACTACAATTTTACAATTTTTCTCACTGCTTCAGGGCATGGAGAATTCCCTGCGTTATTTTGTTGAAATCTTTCACACCCGGCGTTTTTCATTATAACACAAGATTCTCTTCTATGCGACCCGCCAATTTCAGAAGATAACGTGATCCAGAGTTTGTTTGAAAAATCATTTTTTCCATGCTAACAGGCTCTAAGATTTCATATGCCGATATTTTTCTTTCGTGGCAAGACCGCCACGGATATGGCGCTCCGACTTGTTGAGATTCAGTATTTTTCTTATCTCCTCTGCCAAAGAGGGATTGATGTGGCAAAGGCGGTCGGTGATATCTTTATGTACCGTAGACTTCGACACCCCAAATTTTTTTGCGCTCTGCCGTACCGTCGCTTTCGTCTCGATGATATATTCTGCGATTTCCACTGCCCGCTCTTCGATATAATCCTTCACGTGAAAAAGCCTCCGAAGACGCTGTTTTTACAGTGTATGCGGAGGCTTTCCGTAATTATGTTGAATACTGCCGTTCTTACTCTTCTACTACCTCAAGTACATCCATTGGACAGGCTTTTGCGCAGATACCGCAGGCGATACATTTTGATGCCGGCGTGGTATCCTCTGCCTTTACAATCAGGCCAAACGGACATGCCTTTGCGCAGGCGCCACAGCCGGTACATTTTTTCTTGTTGATCATGTATACGCCCTTTGCATTCTGTGTGATGGCGCCTTCCGGACATGCCTCCGCACATTTTCCGCACTGTGGGCAGGCGATCGGACGAACCGTCTTTTTCTCAGTGATCTGCAGACACGCCTTATCCGGATCAAACACCTTATAAAAAGCCTCTGAACAGGCCTCCACACATGCCAGACACGCCATACAGGTACTTCCCTTTTTTACTTTCAGTTTTTTCATCTTACTTTATCCTCCGCATTTTTTCATTTATTCTATCATTATTGAAGAAATTTCTCAATAGCTTTTACTTAAATCTCTCCAATTCCTTTTTATAACTGCAAGTCTTCCCAATCAAACAAGCCGCACTTCCTCTCACAAGCCCGGCTGCTTCGCAGTCTGCAGTAAAGCGGACATTCACACACAGCGCTCCAGTCTCCGTACAATCTCCTGCGCATCCTCCATCTGCACGGAAGAATAATTCATAACGTATACATTTTTCCGCTCTGTTTCCCGATTATGGTAATGTGCTGACAAAGGAGAAAGACGAATGCCCTGCGTCTGGGCACATGTCAGGAATTCCTCCTCCTCTTTTTCTGTCTGAATCTCCATCAGGAAATGCACACCTGCTTCCTCTCCGGAGATGTGTACCAGATCTCCAAGCCGGCTTTCCCGGATGGCTCCCAGCAGAATATCCCGTTTTTTATGGTAATGGTTGCGCAGACGGTTGATGTGTTTCTCAAAAAATCCTTCCTCGATAAACTTTCCAAGCGTATACTGCTCAAAATTGGATACGCTGCAGGAATAAAAGGAAAGCCTCTCATAAAACTGCTCCAGAAGCGGAGGCGGTAGAATCATGTAACTGATGCGGACCGTCGATGCCAGCGTCTTGGTAAATGTATTCATGTAAATGACGCGGTCTGAGACATCGATGCTCTGCATCGTCGGAATCGGCTGCCCGCCAAGGCGAAGCTCACTGTCGTAGTCGTCTTCGATAATGTAATGGCTGTTACTTTTCGCTGCCCATCCGAGCAGCTCATATCTCCTGCTGACCGGCATCACGATCCCGGTCGGATAATGGTGGGACGGAGAAATATGGAGAATATCCACCCGCTTGCGCTGCAGCTCCCCGATCTGTACGCCCTCCTCGTCCATATCGATATATTCACAGGCTACCTTCCAACTCCGGTATATCTTTGCGATCTTGCGGTAGCCTGGATTTTCTACCGCGTAGATTTTATCCGTCCCAAGCAGCTGGATCAGCAGGCCATACAGATACTCTGTGCCTGCGCCGATAATGATCTGCTCCGGCAGCACCGTCATTCCGCGGAATTCTTTCAGATATTTGGCAATAGCCTCCCGCAGCGGATAGATCCCCCCACACGGAGGATTCGTCATAAGCTGGATCTGATTTTCTCCCAGCACTTCCCGGATCATCCGCGTCCAGACCGTAAACGGAAACAGCTCCGACTGTGTCTGATTGCTTGTAAAATCTGCAAAGTAGCCACTTTCACCGCCGGTGATCGGCACCATTTCCTTTGTGACGGTTTTCTTTTCCGTCTCGACCTCTTTCTTCAGATCCGTCACATAAAATCCTTTTTTCGGAATGGAATAAATGTAGCCTTCCGCAATCAGCTGCTCATAGGCATTTTCTACCGTGATGACACTTATACCCAGATTTTTTGCAAATGTGCGCTTGGACGGAAGCTTTTCCCCCGCCCTGATATTTCCCTGTAAAATATCGTTTTTGATACATTTATATAAATATTCGTACAGGGAATCTGACCCTGTATTTGTGAATGTATACGTAATCATACGTTATTTTTCTCCTCATCTGATCTTACTGAATATATTTATTCTGATAATTTAAACCAGTTCACTTTTGTATTATACTCTGCCCAGACTGATTCGTACAGAAAAATATTGATTTCCATCCGGATCATCAGCTCCGGCAGGAAAGACTTTGAGAGTACACATTCATTCATAATCGGGAGGATTTTTTTATGGAAAACAGATATGCATTAAATAAACAGCTGGCTCAGATGTTAAAAGGCGGTGTCATCATGGATGTCACCACACCGGAACAGGCAAAGATCGCAGAAGCAGCAGGTGCATGCGCCGTCATGGCACTGGAGCGTATTCCGGCTGATATCCGCGCGGCAGGAGGTGTATCAAGAATGAGCGACCCGAAAATGATCCGCGGCATCCAGCAGGCAGTTTCGATTCCGGTCATGGCAAAATGCCGGATCGGTCATTTTGTGGAGGCTCAGGTGCTTGAGGCAATCGAGATCGACTATATCGATGAGAGCGAGGTTCTCTCTCCGGCCGACGATGTCTACCATATCAATAAAAGAAACTTCAAGATTCCGTTCGTCTGCGGTGCAAGAGATCTCGGCGAGGCGCTTCGCCGTATCAACGAAGGTGCTTCCATGATCCGAACCAAAGGCGAGCCTGGAACCGGCGATATTGTACAGGCGGTCCGCCATATGCGCAAAATGAACAGCGCGATCGCACAGCTTAAGGGCATGCGGGAGGATGAACTGTTCGAAGCTGCAAAACAGTATCAGGTACCGTATGAGCTTGTTCAGTACGTCCATGAAAATGGAAAGCTTCCTGTTGTAAACTTCGCGGCAGGCGGTGTCGCTACTCCGGCAGATGCAGCGCTCATGATGCAACTTGGCGCTGAGGGTGTCTTCGTCGGATCCGGCATCTTCAAATCCGGAAATCCGGAAAAGCGCGCAAACGCGATCGTAAAAGCGGTCACCAATTATACAGACGCAAAAATGATCGCTGAGCTTTCCGAAGATCTCGGCGAAGCGATGGTCGGCATCAACGAAAGTGAGATCCAGCTTCTCATGGCAGAAAGAGGCAAATAATGAAGATTGCAGTACTCGCCGTTCAGGGCGCTTTTATTGAACACGAACAAAAACTGAAAAAGCTCGGCGCTTCCTGCGTCGAGCTGCGAAAAGCAGAGGATCTGAAACAGTCCTATGACGGCCTGATCCTTCCGGGCGGTGAAAGCACGGTGCAGGGCAAGCTGCTTCGTGAGCTTGGCATGTTTGATACGCTCAGGGCTCAGATCCTCTCCGGTCTTCCGGTGCTCGCCACCTGCGCCGGCATGATCCTTCTGGCAGACCACATTGAAGGCGATCCAACCGTTCATTTCCAGACCATGCCCGTGACGGTCCGCAGAAATGCGTACGGCCGTCAGCTTGGAAGCTTCCACACTGTACACAATCTGAAAGGCCTCGGCGAAATCCCGATGACTTTCATCCGCGCACCGTATATTTCACAGGCTGCGGATGATGTGGAGGTTCTCGCAGCCGTCGATGGCCACATCGTAGCCGTCCGTTGCAAAAATCAGACGGCACTTGCATTTCACCCGGAACTGGATGAAAGCGATGCGCTGCATCAGCAGTTTCTTGCACAATGCAAAAATGCGTGAAAAAGTATTTTACGGCGTCATCTCCTTCAACCGCTCCGTCTCCGTCCGGATATTCGCTGTTTCCTCATCGGTCAGCTTCTCCGGCTTTTTGAAGCGGATTGCTTTCTGAACCGCCGCGATCTGTGCTTTCAGTTCTTTCTTTTTCTCTTTTTCAATCGTCTTTCGGTTCTCGGAAAGGTACTGCTGCGCTTTCACGATTGCACCGTTCGCCTCTCCAATTGTATCCAACTGCTCTTTTTTGTGCTGATCCTCATGCTCATACGCAGCTGCGTCATGAATTGCTTTCTCGATCTCCTCGTCAGACAGCTTGTTGTTCGCTGTGATCGTGATACTCTGCTCTTTTCCGGTTCCAAGATCCTTTGCAGAGACATTTACAATTCCATTCGCATCAATGTCAAACGTCACCTCAATCTGCGGCACACCGGCCATCGCACGCTTGATGCCGCTCAAACGGAAATTTCCAAGCAGCGTATTGTCCCGCGCAAACTGACGCTCACCCTGCAGTACCTTGATATCCACAGACGTCTGAAAATTCGCCGCCGTCGTAAAGACCTTGCTGTATCTGGCCGGAATCGTTGTATTGCGCTCGATGATCCGTGTCGCCACGCCGCCGACTGTCTCAATGGAAAGAGACAGCGGTGTCACATCCATCAAAATCAGATCAGCCGCCGCCCCGGTCGTTGTCAGTCCGCCAAGCTTTGCTCCCTGCACCGCTGCACCGAGTGCCACACATTCATCCGGATTCAGATTGTGTGACGGCTCTTTTCCGGTCAGGCGGCGCACCTTTTCCTGTACGGCAGGAATTCGTGTCGAACCGCCGACCAGCAGTACCATACCAAGCTCTGATGTCTTCACTCCCGCATCTTCCAGTACTTTGCGCACCGGAATCTCCGTCCGTTCCACCAGATCTCTTGTGATCTCATCAAATATCGCCCGCGTCACCTCAACCTCCAGATGCTTTGGCTCTCCGTGCACTGTCGTGATAAATGGAAGATTGACCGTCACGATGCTCTGCGCAGAAAGTGTCTTTTTCGCTTCCTCCGCCGCTTCGCGTACCCGGTGAAAGGCAACCGGATCTTTTGCCAGATTTATTTTTTCCTTTTTCCGGAACTCCTCCACGATATAATCTGTCAGCTTCTGATCAAAATCATCACCGCCAAGATGGTTGTCCCCCGCCGTTGCAAGTACCTCGATCAGTCCCTCTCCGATCTCGATCAAAGAAACGTCAAACGTACCGCCTCCCAGATCGTATACCATGATCTTCTGTGGCTGTCCGTTGTCCAGGCCATAAGCCAGCGCCGCGGAAGTCGGTTCGTTGATGATCCGCAGCACTTCAAGCCCTGCGATCCTGCCTGCATCCTTGGTCGCCTGGCGCTGCGCATCATTAAAATAAGCCGGAACTGTGATCACCGCCTGATCCACCGTCTCGCCGAGATAACTTTCTGCATCCTTTTTCAGCTTCATCAGAATATACGCAGAAATTTCCTGTGGCGTATAACTTTTTCCGTCAATCTTTTTTCTCCAGGACGTTCCCATCTCCCGCTTCACTGAAAGAATCGTGCGATCCACATTCGTTGCCGTCTGGCGCTTCGCCACGTCACCGACAAGACGCTCGCCTTTTTTCGAAAATGCTACTACAGAAGGAGTGGTTCTGCTTCCCTCTGCATTCACGATCACCGTCGGCTCCCCGCCCTCCATGACTGCTACGCAGCTGTTTGTCGTTCCTAAATCGATTCCTATTACTTTTGCCATTTTTTATCCTCTTTTCTGTGTAAAACAGACATTCACAATCTATATTTTCACGAAATCCGGCAAATGCAGATCACCTGCAGCTCGCATCCATTTCATTTGATAATTACCATTTAAGTACAAAAGAAACGGCACGTCAAGCACCGCGCCGTTTCTTTTACTGAATATTCAGATTTTTTAGAAAATGATAATACTTTCCGATCAGTGGATTGCAGTTACCTCATAATCCTGCGCTTCCACTGCCTGCTTCAGCACATCATCTGTCACTTCCGCACTCAGCTTTACGACTGCGGTTCCTTTTTCATGGCTGACCGCTGCTTCTTCCACACCTGCTATCGCTTCCAGCGTTTTTTTCACTCTTGCCTCGCAGTGTCCACACATCATTCCTTTGATTTCCATTGTCTTTTCCATTGTTTTTGTCTCCTTTTCTTTTTTGTTTTCCGGCGCAGCCTCAGATCCGTTCGTATCGTTTTCAGAACTCTCTTTCTGGCTTCCGATCGTCGTTTTGCTGTGCTTTGCCGCATGCTTTTTATCTTTACGGGCATCGTAGAGCTGGAACAGATTCAGTCTCAGCGCATTCGTTACCACGCAAAAGCTGGATAAACTCATGGCAGCTGCTCCAAACATCGGATTCAGCTTCCATCCAAAGATCGGATACCAGATGCCTGCTGCAAGCGGAATCCCGATCACGTTGTAGAAGAAAGCCCAGAACAGGTTTTCATGAATGTTCCTAAGTGTTGCACGACTTAAGCGGACTGCTGCCGGCACATCGCTTAACCGGCTCTTCATCAATACAACATCTGCCGCATCGATTGCGATATCGGTACCGGCACCGATGGCAATTCCAAGATCCGCTCTCGTCAGTGCCGGAGCATCATTAATTCCATCTCCGACCATTGCCGTACGGCCCTGTTCCTTCAGTCTGCGAACCACTGCCTCTTTTCCATCCGGAAGGACGCCCGCAATGACTTCATCCACACCGGCCTGCGCACCGATCGCTTTTGCCGTGCGCTCATTATCACCAGTCAGCATCACGACACGAATGCCCATGTTCTGCAATTCACGGACTGCCCGAGGGCTATCTTCCTTGATGACATCCGCTACTGCGATCACACCGAGCAGTTTTCCATCCGCACAAAAATACAGTGGTGTCTTTCCCTGATTTGCAAGCTCCTCTGATTGACGGTAAAGCTCCTCCGCCTCTTTCGATCCGCCTGCCGTCTTTTTCTCAATAAATGCCCGGTTGCCGCCTGCTAAAAATTTTCCATTGCACACGCCGGTCAGGCCATTGCCCGGAACCGCCTCAAACTCTGCCACTTCCTGCGGTTTTCTGCCGCGTTCCGTGCCATAAGCCACGATTGCTTTTGCCAGCGGATGTTCGCTCTTCTGCTCCAGTGCAAACGCTGCCTCTGTCAGCTCCTCTTTGGATACACCAGCAGCAGGAAGCACATCCGTCACCCTCGGTTCGCCGCTTGTGATCGTACCAGTCTTATCCAGTGCTACAATCTCCGTCTTTCCTGCATTTTCCAGCGATACCGCTGTCTTGAACATGATGCCGTTCTTCGCACCCATTCCGTTTCCAACCATGATCGCCACCGGTGTCGCCAGACCAAGTGCACACGGGCAGCTGATGACCAGTACGGAAATACCGCGTGCGAGCGCAAATCCAATGCTCTCTCCCGCCAGCAGCCACACTGCGATCGTCACAAGCGCAATGGCGATAACCGTCGGAACAAAGACACCGGAAACCTTGTCCGCGATTTTTGCGATCGGTGCTTTTGTCGCAGCCGCATCACTGACCATCTGAATAATCTGAGAAAGTGTTGTGTCCTCTCCGACGCGCGTTGCTTCACAGGTCAGAAAACCAGACTGGTTTAAGGTCGCCGCGGAAACTGTATCCCCTTTTGCCTTATCAACCGGAACGCTCTCACCAGTCAGTGCTGACTCGTTTACCGCACTGTTTCCATCGAGCACGATACCATCCACGGGTATATTTTCACCCGGGCGTACCACAAAATGATCACCTTTTTTTACCTCTGAAATGCCAACCTGTACTTCTGCTCCGTTCCTCAGGACCGTTGCCGTTTTCGGTGCCAGCTTCATCAAACCTTTTAAGGCATCTGTCGTTTTTCCCTTTGAGTGCGCCTCCAGCATTTTTCCCACTGTGATCAGCGTCAGGATCATCGCTGCGGACTCAAAGTAAAACTCATGCATATACCCCATAACCCCATCCATATCTCCGATCATCTGTGCATGTGTCATTGCAAAGAGCGCATACACGCTGTATCCGTAGGATGCGGTTGAACCGAGTGCCACCAGAGTATCCATGTTCGGAGCACCGTGCAGCAGACTCTTAAAACCACTGATAAAAAATTTCTGGTTGATCACCATGATTGCTGTCGTGAAAAGCAGCTGTACAAGGCCCATCGCCACATGGTTTCCGTCAAAGAAATGTGGCAGCGGCCAGTTCCACATCATATGGCCCATCGACACATACATCAGCGGAATAAGCAGTACCAGGGATGCGATCAACCGTTTTTTCAGAACCGGTGTTGTCTTATCCTTCAGCATCTCTTCATATTCTTCCATCGATGCTCCGGCACTTCCGCTTTCCTTTATATGAGCCCCTTTTAAGGAAGCGCCGTATCCGGCCTCCTCGACCGCCTCGATCACTGCCTCCGGCGCTGCTGTTCCCTCAACTCCCATTGAATTTGTAAGCAGACTGACCGAACAGCTCGTCACGCCTTCCACTTTCGATACCGCTTTTTCTACACGGGCCGAGCATGCTGCACAGCTCATTCCGGTTACATTATATTGTTCCATTCGGTATTCCCTCCTGTCATTTCATCAGCTTCTGAAGCACACCTGCCAGCTCATCGAGCACCTCATCATTACCGGCACGCACATTTTCGGCCACACAGGTATGCAGATGATTGGTAAGCAGTACACGGTTAAAGCTGTTGAGCGCTGCATTTACCGCCGCCACCTGCACCAGAATATCCGTACAGTATGCATCCTTCTCCAGCATCCCCTGAATACCCCTCACCTGACCCTCAATCCGTTTCAGGCGGTTCATCAGGTCGCGGTACTCCTTTTCCGAGCGCTCCTTTGTCTTATGGCTGCACTGACAGCAGCACGATTCCTGCACTGCTGCATCTTCCTTTTTTTCCGACACTTCTGTAATTTTGTCTTTTTTATTTTCCATTGGATCCCTCCTGTTTTTCTGGCTCAAGTCAAAACGGATATTCGCAGCCACGCAGGGGACTTGCTTATTGTTCCGTGCAACCCTGCAGAGGACTTGCCTGACTCGGTTAAATACAGTTCCGCGTTCATATACCCCCATCCCGTATCTTACAATGCACAATATATACCCCCTAATGGTATTTGTCAAGATACTTTTCAACTCTTTTTTCTCATTATGCCCGGTTTTATATTCTTTTTCTTCTGCCCAGGAAGACAGTAAAGCGGACATTCGCAATTCGCTCCATTACTTTCCTGCGGACACAGCCGCCTTGCGGCCTGCCTTCCTTTCATAACCTTATCCGGAACAAGCCTGTCCCTCTTTGGTCAAAATGCCGTTTTTTAATTTTAGCAAAAATAGGACTGTTCCTTCGCCCTTTTTTCATATATAATAGAAAACTGTCTGCGAATCGTTATTATCATTTTAAAAGGAGAATTCACATGCAAAATTATTTGATCGTATTTCTGATATCCATGGTTCCGCTCATCGAGCTGAGAGGAGCGATTCCCTATGCCGTCGGATTTGGCATTCCGCTTTCCCAGGCTTACATCATTGCAATCATCGGCAATATGATTCCGGTACCGTTTATTTATCTCTTTGCCCGCAAAATCCTCGTATGGGGAAAGGACAAACCAGTCATCGGAAAATTCTTTACTTTCTGTCTTGAAAAGGGAGAAAAGGGCGGCAAAAAGCTGCAGGCCACAGCAGGAAAAGGGCTTTTTGTTGCGCTGATGCTTTTTGTCGGCATCCCGCTTCCGGGCACGGGCGCATGGACCGGTACACTCGCTGCCAGCCTGCTCGATATGGATTTCAAGTCCAGCGTACTCGCTGTGCTGCTTGGCGTACTTCTGGCCGGCATCATCATGGGCGCTGCAAGCGCAGGACTGTTTGGTGCAATCGGAGCTATGATTGGATAAATCGGTCGGCGTATATTCGCCATCCGCTTCGCCACTTGCCTGACTCGGTTAAAACGCAAAGCCTCCATATACAGGATTTTTTCTGGCCTGTATGTGGAGGCTTTTTACTTATCTTGCAGTATTTTTTACCTATTCTCCTACAATTCCTCGATATACCTTACTCCCTCGACTCTTCGCAGGGTTCGCATCATAACATCATGGTCGAATTTTTTCTTTGACTTTACCGTAAACGGAATTGTTTCTTCTGCATAATCATTCTCGCCCACCAGCTGCAGATTGCTGATCTCAAGATCCAGATCACGCATATTTTTTATAAACTGATGTATTGGTATCTTTCGATCCAGCTCGATGTATGCATCCAGAGTCCGCGCATTCTGGCGCACTGAGAAATCCAGTGCTTCAAAAAAGAGCTTTGAAATCGGAATAAGAGGAGTCGATCCTGATATCGCCCCGGATTTTTCCACAGTTCACTATGAATTTGCCCTCGGTATTGCGATACGAAATCTGATTGCAGGAAGTGCAACGCCGCAGGAAGCCGCCGCAATGGCCCAGGCTATCTATGATGCTCCATCCACCCCAGGCAAAAGCATATAAAGTAAAAAACTATACCAATCACGCGGGACGTTGATTTGAGTTTCACACCCCGATCATTTCTCCAAGCTTCTTCGTCATCTCCTCGATGCATCCCTCTTCATATGGCACATTCAGACCGACTTCATGCAGCATATCCGCATAAAATTTTCCGGCTGACAGACGGCAGAGCTTTAAATAGCTCTCCCATGCTTCTTCATAATTTTCCATCATCTTTACCTTATACATAAACGCACACGTTTGCGCCAGGACGTAATCGATGTAATAAAACGGATCATTGAAAATATGCTGCTGCTTCTGCCAGAATCCGCCTTTTGAAAAGAACGGATCACCTTCATAATCCAGATGCGGCTTGTAGGTCTGCTCCAGCTTTGTCCATGCCTGTCTGCGCTCCTGCGGTGTCATTTCCGGATGCTCATAGACGATATGCTGGAATTCATCCACCATACAGCCATACGGAATAAATGCCGCTGCATCCTCAAGATGCATCGTGCGATACCGGTCTGCATCTGCTCCAAGGAACATTTCCATATACTTATCTGCAAAGAACTCCATTGACATGGAATGAATCTCCGCGGTCTCCATTGTGATGTCCCAATGCTCCTGGATCGGATCCTCCGCCGCAAGAAAGCCCTGGAATGCATGACCGCACTCGTGCGTAATGACATCAAGGTCACCGCTTGTGCCGTTAAAGTTTGCAAAGACAAACGGTGCATTGTAATCCGGAAGGAATGTCATATAACCGCCCGCCCGTTTTGTTTTACGGCCCAATACATCAAACAGTTCATTCTCCATCATGAAATCCATGAATTTCGCAGTTTCCGGCGATAAATCATGATACATTTTCTGGCCGGCCTGCAGAATCTCCTCCGGCTTCATCGCAGGTGCCGGATTTCCTTCTTTAAAATAAACGCTTTCATCAATGTAGGAAAGCTTCTCCACACCAAGACGCTTTCTGCGCTTTTCATGAAGCTTCTGTGTAAATGGCACAAAATACGTCCGGATCTGCTCCCGGAAACGCTCCACCTCTTCCTTTCCGTAGGAATTACGCATCATCCGATAATAACCAAGCTCTACAAAATTATCATAGCCCATTTTTCTGGCCTGCTCTGTACGGTTCTTTACCAGCTCATCATAAAGCTCGTCCAGCTGATCCGAAATACTTTCAAAAAATGCACTGTATTTCTTCCACGCAAGGCGGCGTACCTCGCGGTCCTTGCTCGTCATATACGGACGCAGCAGGGAAAGATTCAGTTCTTCTCCCTCCCAGTCAATCTTCGCCGTTGCGATCAGCTTATTATAGCGGTTTATAAGTGCATTTTCACTCTGCATCAGCGGAATGAGTGATTCGTCAAACGCCTTTTGTGCGATCTCCATATTTTTGAACGCTACCGGCCCGATCTTTTTTTCCAGCTCTGCGCGGTACGGTGAATGGAACAGCACCTTTTCGTACGTCTGCTTCAGATTCTGAATTTCCGGCTGGATTTCATCGTAATAATCCTGCTCCTTTTCATAAAATGCATCTGTCATATCGACATCATGACGGATATGTGCCAGTGTCGTTACTGTCGCGATATGATTCGTCAGCTTGTAATATTTCTGATGCACCGCAAACTGCTCTTCTCCGCTCTTCGCCAGCTTCAGCTCCTCGGTCAGTGTCTGAAATTCTGCTTTTACTTTTTCCATATCCAGCCGCTGGTACGGCATATCCTGAAATTTCATACTTTTCTTTACCCCCTGTTTTTCTGTTGTTCGTTTCAGAAATGCCCTGCATCTCTCGCTTGCCATCTGGTATATACGATATCCGGGCACGAACAAAGACAGTGTAACACAGAACCTGGTTTTCCGCAAAGACTTTCCACTCCCTCTGTCATCTCCACTGTAAGCCAAAGTGCAAAATACTTGCGCAAATTTTATTTCTGGCTTATACTTGGCAATAATGAAGCATGTTATCACACAGAAAGGAAATCCGGAAAAATGGAAAATATCACTCTGATCGGTATGCCGGGAGCCGGAAAAAGTACGGTCGGCATTGTTCTCGCAAAAGTTCTCGGCTATGATTTCGTTGACACAGACCTTCTGATCCAGAAAGAAGAAAACCGTCTTCTCTGGCAGATCATGCGCGATGAGGGAATTGAAGGGTTCAACCGCATCGAGGAACGTGTCAACAGTACGGTAACTGCAGAACACTCCGTTATCTCACCAGGCGGAAGCGTCGTCTACAGTGACCGTTCCATGAAGCATCTGCGGGATATCAGTACCGTCATCTATCTGAAGGTCAATTGCCAGACACTTGCAAGGCGGCTTGGTGACCTGAAAAAACGAGGCGTTGTTTTAAAACCCGGTCAGACACTTCAGGATCTCTACAAAGAGCGTATCCCCCTCTATGAAAAATACGCTCATCTGACGGTCGATGTCAGCAAAACGGACGTTGCCGGTGCCGTTGCACTTGTCCAGTCCACACTTGCCACATACCAGGAGCGTCCTGTTTCCAGACCTTCCCAAAAATGATCCGCCATGAATCTTATTTTTCATATTGATGTCAATTCCGCTTTTTTAAGCTGGAGTGCTGCCGAAAAACTAAAAAATGATCCCTCCCTTGATCTGCGGACGATTCCATCGATTATCGGCGGTGATAAAAAAAGCAGGCACGGCGTTGTCCTTGCCAAATCGGTTCCCGCAAAAAAATACGGGATTCAGACAGGGGAACCTGTTATAAACGCATTCCGGAAATGCCCGTTTCTTGTCATGGAGCCACCGGATCATCAGCTGTATCACAGACGCAGCCAGGAGCTGATGGAATTGCTCGGAAGCTATACCTCTGATATTGAGCAGGTTTCCATCGACGAATGCTATCTGGCTTACTCTCCGATCAGCCACCGCTTTTCCTCACCGGAATCTGCCGCAAGAACGATTGCCGATCAGGTACGGACTACGCTTGGTTTTACGGTCAACGTCGGGATTGCCCCGAACAAGCTGCTTGCCAAAATGGCCAGCGACTTCGAAAAACCCGACCGCGTCCACACACTCTATACGGAGGAGATTCCGGTAAAAATGTGGCCGCTCTCCGTGCGCGAGCTTTTTATGGTCGGCAAAAGCAGTGCCGCAAGGCTTGAGGAGCTCGGGATCCACACAATCGGGGAGCTGGCACACGCTTCCCCTGAATTTCTCGAAACGCAGTTCAAAAGCCAGGGGCGCATGATGTGGGAGCACGCAAACGGCATTGACCACTCCGCGCTTGTACCGAACGATCATACCTTCAAAGGAATCGGAAACTCTACGACGCTTGCAAGTGATGCAACAGATGCCAGACAGGCAAAGCAGGTGCTCCTCTCACTGTCGGAACAGGTTTCCGGACGACTGCGCAGGAAATCACAGCTCGCTCATACAATCACAGTCGAAATCAAATACAATGACTTTCGTTCCTGCTCCAGACAAACGCAGCTTCTCACGCCCATCTCCACCTGTGATGCACTCTACAGCTGCGCCTGCCGTCTCTTTGATGAGCTGTGGAACGGCACTCCGATCCGGCTTCTCGGCATTCGTACCACCAAATTACAGGCCGAATCCGATCCGGTCCAGCTTTCCTTATTCGACGGGGATTTTCCGCTTTTTCCAGCTGATTCTTCCGAACCATCCACTGTTTCCGGCTCTGCCGCTTCCTCTCATCCGCCAAAACCGGATCTTGAAAAACAGCGCAGGCTCGATGCCGCCATGGATGAAATCAAAAAGAAATTCGGAGAAACTGCCGTGATGCGTGGCTCCTTTCTGGAAAAGAAAAAAAATCAGCAGAAGCCTTCCTGAAAAAACATTCATCACAAAGCATTTTTATTCATTCGATTTTTTTCTTGACATCAAGAAATCACGGGCGTAAACTACAACGTAAGAATGTACTAGCAGAGGTAAAATGCAAAAAATTCCGACAGTACATAAGAAAGAAAGGGATGTATAAATCATGGAAAAGAAAAATATTGACTGGAGCAGCATCGGTTTCGGCTATATTCCGACCGACAAGCGTTTTGTAGCAAATTATAAAAACGGTGCATGGGATGAGGGCGTTCTGACCTCCGATCCGATGGTAACAATTTCCGAGTGTGCGGGCGTTCTGCAGTACGCACAGACCTGTTTTGAGGGTATGAAAGCTTACACAACGGAAGACGGACACATCGTTACGTTCCGCCCGGATCTGAACGCTGAGCGTATGGAGAGCTCCTGCAAGAGACTGGAGATGCCGGTATTCCCGAAGGAACGTTTCGTAGACGCAGTCGTTCAGACCGTAGCTGCAAATGAAGCTTACGTTCCGCCTTATGGCTCCGGCGCAACACTTTACATCCGTCCGTACATGTTCGGAAGCGACGCAGTTATCGGCGTAAAACCGGCAAATGAGTATCAGTTCCGTATCTTCACTACCCCGGTAGGCCCGTACTTCAAGGGCGGCGCAAAGCCGATCACGATCCGTGTCTGCGATTACGACCGCGCAGCTCCACATGGCACCGGCCATATCAAAGCCGGCCTGAACTACGCAATGAGCCTTTATGCAATCATGGACGCACACCGTCAGGGCTACGATGAGAATATGTATCTTGATGCAGCGACCAGAACAAAGGTAGAGGAGACAGGCGGTGCAAACTTCCTGTTCGTCACAAAGGACAATAAGGTCGTTACTCCGAAGTCCAACAGCATTCTTCCGTCCATTACCCGCCGCTCTCTGCTCGTAGTAGCAAAGGACTACCTCGGACTCGAGGTTGAGGAGCGCGAGGTCTACTTCGACGAAGTAAAAGACTTTGCAGAGTGCGGTCTTTGCGGTACAGCAGCCGTTATCTCCCCGGTTGGCAAGATTGTCGATCACGGCAAAGAAATCTGCTTCCCGAGCGGTATGACCGAGATGGGACCGATCACGAAGAAGCTGTATGAGACACTGACCGGCATCCAGATGGGCCGCATCCAGGCACCGGAAGGCTGGATCAAAGTCATCAAATAAAACGGTACAATGATTCACAGTCTGCCTGATTTCGGCAGCCTATAGCAATTCAATAAAATAAAAACAAGGTACGGTTTAATGCGATATGTAACTATCGGCAGACCGTACCTTTTCTGTTGCTTCTGTTTCTGTTTCTTCCGTTTTTTCTGCGATGCATTCTTCCTTGTCTTTCGCACTGTGCTGAACTGTCTTAAATGCATTATTTACTAGGATTGCTATAGATTAAAGGGATATCCGCGATCCGCTTTGCTGCCCGTTTCTTACCGCCCCATCTGCCGCAGCTGCTCCTCAATCGCCTGGCTGCTCTCGTCTACGAGAAGCTGACGGTTGTAGCGATAATAGCGCTCACACTCATACTGCTGCAGGAACTGCACCGTATAATAATCGCTGTTCAGCTCGGTCACGAAAATGACCATCTCCTGACCGCTGCCAAACACCTCTTCCATAAAATCAAATGCGTACTCCAGCATCTGTGACGCAGCCGTTTCTTCCTGTTCCTGCTGATCCTGAAGCGTTCCAAACCAGTCTCTGATCTTCTCAAAAACCTCCGCTCCGCTTCCCTCCTGTGCCAGATCCCAGACATCCTTTTCCAGAAGTCCAAGCACATCGCGGTAAATACGGTCTTCCAGCCTGGTCAGCAGCTCTGCCTTTTTCTTCGTCTCGTATTCTCGTGCAAAAGCCTCCGTTGTCTGCTTTACAAAGGCCAGCGGATTTGTCCCGCCTTCTTCTGTCAGTCCTTCGCGCAGCTCTTTTAACTGTCCGTAAAGCAAATCGATCCTCTTCTGGCCGCGCAGCACATCCGCAAACGCATTCCGGATGCGTGAAAGCAGCAGACTGACTACACTCAGCTTTTCATCGAAGGATGCATGACTCGCCTTTTTCTTCAATGCGTCATCAATCTCACCGCGCAGCACTGCTTCCAATTGATAATCCATCTGATACTTCTCGTATAATTCCAGATAATTTGCAAAATCCTTCGCGATTTTTTCATGCTGAATATACTGACGCACAACCTCACGATCCATTTTTTTGCCCAGCTTTTCATAGACCATCAGCATCTGGGACAGATCCTCCCAGCCACGCGGCGTCGCAAATGTCCTGCCGTCTACCGTCGTCTCCATCCGATAAAAATTCGCCGTTCTCGTACTCAGGTAAGAAATAACTGCCGGATGCAGCTGGTTTTTCACCGCATACTCTTTCCATACCGCAAAATCCGGCTCCACCTCAATCTTTTTCACACGGTCCATCGTCACAACGTCAAATTCACGGACAGATTTATTGTATTCCGGCGGATTTCCGGCTGCTACGATCACCCAGCCCTGCGGGATCTCATGATTTCCAAACATCTTACACTGAAGAAACTGCAGCATCGCCGGAGCCAGCGTCTCTGAAACACAGTTGATCTCATCAATGAACAAGATCCCCTCTTTCAATCCGGTCTTCTCGATCTTATTATAAATGGAAGCTACGATCTCACTCATCGTATATTCCGTCACGGAATACTCTTTGCCGCCAAACTCCTTTTTTGAAATAAACGGCAGGCCGATCGCACTCTGTCTCGTATGATGCGTGATTGTATAAGAGACAAGCCCTACCCGGCACTCCCGCGCGATCTGCTCCATGATCTGGGTCTTTCCGATACCAGGTGCACCGAGCAGCAGCACCGGCCGCTGACGGATCTGCGGGATCACATATTCCCCATATTCATCCTTTAAAAGATACGCTTCGATCGTATCCTTGATTTCCTGTTTTGCACGTTTGATATTCATATACTATTCTTCCTTTTTACTTTTTTCCGTCTGTTCAGTTTCGCTGTATTTTATCTTTATCCATCAGCGTCACCATTGTTTTTTCGCCCTTTACCATGCAGCAGTTTTCTTTCGCTTCCGGCCTCTCTCTACCGTTACGATCATTTTTTATTTCTCTTACAATGATTCTGTCTTCTCTCGTTCTATGCAGTCCATCAATTCTTCCTTCTCAAGGATCAGCTTCATGGCCCACGGCGGAACGTCCACATCCCGGTAATCCTCTTTCATAAAGACGAATGCCGTGTCATACGGCGGCTTCTTCATCGGAAACGTCCCATAGCCGTCCGTAAAATAAATCAGTCCCCGCAGCTTCGTAAAGGTTTTTTTTGCCAGCAGCTCCTGTACATACAGAAATGCCGGCCGAAAATCCGTCCCGCCAAAGCCTTTCACCGTAAAGTGCTGCAGATAATCTTCCATCTCCTCATGATTTCGGATCACTACATCCTCCTGCACCCGGTCATCACACTGGATGATGTGAATATGCAGCTTCCGGAAAAAGCTTTCCGATTCGCTCAGCACCGCATACGTCTGATCGAGAAATGCACGGACCAGCTCCCCCTTGCACGACATTGAGGTATCGATCACAATCACAAAATCCTCGACCCGCTGCTCCTCCTTCGTCTCAAGCGGTTCGATCAGCGGCATGTTTCCGTAAAGCTCCATCCCGTAATTATAAAAAATATAATCAAAGGAATCCATGTCTACTTTCATTTCTTCCTTTAATACCGAAAACTTGCGCAGAAATTCCCGGTAATCGTACCGCTGCCGATTCTCCGCCGCGATGCTCTCCTCCAGAGTGCGCACATCATCCGCCGCTTCTTTCGAAAATGTCTCCATTTCGGTCTGCATCCGATCCCGGATGTCATCCCAGCGCTGCCTCTGCGGCTGCGGACTGTTCTTCTTCTGATTCTGGTCGTTCTCCCACTCACGGTGATCATCCACGGTAAACTCCCGTTTCAAAAGCTCCATCTGCATTACCGACGGATGCTCCTCACACAGAAACCGATAGACCCGCTCCGCTGTCACAACACCGCCCCGCTCCTTTAGCTTCCGGTAATATTCCCGGCGCGCCTGACGTTTCGGCACATGCACCGCCTTTAAATATAGATCGTCGATAATCGATTCGGCAGCAATATCACACGCAAGATTCCAGTATTCCACATCCCGGTCCTTCCGATTCCAGAGGTGGCAGAACAGACAATGTACGATACTGTGCAGATAGGCCCGGTTGATCACCGGCCGTCCCTTTCGAAACAATGCCACAACGCCATCCGGCTGAAAATAAAGATTGTTTCCGTCCGTTCCAAGTCCGCGGATCTGCCCATCCGGCACAAAACGCAGGTTTGAAAGCGCCACATCCAGAAAACGCATATTCAGATACAGTTCATTTCGTGCCACCCGCAGGATCTCCATGCCGATCTGAACAAACGAAAGCGTCTCTTCCTTCTCCTGATAAATGGCATTTTTTTCTGTCATGGCTTATCCACCTCTTTTCTAAAAGTACAGTGATAATAAAATAACATCAACACATATTGTAAAACAGCCATTCGATGTCCTGAATTTTTACAAAGGTCAGGGTCAAAAGGTATTTTTCCCTCAACTACATACACTTACACTTTTACAGCTCCAGCCGTGCACGCTTCTTCACCGGCGCATGGTGTGCATGGCGATAATCCATCACAAAGCTCAGTGCCTCCGCATACTGTTTTTTTCCGGCCCATTCCGTCAATGCTTCCAAAAAGCAGTCAAGAGCCATTCCTCCGGCCGTTTCCAGCTCCTTTTTTTCCTCTTCCAGCGTCCGACAGATCCATCGTATTTCTTCGATCTGTCTGCTTTTCACCAGAAATTCTGCGTATTCCCTTACGTGATTTTTCAGAAAATCCAGATAACATTCTCTTGCACGCCCACTCAGTTCTTTCGGATAACGAAGCCTCCAAAGCGCAAGCTGCATTACAAATTCTCCCGATTCCTGCGCCATGGCATGCGGAAATGCATTGTCATATTGATAAAAATCAATTTTTCTTCCCTGGAAACAGTTTCGATATAAGATGCCGCTTCCGTGTACATGTGTCTCCAGAATCCGCGCCGGTGTGTTCTCCACGCCCTCCTCATAAAACTCCGGAAACATCAGGCGGGCCGTCACCGGTGCACGGTATGGGCGCTCCGGATCAGTGGTTCTGTCTGCTCCCTGATTTTTCAGTTCAATATAATCTACGCAGAGCTCCTCACGTATCTCATCCAGCATATCCTTCAGCATCGAACTGCCGTCCCCGCTCACCGCCATACAAATCGATCGGATATGATGACACCCGGTAAAAACACCGCTGCCCCAGTCCTTCAGTCTACCTCCAAACGAAAGCTTTTTCAGATGGTCGCAGTTGTAAAAGCAGTAGCGTCCAACCCGCACGACAGAAAGCGGAAATACAACCTCTTCCAGCTTTGCATCAAGTACCGGAAGATTTTTCTCCCCAAAAACAGATCTGCTGATTCTGATTTTCCCCTCTGCCAACTCCTTTTGAAACACGGCCTCATCGAGATGCGCCGAAAACGCATACGCCCCGATCTCCGTCACCGGAAGTCCGTCAATCTCTTCCGGAATCACAGCTTTCGTATCACGTGAAAAACAGCGCCTGATGACTGCGCTGTTTCCTTTCTTTTCATATGCAAATGTCTGCGTAAACTCTGCCCCCTGCTCCTGCAGCATGTCTGTATCCTCCGCACTTCTTTTTCCGCTCTGGGGCAAGTTCCTTCCCTTCGAACCCAATAGTAAAGTGGACATTCACAATCCGCTTCGCGATCTGTCGTTCAAAATTCGTTTCTTCTTACCTGCTCCATGAAATCTTGCCATCATTCTACTCTGCTTTTCGTGGAAACACAAGAGGTTTGTGGAATTTTGCTTACGCTGTTTTCGCTAAGTATTCTTTTACCACGTGAAGTCCTCACATGACTGAAGTCACGTGCTTCCAGACGCTTTAAGCGTCAGAC
>ERZ827108.2297-NODE-2297-length-20528-cov-18.530552_pt1 | contig 20528 bp, 24 predicted proteins | sample MGYA00519921_ERZ827108 | MGnify/ENA primary metagenome ERZ827108 (study PRJEB31778, sample SAMEA3449258) | human gut metagenome | biome: human gut; feature: human-associated habitat; material: faeces | place: United Kingdom | collected 2010/2012 ... | reverse complement strand
ACCCCTTGAAAATAAAGGCTTTTTCTGTTTGTCGTTATTATACCGTAACGGCATACCTATGGAACAATGATGGCCGCAATGAATACGCCTGAATATCTTCTCTGTTCGCAAATGGGGCACGCTAGTTCACAAGTCACTCACAAGTACTATGTGGCCCTCAGCAAGCCTGGTATTGACGTTTTACGCGACCGCCTTAACAAGTTATAGGGTAATAAGAAAAATGCCTATATCAGGCTGATTTCGTGTTCAGTGTCGTACTGTATCGCGCACGTGTACTCTATGAAAAAGTTGAACACTTTAAGCGCGCGATAAATACTCAATACGTACCCGCGCACTTTTGGAATTAGTGCATCTATAATTTACGCAAAAAAAAGCCCAGGGAATTTATCCCCGGGCTTCTTATTTTAAAGCAGTCTATTTACTTCTTTTTGTACTTCGTTGTAGTTATATCCCGCTGATTCAAGCTTTTTCTTACGGTCGGAACCATTGCCCCACTTACCAGCGATGACTTCTTTAGCGATAGTTGTCACGCTTTTCTTATTCAAGGAATTAACGGCCGCCTGCACCTCGTTGTAGTTGTATCCAGCAGCAGTCAATTTGTTTTTACGGTCTGTACCATTTCCCCATTTGCCAGCAAGCACCTCTTTAGCAATTTCACTCACTGATTTAAGAGTAGGCTTATTACATAAAGCATTAACGGCGTTTTGCACTTCATCGTAGTTATACCCAGCGGCCTCTAATTTTGCTTTACGGTCCGAACCATTACCCCATGAACCAGCTAACACTTCTTTAGCGACCTCTGAAACTGATTTCTTAGGTGTAGAAGCTGTCCCGCTTAAGATTTCATTTACACGATTCTGTACTGCATCGTATTTATCGCCTAGTGCATTTTTGCGTGCGTCACCTGATCCGAACTCTCCAGCGATAACACGTCTTGCTAATGCGTCGATTGTTCCTGATACAGTAGGAGTTGAACCACCGCTAGACGCTGTATTGTTGCTATACTTTGGAACAATGAACCCTCTAATATATCTGCCGTTTACAGATAACTCACGTCTTGCAACCTTTTCTCCATTATTGCCTTCAATAACATGAATAACACCGCCGGATGTGTACTCAACAACGCCAACATGGTCCGGATTTCCGGTATTATCTCCAACGCCGGAATCCTGCCAGTCGTAAAGAATAATATCCCCACCCTGTGGAACATAAGCATCGTTTTCAACCCAAATTCCTTTAGCTTTTGCGCCTTCGATCATATAATGGCATGATACCTCAAGAGGAACCGCGTTCGTGTTACCTGTAGCAATTGCAGCAGCGCTAACTGTACCCGCACACCACTCATCGGAGTATTTTAATTTATAACCTCTTGCCCTTGGTGTGTGTGAATTGTAAATGTCGATGATCTCTCTGAATGATCCGTCTGCCTCATTCTTTCCGATCCAGGATTGCATTTTCGCAATCATTGCTTGTCTACTTCCCATAATATCCTCTCCTTCTACGCTTTCTGTGCTGTCGTATGATGTAAGATTGTAAAGCTTAATAATTTGCATAAGACTATTAACGTATGTAGAACTTGTGGCATATCCATCATTTTTAATAGTCTCAATGTATTTTTGAGGGTCTGTAATTCCTTTCAGATTTTCATATCTTGAAAGCTGGATAAACTCAAAATAGCCCTTAACCCCGTTTTCCATGTTGTCATATACACGGAAGTTATCTTTAATAGTCGCAAGAGTGCCCGCCGTATACTCTTCCTGCGTTGTCATATTAACACTGGGGCCTGTCCACTTTGTGCCACACTTCATACCAAAATAATTGTGATAATCGGCAGCAAGTCTACTCTTGCCCCATCCACTCTCTAAAATCGCCTGGGCGATAATAGGACTGTGCACACTAATTCCGTATGAACCAGCATATTTTTGTACATACTTTGCGATATCGTCAACGAATTTCTGTTTGTCTGTATCTAATAGCATGATTTCATTCCTTCTTTCTCTTTGCGTAATAACATATATAAATTTGTATACGAAATAGGGCATATTTTTATAGTCTGATATCGTATATAAAAATGTATATAAAGTAAGGGACAAAACCAGGAATAAAATTATCCCTAATTTTGCCCCCTTTTTTAGTTTCGAAAAGGGATATTTACTTGTTCCCGTTTTCATCCCCTGCGTTGTCTCCGCTTTTGTATTTAAAATTAGAGACCATAAGTACCGCACCAAGGAAAGTGCCTACTGCTGTAATAGTCTGCGCGATTGCATCCGCATATGGTAAATTCCATAACGGAAAAATAGAAGCTACGAAAGTAGCAGCAGCGGGAAGCACGATAATAGCAACCCATTTTAAAATGTCATAAATTTTATTGTTCATATTGTTCATAATAGAACCTCCTTCTTATTTATTATTAATTCCCATGTCTTCACGTAAAAGCGAATTGTCTTTTTCTCTTGCGCTTTCATCTGTAACCACGGGCAATGTAACACAATATTTATATCCGGCCTCACCGTCGCCATTTCCACCAAGCAAACTATAAGGCTTAAAGATAGCGTTAAGCGTGGCTTTTTCTTTTAGCGTGATCGCCTCACGTCTTGCAATTTTATCTGTCATATACACCAGCTTGTCGTGACCTATACCGATCAGAAGCTGTTTAATCCCGTCGTTCTCTTTCCGAGTCTCGACCAGGATTTCACTCAACTTCTTAATCGTTTCGTCATGATTTTCTAGCCCGCCTTTTAATTCTTTGTAGCGTGTGTCACTTTCATCATCCTTTTTATCATGCCTTGTAATTAAATACTGGATGAATGTAAAGAACGCCCCGGAACTGATCACCGCTATAATTACATCCTGTGTCAAAGGCTACACCTCCTTCCAACCGTAAACACCAGGGGCCCATACGTTATTGTCAATCGTAGATTCGTATGTCTTGCCGTTATATGTTACACGGTCGCCTTTCATATATGGGTTAGTGCTTTCTGGCTGTTCCCATTCTGGGATCTTGTCAGTTTCAGGAATTAGCATTTTTGCGAATAATGAAACGGCTGCGTCAGGCGTCCATGTTGCCTGGCTAGTATGCGCCTGTAGTACTTTATACAGCACGCCGTTATATTGAACCCTATCATTTACCGCATAGCTTTTCCCAGCTTCCCATAGTGGGAAAATTTCCGAGGCCTGTAATGCTTCAGCTTCGGGAAGGCTTGCCGCCGCCTTTTCAATGATTGGGCGTAGGCGTTTGGCTTTCTCTAAAAAGTAATTTGTTTCATTCATTGCCAACACCTCCCATAAGAACGTCGTAAGCAGCGGCCTTTTCTTTCATTGTCTGCGATTCGTCAATATATTTGTCTGTTTCTGTATATGTTCTATTAACACCTGGCGGATCTATAGCCTGGACATAATCGCCCTCTGGAAATCCACCATGGATATAGAAGCCTTCATCAGAATATGTCTTGATCGAACCATTTTTTAATACTTCTGTTTTAATCATCGTTTGTACCTCCATATATATATGTCAGGAAATTGCCTCAATAGCAGAAGCGTAATTACTCCAGTTGGTCGCCGTTTTGTATGTTTCGACCATAGAAGGATCGACATAAATTTTGCCTCTTCCGTAGGCGATAGCAGTACCAGCGAATGCACTTGGACCTTCAAGTTCAATCAAAGCAGCCCCTCTTATTGTTAATTTTGATAATTTTTCATTTCTGTAAAATGCATTATTATATATACCATCTGATGCATCTCCACCCACATTTTCATTTAAAGAAATATCTATTTCTTCGCAATTGATATTCCCATCAAATGCGTTTCTATAAATTGCTTTTACATTACCGAGAGTAACTTTTTTTAATTCAGAAATATTATTACATGCGTAACTACCAATAGTTATTGCTTTTGGCAAATACAATTCAGTAATTCTATAATTTCCACTTAAAGCGTTATTCCCTAACGTTTCTACATTCTGTATATTTATTTTAGACAACATCTCACACGCTTTGAACGCTGAACTACCAATAGTTGTTACATTTGGTAAATACACCTCTTGTAATTTTTTACAAGAATTAAAGCAATAATTACGTACCGATGTAGCGTTTTCATCACTAACAGATGTAATATCACCACTTAACAGGTCGACATATTTTTGAAAGCTATTAAGTACGCTAGGAATATCTCCAGCTTTAATCATTTCAGTTGATCCTAGCTTGTTTCTAAATGCATCAGTAATAGCTGTCCATGTTGCTTTTGTCATATAAACCAAGTCTGCCATATTTCCGCCCCCTTACATTCCTGTAGATTCTGCGTTGGTAAATTGTGCCAACACTTCGTTTGTGATCAAAGCTTTGTCCGTATCCGTTAAAACATAAGCTGGGCCTGGGATACCTTGAGGCCCCGTTTCACCTACTGGGCCTTGAATACCTTGAGGACCTTGTTTACCATCATTAATAGAAGCAACGTTTACTCCGTCAATAGAAATAGTTGTTACCGTTCCCGTTTTAGAGGCTTTCACGATGGGAGAGTGACCAGCTTGTCCCGTTGGACCTTGAGGTCCTGTTTCTCCGGTTGGCCCTGTTTCTCCGATTGGACCTTGTGGACCTGTGGCCCCTGTTTTACCGATAGGACCTTGAGGTCCCATTTCTCCAGGATCACCCTTTACACCTTGAGGTCCTGTATCACCTTTTTCGCCGTCATTAACTGTAGCAATGGCTTTTCCATCAACTGAAATTGTTGTAACTGTCCCGGACTTCGTAGCCGTTACACTCGGTGAGTGTCCAGCTTTACCAGTGGCACCTGTTTCGCCCGGGTTCCCTTGAGGACCTTCTGGACCTCGTGCGCCTGTTTCTCCCTTGGGTCCCTGAATACCTTGAAGGCCTTGTTCACCTTGAGGACCAGTTGCCCCATTGTAAACTTTCGCCTTAGTCGTTCCAAACGGATCTGTAATATAAATTGTTGCCCCGTCTTCGTCCTGTGTAACCTTAGCGCCAACATCAAATTTTACAGCGTCAACAATGCGTCCGCATTCTTCTGCATATGCGCGGCACGCTTCTCTGTAAGTAATAATATCGTCCGGGACTTCGATACAGTCACCATAGATATATCCAGTTCGATCGTTACAGATATAAAAAGTATTTGTGCCTTTTGTTTTTTCAGTCTCGCTATTACTGAATACAAATCTAATAGGACAAACATCTTTTTTATCAAAGATATCTTTATCAACGATGACAGCAAAACCGCTTTCATTAGCTGAAAGCTTGACAACATTATTGTCAATCAAAGCGATATGCGTATCAAAGTCTGTCATCTTATCGTTTGTAAAGATAACAAGTTCATCTGTTTTATTGCCATCTAAATATCTGAGAACCGGTACTTCCGATGGGTTCACACGAAAATCATTCATATAAATTTTAGCCATTTAACATACCTCCTTAGTAAACATTAGTTCCTGTCTTGCCTACAATCTCTGCAATGGTTTTTGAAAGCGTCTTTTTTAATGTACCTAGCTTAATAGAGTCATATCTATCAGTGAGTACGTTGTATGTTGTTTCTGTAATACGCATTTCTTCATTGACTCCAAATTCAGGGGAAATAACATTTAACATATTCCCACACTCAACATGTTTATCGTCATAATTTGCAATTGTGCATGTTGTCGTAACTTCTGGGCTTGTCGAGATAGAAGACGCGGCAGAAATAAGTTGTTCTTCTGTAGGCTTTGTTTCGAAAGCGGAAGACATATCTCTTAATTGTGCAGCTTGCATTGGGTAAACATTATCCATTTTCCTATCGCACACAAAAACTTGTTCTACAACTCCATCAATCTCTTTTTTCCAGAATAATACCTGGTTTGATTTTGCATTATCCATGTCTATTTCACGCTTAAAATCTGACATGTTATTAGAATACCTAATAGGCATATGGTTGGTATTTTCTTTCTTATATGTTTCTGGATTGAAAGTCATTTGCCGATCTCCAGTATATTCCCATTTCCCGCCTCCAAACCTGTCAAGTATACTTCCTTCTGTTCCCATCATAATATCTCTGATTGACTTAACATCATCAGAAAATTTTCCATATTTCCAATCCCTTTTATCTGGGACAATTATTTCTATAGGGGAAGCCCCAGTGTGATTAATTAAAAAATACCCGTCACCAACAGCCGGTGTATATTTTCCAGACAATACTTCAGACAAATGGTAAAGACCAGGAAGATATTCTATAGGTTCAACATAAATGTATCTAAGTCTTGAAGAAAGATGTTCTGCCTTAACTGTGATTGTATGATCAATAGAGTATTGAATGTCATAAATTTCAAAAGAGAATCGTAGTACTTTCGTAGTGTCCTTATAGCATCTAACAATATTTCCAACTACTAGATTTTTTAAGTTGTTTTCTGAAATAGCGCAAACCATTGAGAGAGTAAGATCCCCATTCACGATTTCTGTAACAGCTATACTAATAATGTTTTCTGGGGCAGCGATTTGTTCGCCTACAATATCTACTGGGTCCCCTTTAAATAATTCAACGTCATTTAGTTCTAACATTTCTATTCCCCCTTAAATCCTATAAAACATAGGAATGATTTGAAAATAATTTGTATCCCCAGCGCATCCACCAATAGAAGCTGCATTTTTAATTTTTAAAATACTTATCGTTCCACCAGGAATAGTTATAAAATCACCAGTAATTCCTCCATAATTCCATTCTGTACGTGCAATCCTATTGAAACCGTCAAATTTAACATCAACTTGTTGTGTTGTTGTATATTCTAATTGTGAATTACTTACTGAAATTTGACTTTCTCCGCAAGAAAAAATAGTATCGGTTGTTCCTGTTGGTTTGTAATGTCCGTAAATAATAGGGTAAGCATCAAATGCTGTTTTGTTGTAAAATGGAAAGCAGAATGTTGTACCTTCCATATAGTAAAAATACATAAGTTCTTTATATCTGTATTTTTTAGCATTTGATGATTCCATTCTAAAATCAGATGTTTTAGAAGCATGGATTTCCCCTTTAAAGCCCATATATTTTGTTCCGTTTTTTCCAATAAGCGGGATAGATACAACTCCGTTTTTAAACTCTGTTTCTCCGTCATATGCAACTGTAGTGCCGTTATATTTATAGAAATATCCGTTTGATACAGTGATTGTTTCATCTGTAGCAAATGTCCATACATAAGTAGTACCAGCATTTGAGTAATATGATTCTTTGTTATCCACAATATAAGCATAGTCATTACTATTTACAGTACTATCTACTCTTTCATATGGGCACAATACATAATTTCTAGGTACAATACTTTCACGAAGGAAACGCTGCGGCTTGCAATTAAACGTAAGATCAAACATACCAGCGTTATTTCCTCTTGCAGTAAACACTTCTGGTGTAAAAGGCCCGCGGAATTCCGCATATCTCACTTCATCTGGATTGTATGGATCTGTTAATTCATGATATCCAGGGTTAGCCATAAGATAGCTTCTAAGTTTTGCTGCATTCTCTCTAAAATTCGATAAGATACAGCAAGAAGAATATGTTACATCAACATTATTCCAACCGCCGTTATCAATTAAAATATCGCCATTTCTTCCCGGTACGTGAATTTGTGTTACGTCCCTGGAAGGGGCCCCGAAAGCCCCTTTGCCAAGTACGAACATATTACATTCTTTACCGAGATCCACGCCATTAAATACTAATGAAGAACCCCCTTCAAAAGGGTTCGAATAATTTTTATCGTATGCCATTATACGTAGGCCTCCCTTCTTACACGGTCGAAAATGACTTCTGCCACCTTGTCCGCAATATCTTTTGTATCCTGACCAGGATTAGCAACAACTGTAATATTATTTGTTACCTGACCGCCGCCACCGTTACCAACAGCGCGGTTAATCATTCTTTCAAGACTATTTGCACCGACAACAACTTCTGCGCCTCTTTCACCGGCCCCAAGCAATTTTCCATTCATTGCCCCGAAAATAGTAGGATTTGTAAGGATCATACCTTTATCCATTGCCTTAGCGTACCAATCTACGCCAACATGAGGGACAGATCCAGACTTTGCATTAAAATTACCGTACATATAGAAATGAGGTAATCTAATATGTTGTCCCATATTGAACGAGACACTATTAATTGCTGACTGGATAGAAGATACAGAATTTTTCACCGTTCTGATAGCAGATGAAAATGTATCTTGAATGCTAGTCGACATTGTCGAAATCTTTTTACTTACAGTATTAACAATTAAAGACATTCTCTTATCAATAGAAGTACTCATTGATGTAAAAGATTTCTCAAGTTGGCTTGCCATCTGTGTTGTTTGTTTCAATGTAGCTGTATTCATACCGCTTAAACCGGTATTTGTACTGTTACTCATAGAAGTAGTGCTTTTACCGATGTTTGTTGCAAGTGTGTCATATTTTCCTGAAATATTGCTTGTAGTGTCACTTACATCAGACTGTAATCCGCTAAGTGTATCGCCAATTTTTCCAGAATTGCTAGAAACAGTATTCAACATACTTGAGAAGTCGGAAGTAGTTGTGCTGTCCATATTACCGAAAGCCGTATTTACAGAGTTCTGCGTTGACGTTGCCATATCTTGAACTGCGCCAGTAGCAACATTTGTTTTTGAATCAATTGTGCTATAGATATTACTCCAACTTGTATTTGTCGTGCTTTCGATATTGCTAAATGACGTAGACACGGATTGTTGTGTCTTACTTGCCATATCGCTTACGCTTTCATTAATTTCGTCTGACTTGTCGGATACTTCTTCTGAAGTTCCGGTAAATTTTCCTTTAATCCAATCACATATATTTCCAATAGAGTCAAAAAGTGTATCTGCTAATGAAAGAATACCTTCACCAATAGAAGTAATAATTGTTTTACCAATTCCAATCCAATCGACAGACGCGAAAGCATCAATAATTGATGTAAAGATTTGTGGAAGTGAAGCAAGCAAAATTGGGATAGCTTGGATAAGTCCACTAGCTAACGCCACAATCACTTGAATACCGCCTTCAATAATAGTAGGTAAGTTATTCAAGATAGCCTGTCCTAAAGAAATAATAATCTGTAATCCAGACTGAATGATTAAAGGCAAGTTGTTTACCAATCCATTAACGAGTGTAGTAATAATTGAAACAGCCATATTTACCATATCTGGCAAATGATTTGTAAGTTCGCCTAAGAACCCAGTAATCGCCTGTGTTGCTGTTGCAATCAAGGTAGGAATACTATTTACAATTCCCTGTGCAAGTCCCATTAAGATATTCATACCAGCAACTAAAAGCTGCGGAATATTCTGAATGAGAGTAGAAACAATTACAGCAATTGCCTGTACTGCAGCAGGTATTAATGTTGGTAACTGTTGCGCTAACCCATTCACAAGTGAAGCGATAATTTGTACACCACCAGCAACAACTGTAGGTGCATTCGCTGTAATAACACTTAAAAATGATTGAAGCACATGAGAACCTTCTTCAATAAGAGTAGGAATCTTTGACACAATACCATCTACTAAGCCTTGAATAATTGCAGGGCCTTTTTCAACAGCTGTTTGTGTAAACTGATCAATTTGTGCACCAAATTGTTCATATGCAACACCAAGACCTACTAACAACAACGCAACGATTGTAGCTGGTGCTATCGTTTTAAGAAGTGCACTCATTACAACTTGACTTGTATTCATAATCGTATTTAAGCCTTCAGTAACAACAGTTGCTGTTTGCGATAAAGCAGCACCAACATTTCCAATAATTCCGCCGCCAAATTGGCTAACTTTGGCACCTACATTTCCTAATGTTCCAGAAATACTTGAAGCAATCGCAGAAGCTTTACTTTTAATAGTATCTGAAAAAGCTGAAAACTTTGATGTAACAGCATCGATTCTGTCTGGGGTAGCTAAAGATTCAACCATGCCAGAAACTTTTGAACTCACATCACTTGTAAGTGATGAAAATTTTGAACTCACACCACTTGTAAATGTTGAAAATTGTGAACTTACGCCACTTGTGAATGTTGAAACTTGACCACTTACGCTAGAGAAAACACTTCCCCATTTTGAACCAAGCCCTGAGGCCGCATCTCCAACTCTACTGAACCCGTTACGCAAACTATCAAAGTTTGTTGCAACACTTTCAGCTGTTTTTGAAACACCCCCAACGAGTGTACCCATTCCTTTTTCAACACTAGCAATAATTCCTACACCTTTTGAAAGTGCCATGAATGCAGGACCAATAGCAGCAGCAAATGCTACCATTTTTAATGTTGCTTCTTGAGTTCCTTTATCAAGATTATTGAATTTATCAACAATTTCGGTAATGTCTTCAATGAAAGGCTGTATATTATTTCCAACAATATCACCCAACGTATAAGATAATACGTCAAGTGAAGATTTTAATTTTTCAATAGCACCACCAGGACCACTCAACAAAGCATTAGCCATTTCTTCAGCGGATCCTGTGCAGTTGTCAAGTGCACTAGAATATTTATCAACTGTTTCAGGCGCTGCTTTAATTAAAGTCATCCACTTAGCCATTTGGTTTTTACCAAATAGAGTAGCGGCAGCTTGTAACTGTTCTTCCTGTGTTAATCCAGCGAATGCTGTATGTAACTGTTTTTGTACGCTTGTAAAACTTTTCATCGTACCGTCGGTATTGAAGATTTCAATACCTAACTGTTTCATAGCACTTGCAGCATCGTCAGTAGGAGAAGCAAGTCTCGCAAGACCTGTTTTTAATGCGGTAGCGCCTTCAGAACCAGAGATACCAGCATCACCAAAAACATCAGTAATAACAGCTAAATCTTTCATTGACCAGCCTACAGAATCCACGATAGGACCTGCGACAGTCATTGAGTCTAATAAATCTTGTACTGTAGTATTAGCTTGACCTTGCGCTTTTGCTAAAATATCGGCAGCATTTCCGGCTTCAAGACCTTGATCCGCGAATACTTTCATCGCGTTACCAAGTCCTCCAGATACTACAGCTAAATCTGTAGCTGTACCGGCCGCAAGACTCATAGCAGGAGTAAGCATTTTAGAAGCATCAGCCGCATTAAAACCTTGTCGTGCAAAGTTTAATGCCGCATTAGCCGCATCATTCATACCAAAGACTGAATTTGACGCAGCCGACTTCATGGCTTTCTCAAGATCACCAGAAGCCCATGCTGTATCACCCATAGTTTTCTCTACGAGTCGCATTGTTTTGTCAACTTCTGAGAAATTCTTTACAGAAGCAGTAGCAGCTGCAACCACTGGGACAGTGATTGATTTTGTTAATGTACTACCAATTTTTCCGAGGGAAGAAGATAAACTTTCCCATTTTTTACTTGTTGCTTCCAGTGAGGATTGTACAGAAGAAAGTGATGACGCAAAATCTTTTACGTCAGCTGAAATTTTGACTGATAATGTATAATCTGCCGCCATATGTTATTCGTCCCCTTTCTTAGCTTTTTTCCGCATTGGAATACCATTCGCTTTATAAATTTCTTCAATCCAACCAGTTTCTGCATCTTCAATGGCAGTGATTGTTTTAAGATCGTCTTGTGCCGTTTCAGCTGTCTTTTGTCCATCAAAATGCTTTTTCCATAACTTAATAGGTAATGTGCCTTTTTTACGGTTAGCATTCACATATGCATTCAAGAAGGCATCTCTAGCAAAAGTGGAGTCGCGGACAAGTTTATCTTCCCAAGCCCTGTATATAAAAGAAATTTCGGTACGAGTAAGGTTTTCATATTCAGCCCTGCTTGTACCGAAATTCACAAAGAAGAATGCAAAATCCTGTAGGTCTCGATATTTGCTATCCTCCTCCCGTTCTTCAATAGTACGGGAGTCGGTAGCATTATCCGTTTCGAAATATTGGAAACTTATTAAGCGTTGCGGAATAAAAAAGGGAGATCTTCAGAAATCTGATTTGTTACATCGGCGATAGCCTTGCTGTATCCCTCTGCCTCCATATATTCTTCTGCAAGTTTCATTGCATTCTGCATAGGAAGATATCCTACTGTATCAACTTCTTTTAAGCCGTATGTAATACAGCTTTCAAGAGTTTCAAGGGAAAGAACCCCGTTTGTTTTAACAATTTCAGAAAGCAAGCTGCCTCCGATACGTTTTTCAATGAGTTTTACTCTCCCGATAGAGAACTTAAGTTCGTATTCTTTTTGGTTTAATGTAATAATCATATTCTTTTAATCTCCTTTACTTTTTATTATTCTGGAAGCTTGTCTGTTGTAATGGTATCAACACTAAAGTCTGTAAGCTTACCAAGACCAGACAATGTGATTGAGTATGTCATAGCGCCGTCGTTTGCTGCTTCAATAGAGAAGTCAGTCACAACTGCTAAACCACCAAACATACCTTTTTTAGCCTTTTTGTTGTATACCTTGACACATACAGCATCACCACTTTCGAAAGCGGTTGAAAGCTGTTTCTGAGACTTGTCAGAAGTTACGTACACACCAGAAAGATCGATTGACCATTCTTTAGTACCTGCAAGATAAGATTTGTAACCACCTTCTGTATCTTTTGTAGTTACCTCAAGAGTGTCTGCGGATCTCTTGATAGATAAATCTTGTTGTCCAGCAACCGCAAGGATATTTGCACCTGTTGCATCCCAAATAGCAAGGATAATATCTTTACCAGCTGTAGCCTGTGCAGATGTAGCATCGAAGTCGCAGTATGTACCGCCATCGTATTCACCTGTAAAAATCTGTGAAACATATTTTTTGTTCATATTAATTACCTCCGTTAAATTTTTGTTTTGAAACCATAAGCAATCAAGAATTTAAAAACTACGATTGCGTGTTTTTCCCCAGTTTCTTCATCCTGGATTGTCTGTAATCCGTCGTCGGTCTGCATAATGAGGATAAATGGATCTGGGATAGTAATATCTTCTGTCATAGCTTCTTCTACAGCCTGTACTAATTTATAAATCGGTACAGATGATTGTGTTGAATCAGCTAGAACGTGAATCCAAACTTCGTGATTTTTCATAAACATAGTTTTGTTATCTACGTTTTCGACATTCACGACCTGTATATATGTGAAAGGAGAAACAGCATCTTTAGGAACTACGTCATAACATCTCATGTCAGTGTTCTTTTGAATGTTTGCTTGAACCGCTTTCACAAGTTCTGTAAGTGGGAATTGTTTAAGCATTGTTTTATTCCTTTCCAGCTATTTTTTTTATAGAATTAAGTACATCCTGTTTATAAATTGGCTTTTGTTTTTCCACGTTACTTTTTAAAAAGTGTTGTCCAGGGACAAACCCTCCGGACTTTGTTCTGTGCCCATACTCAACATGTGGGGCATATTCTTTTGTATAACCCATTGTGTCTTTTTCAAATCTGACAGAAGATTTTAATTCTCCATGTGGCCCATGCGGTCTAGTTAATTCAGTAGATACTGGGGAACCTCCACCGGCTGGAACTTGCCCGCCAGTATATCCCTTTTTAGCCCTCGAATACATTTCGCCTATAGACTTTGTAGCTACATCTTGAAATGTTGCTTTTGAAAGCCTACTTAATGCGGCAGATAATTCGGCAGCACCAGTAATTTTTACACTCATACTTTATGTGACCTCGCATGAATTACAACCCAACGCGGCGATAATTCCAGGATCGTTTCGATTGAATACCTCACGCCGTCAATTAAAACCGAGTCAACCCCACGTAATAGTTCGCGCGGAATTAACAAGGCATATTTTGAAGTGTTGCGTGTTACATCTGATCCATACAGTGAAATTTCTTCCGCTGTCCATGGAGAAAACCTAGCCGGGCACGTAGCTTTTACATCCCACCCATTGGGTGTAACGTTTCCTAATTCGTCCTCTGTCTCTTTTGATGTTAACAATAGGCATTTCTTATACATCATAAAAAATGAATCCTTTTCGAACTTCCCACATCGTTACCGTTGCGGTATGTTTCGAATTCCTTTTCATATTCTGAGAGAATGTCGTCAACGAAAGTATCTGAGAAAACCTTGGAAGCACTTTCTGACTTAATGCCCTCGTAGTAACGTCTGCGGTATGCTTTAACAGAAGCCTCCGCACATACACCATAAAATAAAGCAGGGAAACTTGTTTCGTTTGAAATACCCAAGCGGATACAGATACGATCAAGGACAGTCTGGGAGATTTCCCCCATAACTGCCTTGTCGCATAATTCGCCTGTCATACGGCACTCAATACGCTTTGCAATTTCAGAAATCATATATCATGCCTCCTTGTTCCGACTATTTAGCAGCAACAGCAATAGCAGCCTTTACAACACCAGTTGCATCTTCTGGATAGAAGACAACACCAGACATAACTAATGTGTCGATAGAAGCGTTATCGCCTTTTACGTAGTGAGTCATACCAACTAAGCCTGTTTCGTCAGAAGTAAGTCCGAATGTTTCAGCAACATCACCATCTGCGGAAACGTATGCACCGTTGATATTTTCTTTTGCTGTAGCAACAACAGTTCCAGCTGTAACAGATGGATCGATAACAACTGTTCCAAGGCCTAAGAAGTCCTCAACGTACTTAAACCCGAAAGCGTTTTGTGTTGTAATCTGTGCAGTTGCTAAGTAATCAGCAACATCTGTAGTGTTTACAAAGAAAATAGGTTCAACGTCCATATCTGCGAAGTGAGTAGATACAGCGCCCCATGCAGCGGCAAGTGCACCCTGTAAAGTAGCAACCTTTGCTGTAGCTTTTCCTGTACCAGTTGCAAGCATTCCATAGAAAGCTTTCTTAACGTCTTTCTGTACGTCTTTTACAAGTAAGTCGTCAGTTTTATTAACTGCCTTGTCTTTACCTGATTTCTGAATTGCTTCAGCTGTAGTCTGTTTACGGTACTTTTTGAGAGTGACCTCAAAAGAATTTACTAAAGTTCTATCGTACTTTGTAAGCCCGATTGTTTCACCTTCAGCAACCTGTTCCGGTGTATTCTTTTTTGTATACTTGTACTGTTTTACAAGGCTACCTGTTGGCATTGGTGTTAATTCAGCAACACCTAAAATAGTCTGTAATGATTCAACCCCAGCAACTAATCTCTCGTTATGATCGATAGAGATAGCTGGTTCAATGTCTGTAGTTACGATTGTGCCTGCTTCTACAGCAAACACCTGTCTAAAATATTTATTCATAGTTTTTATACCTCCGTTATATGTTTTTGCGCTTGCGCGCCACCTTCATGAAGTGAGAAAAGCCTAAGCGTTTCTATCTCATGAAAGCCTATGAGTAGTCTGTAACATCACAATATATATGTCAGAAAACGTCTTCCGATAAAGAAAAATAACGCAATGTTTTTGAGTGCCTCAAACCCGGAAACAAAACATTATATATTTAATATGTGATTGTTACCGATTAATCGGCGACTCAAAAATGCGATTACTGGAATAAATCAATGTGTTCGGCGATAGCTTTTTGACGTTCTGCGCGGTTCGCAATCTTTAAGATGTCCGCTTTTGTCAATGTGCTTCCGCCTTTACCAGTAGAAGGGGCTTTTCCCTTTAAAGCTTCTTTAACGGCATCTTGTACCGCTTCTTTAAATGCCTTTGAGAATGCCTCAACTTTGGCTTTTGTGTTGTCAGCGTCTTCTGCGATTAAGCTTGATACTACCTCGTCAGGTACGTTCACGCCGTCGTCGCGTAACATAGTTCTCGCTGTCTTTTCCATTTCCGCAACGCTATTCGCACGCTTTAATTCATCTAGTTCTTTCTGCAATTTATCGCGTTCGTGTTCCGCTTTTTCTTGTGCGTTCATCCCAGCCAACTTTTCAGCTTCGGAAATCTTTTTTTCCTGTTCCTTCTGCCACTTCGCAAACTTTTTGTTGATAATTTCGTCTACGTCAGCGTCGGAATATTTCTTAGTGTCTTTGTTGTCCGGTTCCGCATTGCCGCCTTTTCCGCCCTTGTCGTCGGCCCCTGGGTCTCCACCTTCTGGGTCGCCGGCCCCTGGGTCTCCACCTTCTGCGAAAATCTGTCTTAAGTAATCTTTCAATGTGTTCTTATTCATGTTTTTGTCCTCCATAATTTAAAGTCTTAATGCTTGACTGTTTATTTTTTCCATAGCTTTTAACGACTTCAATGCTAGGTCGCTTTTTAAGACTTCCGCCAGGAAATCAAAAAAAGGAAATATAAAAAGAGACTGAAAAGCCTCTTTAAATAACTTTTACGTGTGCAGGATATCCATCCTGTAATAGCCTCATACCCACCATAAAGGCCGATACAAGGAATAAACACTTATCCCCTAGTTCTTCTAGGTCTAACTCAAAAAAACCGCTAGAAATAGAAAATACGGGCTTCTCATGGGCAAGCTGTCCAATAGACTCGGTTAATGTTTGCACCTGTGAAGTGACAGCCTCGCATACAATATCTTTCCCGCGTTCCGCGTATCCAGCGTGACCGCTAACCGTCAATTTTCCCGGTGTCTTTGTTACTGTTATCATTTGCTTTATCCTCCTTAAGAAATCCCTCGAATTCTTCAAAACCGAATTTCTGTGATCCGTCATAGCGTTTTACTTCTTTCCCGTCTTCTAAGAAAACGATCAACGGGATTCTTGAGACTTTGTAAAGTCTAGCCATCGCTGGTTCTCTCTGTGCGTCGATAAAATCAACCTGCCCAGGAAAAGCGGCGGCTAAGTCATCGAAAAAATATTCTTTCAAATGTTTACATGGTCCGCACCAACTGGCCATGAAATACAAAAGCTTTCTTTCTCTTTTTACTTTTCTTTTTGCCATCCTTTTTATTCCTCCGTAAAATTCTTAATGATTTCAGCGGCTTCTTCTCTTTGTTCCGCTGTGTATTCTCTGCTTGCGATTCTGTCGCTTAACCACTTGTCCCAGTCAACGGCTGGTTCCGTGTGGCATCTGCACCACGGGTGCATTGGTGGGTAATTTGTGCCCTCGCTTGCCTCTGATAGGTCGTATACATTGCCCTCCAGTGCGTCGCAATCCTCACATACGCGGTTATCGCCTGCGGTACAATATCTGTATTGGTTAATGCCTACCTCCGCGAAAGCCTCGCTATTTGCACGGTTAAACATTCGCGTTCCCTCTGTATAAAGAAGCCTGTAAGCACTCCTACGAGATACGCCATCGAAACGTTCTCTAATTTGTTTGTTTAACTTGTCGTAACTGTCGCCTCTGGCAATACCTTTTGCGATATCGTTGTTGAGATAATCAGCAAGCTTCTGTCTGTTCGCTTGAAGTCGTTTTCCGAAGTCTGTATCTTTAATCAACTTTTCACCAACCTGTTTCATTGCCCTGTTGTCGTATGCGTTGGTCGTAACCATTTTAAATACGCCTTCATAAGTTGAAATTGTGTAGGAGAGAAGATGTTGTCTGATCAACGTCTCTTCTTCTGACGAAAGCCCTAATTGCTGCGCCATAATTGAAAGCTGTAGCCCCTCAAGGCGATTCAGCTTATAAATAGACTCACGGACAGGCTTTAGTGCTGCATGTTCCGGATGTAACCTAAAGAATTTGTCCATGTCCTCATAAAGCATAGTCGCTTCTTCTTTTGTGAGTCGCTTCATCATTTCGCGGTACTCTAACACGCCATCTTTGCCGTATGTCTGATAGTAATAAGCAATCTCTTTTTCCAGCTTCTTTGATTCACTATCATAAAGGCGGGAAAGCTTTTTCTTTAAAGCCTCCTCGCCTTTTTCTAAGTCTTTTTGTAACTCATTGAGTGTATCTGTGTATTTACTCATTCAGACCACCGCCCGTCCTGTCTGTCGGGTAATCGGTACTGTAGCTTACCTTGTCGGCTTCTGCGTCAATCTTTTTAATCTCGTCTTTGGCATCGTCCACGATAGACAATGATTTAAGCTGTGTTTCCTTGCTTACCACTCCAGAAAGCTGTGCCGCAATCTGTGCTTCTTCTAACTGATTAGCTGGGATGTTTTGTGTAAACTGATAATCAACGAATAACCAGTCGTCCGCTTTAGCTTCCGTTACTGGATTACTACAGATCAATCTATAACGGCGGTTCATAGCCCCGATGAATTTGTTCTGTTTCATCTTAGCTAAGTTCGACATTGCTAAAAGCTTATACTTCAACGCAATACCAGAAGAAGCCCCGAAGTTCTCGTCTGAAATGTTGGCAACCATTGCAATTTGGAAAATATCAGTTCTTAATCTATTAATAAGATTTTCCTGTGTTGTGTCGCCGTTTGGCTTATCCATAAAATCAACAACAAGCTTTCCATCCTCAATACCGTCAAAGTTGATAACGCGGTCGTCCCTGATCGTCTGCAGGTCTTCACGTTCAAGCTTAGCCCCCAGGATCTTTAAGTATGCGTCCGCGAAATAGTCAACATCATTCGCCTTTTCACTAATTGCTTTATTGTATGCATTAATCAGCGATAATACTGGTTCGAATAATCCCGTGCGTTCCGCATTCTCTAAGAATTCTGTAGCAGGGACGCCGTCGAATCCGTGCATTTTTTCGTACTCATCGAACTTAATACCGCCGTCATTTTTAAAATAACGGACTGTTTCGCTGTCGGAAATTGATCCGCGTTTTACATTGTGGTTGTCTGTATAAAGCCTTACGAAATATCGAGGCTGTGGAATAATGCTTTCATTATAGATAATAAAGGCATTCATAGGAGAGAGTACTGTAGAAGCAACTTCTCCCATTTCGTCCACATAATACATTTCATAGGCACTCCCGAAGATATCGCAAGTCTTAGCGATTTCCGCGTTCTGGTCGTCCATTGAATTGTATCTGTCGTATCTTTGCAAGAACTCGTTAATTCGTTCGTCGTTTGATGTAACCTTAATCGGAATACCGCAGAAGAATCCGTTCATTGTATCAACAATATACTTAGCAAAGTTTGTGGCTAGGCGGTTGTCCGGCTTATATGCCTTTTTCTTAGCCTGGTGAAAGATAGCATAGTCTGTTTGGTATGCATCATCTAAGTATTTATAATGTGACTGTACCAGCAGTTCATGCTGGCGGATGTATTCCGCAAGTAGTGCTGGTGTCATAATTTCATCGTCGGCAATTCGGAAGATCTTATCTTCTGCCTTGATGATTTTTTTGAAATAGTTTTTTCTTTTCATCTTTATAATCCCTCCCGAATTCTATTTCTGTGTGTTGTTCCTTTTTCCATCTGTCTAATAAGCGACGCTGCACTGTCTGGGCAGTCGTCGTGTTCCGCGTTCTCTGTATAATCTAAGATCTGATTCATATAATCAGGATCTGTTTCTTCTAACCAATAAATATGTTTCCACTCTCTACGAAGATAAGTGGAAATCTTAACATATTTGTTTTTTTTCTCCTGATAAAGCTTTGGTAACATACCGTGTTTCTGTAATTCCTTAGCAAGATAGCCCTTGTCAGCGTTCTTTTCGTTCCATACAGTCCCTGCTTTAAAGCGTTCCTGTAATGTCTGGATCTCTGCTAGGCAATCGTCAACATGCTTCTGCCACGTCTTGCCCAATGCGTAAATTGTTCCGTTTGGTTCCTTTTTCATGATTGTATATGCGGTCCAGTCGGCCCCACCATAACTGGCGTCTATGTGAGATACGCCTTCATAAAGGAGTGTTTCATCGTTGCAATAATTAGGCTTGCCAAACAATGCCTTATCACTTGCTATATGTTTCAATTCGTAGTTAGCAGCAAATAATGATGGGTCCATGCTTTCGCGTAGATCCCTTAATTTTTCCGCTGAAATAAGTCCAGTAGAATAGCAGTCGTAGAATTTCTTATTCGGCATTAATTCGCTTATCGCGTCCTGTTTATGCCAAGGCGTGCACGTATTAAAAATACGGCCGCCCCTGTTCTTGATGTTCTGCAACTCCTGATATTGCAGCTTTGTTCTGTTTCGTTCTGCTTGTGAAATTCTATCTTGTACGTTGACAATATCGTCTGTAAAGATGTAGTCGCTATGTTTACCTGTTAAAGATGTGTGAATACCAAGACATATAAGCTGCGGTGTTCCTTTTGTTCCGGTGTTCAAATTCGTGTCGATCTGATATGAATTAGATGTTACGACAAGGTCGACCCCGTATATCTCTTTTACTATGTAAGAAAAAAGATCACTATGCAAAATCTTATCTGTTTGCTTGGCAATCTCTACAACGTCTGTATCTGTTTTTCTTATGAATATTGTTGTTTTGTTTGGCTTTAAGACGATGATTAATGCAAGCGCGAAAGATACGCATGTTGTTTTATATGACCCACGATGGGCCAGAAGCGTTTCATCGTCTTCTTGCTGCCATACCATGTCCTTAATCCATTCATTGTGCAAGTCGGTTAAAAGGCTAAATCCCAATAAACGCGCATATTTGACGGGATTCTCTTTTAACGACTTAACGAGTTTATCGTTCATCGTTATAATCCCTCCCGTTTAGTCTGTGTTTTATCTACTGTTAATCATCGCCTTTTAAAATAGCTTCTACTTTCATAGCTGTATCACTGATTGGGGTAGTAATACTAACATCCTGTTCACGTTTATCTCTCCAGTCGTCCTGTTTACGGTTTTTAAGCCAAAAGACACATTTAATAAATTAGGATATAAAACTAAAATCAACACTCATACAA
>ERZ827108.2294-NODE-2294-length-20549-cov-9.062165_pt1 | contig 20549 bp, 17 predicted proteins | sample MGYA00519921_ERZ827108 | MGnify/ENA primary metagenome ERZ827108 (study PRJEB31778, sample SAMEA3449258) | human gut metagenome | biome: human gut; feature: human-associated habitat; material: faeces | place: United Kingdom | collected 2010/2012 ... | reverse complement strand
TCGCGTATCATGCCGCCGTTTTTGAGTATGCCGATGGCCTGCATATCGAGGGTGATGTTGGCGACTTTGGGTTTGATGTAGATTTTATCCACCGGCATGGCCTCTATCTCGTTGGTAAGCCTGTCTATGCTCACGAGGCACTTCTGCACTTCCCCGGTCTTGGGGTCGGCGAGTTCAACGGCTTTGCCGAGATTGCCGGTCTTGCGGAGTTCCGCCTTGTCCTCTTTTGTGAATGTGTAGCCCTTGAATTCCTGATCGAGCTGCGGCTCATTGCGGACGAAATGGGGCACGAGTGAATATGAGCCGTCGGGGTTGCTGCGGAACGAGAGTTTCGCCTGAAGGGAGAATGTCTCGTCGCCTAAACGGGGCGTTACCGTGAATAGCTGCGGCGACTTGTGGTTATATACCATCTGGTCGAGTGCCCCTGATTTTTCAAGGTCGTCGCGCTTTATGCCCCACTGCTGTTCTATTTTGGTCCAGTCGATGCTGTCGCGGTCGATAGGCGGCTGCTTATTGCCGGCTGTTTCCGGCTGCTGTGTCTGAGCCGGGGCCTGTTCCTGCTTTTCTGCCTGCTGCGGAACTTTTATCTCAACCTCGTATGGTTTGAGCATTTCGGCGTTGTCGCCGGGATTCTTGATAATGTCGGACATCGCCGGCCCTACAAGCTCGTATTTGTCTTCCTGCAACTTGAAGAAGCTGAACAGCGTGGGGTTCTTGGCCTGACGGATAAAGTTCGACATGAACGCTTCGAGGGGGCTCTGCCCTTTGTTGAACTTGATGAGTTCGCTTAATGGCGTTGATTTTACATCCGCCATTTTGGGAGTGCCGTCGGTATTCTGCCCTACGACTGCTCCCACCTGTCCGCTTGTGTTGTCGCGGGCGATCAGCACTTCCTGCTGGTCGGGAGTTTGGTCCATAAAGAATTATGATTTAGTGGTGGTTGGGTTGGCGTTTCAGCCGTTGGTTGATTTCTTCTTCACAGTCTTATAGTCTGGATGGGACGAACTGATGAAGGAGTTTTCGAGAAACTTGTCGAGGTCGCATTGAAGCACAAACTTGATATTGCCCTATATACTCTCGTAAACCTTGATTTTTCCTGCGTCGCGGTAGCGTCTTATTGTTTTCTCGCTGACATCAAGCCCGGTTACGATGTCTTCGAGAAGAATAATCGGCTCTCCGTGAAAATATAATCGCGGTCGGTTTCCCGTCGGGTACTGGCCGGGACTTCTGGCGCGCTGCTCCACAAGCGAAACGTATGCGTTTACGGCGGTCTTGAAGTCGGCCTCTTGCGTGTCTGTCTGTCGCATAGGCTCAGTCTGTGGCTATGTCTGTTTTGCGGAGTGCCGGGACATCGAACCCGATAACAGGGCCGAGTATCTTTGCGGCGGCGATGAGAAACATCGAGCCTAACATCCATGCCTTCGCTTCGTCAGGCATTCCGGCAAGCGGATTGAAGCCGGACTTGCGGTTTGCTGACTTGCGCCCGTTGATGCGCTTTCTCTGTTTGGGCTTCCTGCTGAAGCCTGCGGCGTTTGGGGGAGTTGTTGCTTCCATACGGTTATATGTGTTTTGAGTTAGACTTGTCGAGGTTTTGCGCCTCGTTTGCAATTATAACCGAATGGATTTCAGAAACGGCGATTTAAGGAGTGTTAAAGTCGTAATACGCTGAGATAATGGAGATTTCAGTGATAGAATAATTGTGATGTTAAATCTTGGGGGTTGGAGAACAACCAACAGTGTTTTTCCAAAGGTAAAGGATTTGAGTGTTGTCTGTAGATTAGATCTGGGCAAAAAATAGCGTATAACCTACGCTCACAATTGAAGGCTCTGGTATTGCCCATGACGAAAGCGGAAGCCATACGCTATGCGGTAAGCATAGCATAAGCGTCTCGCTAAGCTCGTCATTAATGAATTTACCAGATTCTCAATTGAACTTATGCGATAACTTATGTTATCTTATGTTTTGAAACGATTGACTCTTCAATCGCTATTCTTTGCTGTTTTGCGTTGCAAAGTTACGCATTTTTATCGAGGTAATCAAGCCTCAATTTCTCCGTGGGGATTGATATGGTGCTTTTTACGGAGCTGAATAAGTGTCTTTTCGGACACATTCAACAGTTTCGCGGCACCTCTCCATGTTCCGGCACGGATATAGGCCCTTATGATGCGGTCTTTCTCCGCTTTCGGATTTCGGTGGGTCAGGTCTTCGGCTGTTTCCGGCTGAATGTCGCTGAAAACGAGGTCATCGGCAGATATGATGTCGCCGTCGGCATGGAAGGCTGCCATTAGAATGGTATCTTTCAGTTCACGGATATTGCCGGGCCACGGATACAGTTTCAGAGCCTTTATAGCCGATGCGTCGAGCCGCTTTCTCACCTGAGATGTCTTATGCGCATATATGGCAAGAAGATAATCGGCAATGTCAGGAATATCCTCGGTCATTTCGCGCAACGGTGGCACAGTAATACAAGACTGACGCAACATATAGAAAAGGTTGTCGCGGAAATCTTCCTCGGCAAGCATCTTCATCAGTGTGCCATTGGCAGTGCATATCATTCTCACATCTGGATGTTCCTCCGAAAGAATATGCAGGAACACCGATTGTTTCTCGAAGTTGAGCAATTGAATATTTTTAAGGATGATTGTTCCGCCGGCTGCGTTCTGGAAGTAGCTCTTGATGCGGTTATACATCTCGTTGCGGTCGGATTTCGGATCATGAAGTCCCACAAGCTCGGCTCCACCTGCTTCGATTACAGTTATCGGCTTCTGTGTCCGTGAACTTTGGAGATAGATTTGTCGAGCAATTTGCTCCTTGCCCATACCGCTTTCACCGAAGATGATGCTGTTGGCATTGGTTTGGGCTATCCGCTCTATTGCCTGTTCTATCTCTTTGAACTTTGCGCTCCGTCGTGGAATCAGCGCATTGTCAAGCTGAATCACAACGCTTTCCGCTTTGGCATATTTGCCGACGGTTTCGATGAGTTGCTTGTCTATTGCCGGACGCTGTATCACATCCACGGCACCACCATCGCGCATCACCGAGAGAAGATCCACGGCATTCATGTTATCCACTATGGCAATAACGGGAAACTTGTATCCCTCGCATTTTTGCCAGTTAATTAACTCTTGCGCGGTGCCGTGGGCGAATTTCATCGCTGTTACCACGACCGCGCCGGGTGGCAGTTTTGCCACCTCGTCTTTTGCCGCCTCCATATTATCGACAGCTATCGGCTCATAGCCGTGCTTGACCAGCAACCCTGACATAAGCCGACGGTCGGTTTCGGAGGCATCAACAATTAAAACTCTATTCATATTATTATGTTATAGTTTAACATCTTAGAAATATTCATTATTAGGTGCGTAGATATAGTAAAAGGCAGGTTTCCCCGCCTTTTATCGTTTATTGGTTTTTATCTGACGGAATACTATTAGCCCATTCTTTCCAGAAGCCAAGAGATATTTTTCCCGAGATTCTTCATCGTTTCGACACCTTCACTGTCTTTTAATGCTTCTCCCGGCAGTTTACCATAAGCTACATTCCAATAGGTAGAGCCGGCAACAAACATTTCTTTATTAGGGTGTTCAGTTTGATGTTCCAACTTTTTAGCTCTGGTATCATCTGCAATATTCTGTAAATTAGAGCAATACCATCATAAGGTAAGCCGATTTTTGAATCAAAAAAAGCATAGTTTTTAATGCCGTAGTATTCAATAAATCATTTGATGAGTATCAGCAACTTATGACATGTAGCACTTAAATTTCGTCTCAAAAATGAGAACATAGAACTGAACACCCTATTTCTTTATTAAGGAAAAAATGGTTTATTGAATCGAGAGCGTTCATAGTTCCCGCACGACGACCGACAACAAGACCGGCACCAATTTTATGGGTGAACATTCCCGGATTGGTGTCACTCACAACACTGGCCCTTTCAAAAATGGCTTTCAGAGTTGTAGATACATCCGCAGAATATGTGGGTGAACCTATGATAAGTACATCGGCCGCAGCCATTTTGTCATACAGATCGCAAAATATGTCATTGCGCCATACGCAATTTCTCTTACCGGCACAAGCGAAACAGGCTTTACAGGGATTTATGGTTTCTCCGGCGAGATTGATTTTTTCAATCTCATGTCCTGACTTGGCGAGTTCCGCAAGAACAAGGTCTATCATATCTCCTGTATTGCTTTCCTTACGCGCACTCCCGTTTATTGCAAGTATTTTCATACATCGTTTTGTGTTCGGGTCTATGATATTTGCGGCGTCTGCAATTCCGGAAACAGACATTGCGGTGCCTGCTGCAATCAGACCGATTCTTTTTATTGCATCACGTCGGTTCATCATCATGCTTATTTATATGACTCGGCGAATATATTGACTATGTCTTGGTCGGACATCTGCACGCGGTCGCTTGTAAACATTATGCCCATCACTTCGCGTGTATTACGCATAAGTGTTTCAAATTCCGAAGGCATAATGCCATAGTCAGACATTTTAAGGTCTGCGACTCCACACGCCTCCTGCAATTCGGTAAGTGCGGTGATGAAATCCTCCGGCTTGTCGGCATCGGCTTTGCCGAGGAGACGGGCGAGTTCGATGAATCGGTCGTCACAGCCGTGGTTCCGTATGAAATAGCTGAAATATGCCTTGCTTATCATTATCAGACCGGCTCCGTGAGGCAGATTGGGGTGATAGGCGGACATGGCGTGTTCGAGACCATGTTCACTTGTCAGAAGCGTCAGACACATCACGGCACCAGACAAGGTATTGGCAAATGCCACCCTCGTGCGGGCTTCGATGTCTTTGCCGTCTGCCACAGCGCGCGGCAAGTATTCCGCGATATTGCGTATCGCCTCCCGTGCGTTCATGTCACTTGCAAGATTCGCTGTGCTAGCTATAAAGCCTTCAACACTGTGGAACAGCGCATCGAATCCTTGAAATGCCGTAAATTTGGGCGGGACCGAAAGCATCAGTTCCGGGTCCACCACCGCGAGAACCGGAAAAAGTCCGGGGTGCATTATAAACGCCTTCTCGTTTGTGTCCTCTTTGGTGATGACACCGCAGGGATCTGTTTCCGACCCGGTACCGGCAGTTGTCGTTATTGCAATTATGGGCAGAGGCTTTTCTGGTACAAGCTTTCCTTTGCCTGTGCCGATTGCCACATAGTCCCATAGCTCACCCTTGTTTGTTGCAAGCAAAGCAATGGCTTTCGCGCAGTCCATGACACTGCCTCCACCGAGTGCCACCAGAAAATCGGCGTTGTAGTTTCTGGCGGCATCAGCACCTGCCACTGCGTTCTCAACTGTCGGATTGGGAGCGACGCCATCAAATACGGAGGTCGTAATACCGGCTTTTCGCAACTGTTCTTCTGTGCGGGAGAGATAACCGTTGGCGCGCGTAGATTTGCCGTTTGAAATTATAATCAACGCCTTCTTGCCCGGAAAACTCTGTTCGTGGAGTTTGTTCAATTGTCCTGCGCCGAAAAGAATATGGGTGGGGATGTACTGGTTGTATTGAAGTGTTGTATTCATCGTTTATATTGTTTTTATTTCATATACAGATTGTCAAACATCGGTATGGCTTCGTGGATTTCAAGATTGATGACAAGATCTTTGGTGTCCTCAAAATATTTAAGAAGATGTGGTGACTGACAGTGTCTGTCGTAAGCCTCCTTATCTTTATAGACCTCCACGATGGTGAAAATGTTGGGGTGTTCTTTGTCCCAGACTGGATATAAGACATATACATCTTCTTCTTTCAGAAGGGACGCCATGATTTCTTCTTTAAGAATTCTCTTGTATTCTTCTATCCGGTATGGATTGACTGTTATCTTAGCTATTGATACCATAATCTACTCAATCAGTACCAATCATGTTTTTCGTTTCGGTTCAGAGCTGCTATGCGGCTCATTTCTTCATCGCTCAGCTCAAAGTCAAATATCGAGATGTTTTCTTTCATGTGCGCGGGGTTGCTTGAGCCGGGAATTACCACTACACCGCGCTGTAAGTCCCATCGCAGAATAACCTGCGCGACGGATTTGTTGTGAGCGTCGGCGATTTCTTTCAAAACCGGGTCGTTGAGTAATTCCTTCTGGTGGCCCCTTCCGCCAAGGGGATACCATGCCTCGACAGCGATTCCGAGATTCTGAATGTGGGGTACCACTTTGGTATCCTGATAATAGGGATGCACCTCGTTCTGTACCAGCACAGGCTTTATATTGACCTGTTTTATAAATTCATCTATCTCGTCGATATAGTAGCACGATACTCCGATGGAGCGAATTTTGCCTTGCGCAACATACTTTTCCATAGCCTTGTATGCCTTCACGTCATTCGTGCCGGGATGATGCAGGAGCATCAGATCCACATATCCGATGTCGAGTTTGCGCAGACATTCCTCTATCGCGGCTTCCGGATTGGAGTATTGGTCGGGGTAAATCTTCGTGGCCACGAAGATTTCTTCGCGTGGCACGCCTGATTCCCTTACTCCCTTGCCGACCTCAACCTCGTTCCCGTACATATGGGCCGTGTCGATTTTTCTGAAACCGAGGGCAATGGCTGATTTTACAGAATTGACACATACATCACCTGTCAGACTGTAAGTGCCAAGACCTACAATCGGCATATCGTAACCGCTGCTAAGGCGTATTGTCGGAGCTTGTCCGTTTTTACCTTCTGAAAGTGGGAAATTCGCGTAATTCATATTGTTGTCTTTATTGAATGTTATGCCAAGTCCGGCGATCCAGTTCTCAATATCGCTTTTTGTGGCATTGCCGCCGAATCTACGCCCTGCCTTCCATTCGGCTTCGGGTGCAAGAGAATGTATGTTACGGTCACTGCTTCCTATTCCGCTTGAATGTGAGGTGCAGAAAGGTATGATGGTTTTCCCTTTGAAATCACCGCTTTCAAGGAATGTGCTGATGATGCGTGGAGCCTCGCCCCACCAGATAGGATAGCCGAGAAAAACAATTTCGTAATCCTTCAGATTCTCGATCTTGTGTTTTATGGCCGGACGAGCCGCAGGATTATTCTGCTCACGGTTGGCGCGGCAATCGCTGTTATAGTCAAGGTCTGCGGCGGTATAAGGTGTCTCAGGTTCTATTCTGAAGAGATCGCCACCCGTAATATCGGCCATTGTTTCTGCTACGCCTTTTGTGGTGTTTGTACAGGAGAAGTATGCTACCAATACTTTACCTTCATTTCCGGTGGAGGGGTCTGGATTTGGTTCGGGGTTCTCCGTACCAGGTTCTTCCTTTATAGGCTCGTCATTATCCGTAGTGCAGGCTGCGCAGGCCGTCAGTGACACCATTGCCATTATCATTGATAAAATTTGGAGTTTCATTTTAGGTATTCGTTGAAAAACAGTTCTATATCATCGAAAGGTATGACATCCATTCTGTCATACAGGTCGGTGTGGTTCGCGCCCGGTACGATATGAAGAATCTTGTTGTTGGGAGTTCCGGGTTTCCACTTATTTGTTATTTTTTTGTATGTGTCATTGCTGAAATACAGCGAATGAGCCTTTTCTCCGTGAACGAGCATTACCGCGCTTTCAATTTCATCTGCATATGTCAGAAGTGGCAGATTCAAGAATGGCAACGGAGATGTTGCATTGAAGCCGCCGTTGGAATTGAGTGAGCGTTTGTGATAGCCTCTCTCAGTCTTGTAATAATCGTAGTAGTCTTTCACAAACTGCGGAGCGTCTTCGGGGAGAGGGTCAACGACACCACCACCGAGTGCATAATATCCGTTTCTGGCATCTTGCGTGCGCTGCTGTGAAATCCTTTTGCGGAGTTCAATTCTTTGTTCTCCATCAGCCGAATCAAAGTATCCGTTGGCATTGACACGGCTCATGTCATACATAGTGGAGGCGACGGTCGCCTTTATACGTGGGTCATTGGCGGCGGCATTGACAGCGAAGCCACCCCAGCCGCAGATGCCGATTACACCTATTTTCTCCGCATCCACATCCGGACGGGTGATCAAGTAATCAACAGCCGCGCTGAAATCTTCGGTATTGATGTCGGGCGAAGCGACATATCTGGGTGTACCGCCGCTCTCGCCGGTATATGACGGATCGAAGGCAATAGTAAGAAATCCTCTTTCGGCCATCTCCTGTGCGTATCGTCCGGACACCTGTTCCTTTACAGCTCCGAATGGACCACTGACAGCAATCGCGGGCAATTTTCCGCTTACTTTATTTGGAATATACAGGTCTGCGGCAAGGGTTATTCCATATCGGTTGACAAAAGTAACCTTGCTATGATTAACTTTATCGCTTTTGGGAAATGTCTTGTCCCACTCCGTTGTCAGAATCAGCTTTTCAGCCTTGATAATATTGTCTTTGTCGTTCATTGTGGTTGGTTCGTTTGCTGATACATTCGCCGTCATGAATGAGGCAAGTATCATTGTTAGAATTGCTTTATTCATCGGTTTATCTTGTTGATTTCTTTTGCCGGTATCCCTGCTGCCGTTGTTTCGGGTCTGATGTCTTTTGTGACTACGGCACCGGCTCCTATTATCGCGCCATCGCCGATTGTCACTCCCGGAAGTATTGTCACATTCGCGCCAATCCACACGCGATTGCCTATCGTGACGGGGTTGCAGGTCATATTTCCTCTTGATGAGGGATTTTTATCATGGTTTACCGTACATATGGTACAGTTGTGTCCTATTAGACATTCGTCACCGATGGTTATTCCGCCCCAGTCCTGAAATGAACATCCCATATTTATAAAGGTGTTTTTACCTATGGAGATATTCTTGCCGCAGTCAGTGTAGAACGGCGGGAACATACCGAAACCGCTGTCAAGCGTCTTTCCAGTCAAGGCGGACATTATATCTCTTACTTCATCGGGAGTATGATAGCTGCCGTTCAACTTCGATGTAAGTCGCAAAGCGTTCTGGCTCATACGGTGCATGACTTCGTGGGTCTTTGAACCGGCGATGATCGTTGCGCCCGATGCGGCATATTTCAAAAATTCAGCTTCTGTCATATAAGTGTTATTTTCTCGATGCAAAATTACCACGGGATTTCTTAAATATAGCGACCAATCTTACGCACGGAGATACCCCGATTACGGAAGTGTAAAATTGCCATATTTGTCTGGCAGATAGATTATACCAAGATTACGGCAAGCAATACCTGAATTACATATTCCCTCGTTCCGACGATTGCCTTTCCATTGATTCTTGCTAACTTTGCAAAAAGAAACTTTGATATGGAAATATACGAGGCAGACACCATAGAAAGATATAACCGGTATTTCGGTTTTGAAACACGGCATCCGCTGGTGAGCATAGTGCATTTTGATGACACGGTACATCAGCCCACACATTGTATGCACTTCGGGTTCTACGCTCTGTTTCTGAAAAATACAACCGGATGCAAAATAAAATACGGCAAAACGACTTACGATTTCGATGATGAAACGGTTGTAAGTTTTGCTCCCGGTCAGACCGTCGGTATTCTCCGCACAGAGGATGGTCCGGCACCGGTTGCCACAGGTCTGCTGTTCCATCCTGATTTCCTGAACCGCACCCCGCTCGGACAGAAAATCAAGCAATATTCGTTCTTCTCCTATGCCTCGAATGAGGCTCTGCATCTGTCTGCCGAAGAAAGAACCATATTGCAGGATTATATGGATAAGATCAAGCGGGAATTACAGAACCCGATTGACAAATTTTCAAAATCGTTGATTATCTCCAATATAGAGGTGATGCTCAATTACTGCATGAGGTTCTACGAAAGGCAGTTTGTAACACGCGAGGAACTGAATAACAGTACTATGAGCCGTTTTGAGCTACTGCTTGACGATTACCTTGATTCCGGCAAAGGATTGACAGAAGGGATACCGACAGTCAGATACTTCGCTGACAAGGTATGCCTGTCACCCAATTATTTCGGTGATTTGGTCAAATCCGAAACCGGCAAGACAGCGCAGGAGTATATTCAACTCAAAATGATTAATTATGCCAAAAGCTCACTACTCGACCCGAAACTGAGTACAAAGCAAATAGCTGAATTACTGGGTTTCCAGTACCCGCAGCACTTCATACGTTTCTTCAAGAAACAAACCGGAAATACCCCAAGAGAATATAGATTGCAACTCAACTGATATAGAGAAAGCAGAGGATATGAATAGATCCTCTGCTTTCTCTATATATTCCTAAATTCTTATAAATGGTCTTAATAGTGAACCGGTAGTATTATATTTAGTTACAGGCTCTGCTACCATTGATTCCTTTGAGTCTGAGGATTGCGCTGTAGCCTCAACCCGTTGTGATTGCTCATCCCGCTTGACTTCTTCGCCGTCCTGTTCCTCTTTCTTAGGTGCGAGTTCGGCGGTGATTTTGCGGTCGAGAGCGGCAAGTTCGGATTTGAGTTGCTTCAGTTCGTCCTCTTTGCCCCATGACTTCGAGATGATGGCTTCGAGCTGGGGAACATCGGCTTTTAGTTTTGCAGTCCGTTCCTCATACTGGGCGATGATGTCGGGGATCTTCTCCAGAGCGTTGACGAAGTTCATGCAGGCAGCGTGGGTGTCGCTCATCGCGATGAAGCCGTTGTTGAACTTGTATTTGTAGTTGCCCTCAACCACAAAGCGGTTCTGGACTGCCTCCTTGCCGTCAACAAGTGTGCGATCCGATATGATGCTGATGGGAAAGCCATATACTTCGCCGATGCGTTTGTACTGACCGTGAGTGTCGGTACGCTGCGCCAGTCCTTGAAGATGGATACCCATGTTCTTCTCATCCGAAAGATTGCAGGTGTCGATAGTGAGGTTGTTGAGCGGGTTACCGTCCTTATCTCTCCTGACAACTGCCTCATATCGGGCTACATCAGCCTTCATCCTCTCGATTGCCGCCTCGTTGTTGGCAATGTCGTGGGTGATGGTCTGGTGGCGGAACTTGGAATCGGAGATACTTTTGTTGTGCGCCTTGCGCTCACTCTCCAGCGAGGCTATTCGCTTTTCGAGCTTCGCTTTCTCCAACAGGTCGGTGTTGCCGCTGAGGATAGCCATGTACTCCGAGAAGTTCATGCCGTTCTTCTCATCCATTGCGCCCTCGTCGATGGTTCTCGCTCCGAGTGCGCCTGATTTAAGCTGGGCTATGAATGTAGCCTTGCAGTGAAGAAGGTTGAACTTGTAGGAATCCAGCGACTTCTCAACGGCGTAGATGATTACATCCACCTTATTGTCAGCGTATAGCTTGGCAATCTCGTTGCCGGCTCTTATGCCTCTGCCATCGCGTTGAGTCAAATCGCTTGGGCGCCAGGGCGTGTCGGCATGATGAATTGCGACACACCTTTTTTGAGCATTGACTCCAGTACCCAACATTGAGGTTGAGCCGAATAGTACCCGTACATCGCCGTCGTTCATTGCCTGAATGACTGCCTTACGGCTGCGCTCCGTCTTACATTCTTGTATAAACCGGATTTCATGCGCCGGGATACCATAGTCCTCAATCAGCTTACGCTTGACCTCCGAATAGAAATTCCACTCACCGGGTTTATATGTGCCGAGGTCGGAAAATACAAACTGTGTGCCTTTCTGAGCATCATATTTATTATAATACTGAGCAATCATTTTTGCACAGTGACTCGCCTTGTTGTTCGGGTCGTCCTCGTATGAGGGGTCAATCATGCGCATATCCAGAGCCATCTTTCGGGCGTAGTCAGTGGCGATAAGCATCTTTGCCTTTTCTTCGGTCTCGCTCAACGGAGCCCGTCCGAGGATAGTGGCGTCACCACTTTCGGCAAACTTCATCAGCTTCTCGATGAAAGCCTCCTGCGCCGGTGTCGGAGGAATGTTGTGAAGAATCTCGTTCTTCTGCGGTCGGTCAACGCCGACATCCTCCGCAGTGCGGTAATCGGTAATCTCGTTGTAGAATGCCGCCAGTTCCGGAACCTTGATGAAGTAACGGAAACGCTCCTTCGGTACGATGTGGTTGGTAACATTGAACTCGAAGTCGGTGGTCTTCTTTGCAAAGATTGCCGCCCATGCGTCAAAACAGCGGATGCCATGATGCGACAGAAAGAATACATCCCGCTATTGTCGGCCCTGCGGCAGTCGCAATGGCTATGACCATCGCGTTAAGAGCAAGCCCCCTCCCAAGTATATCGCGCGGATATATGAGACGGGTGAGGGCAATGTTTACGCTCATGACACAGGCGGCTCCAATCCCTTGAAACATACGAGAGATTAGAATCATTGAAAAGCCGGTTGAAACCGCACATAACGCCGATGAAAATGTAAATACAGCTACGCCGATAAGAAAATTCCTGCGATAACTGTACAAATCTCCAACTGAAGAAAGCGGCAATAGCAACATTGTTATGGCAAGCTGGTAAATTGTCACAATCCATACTGCATTGGAATCCGAAATATTGAATTTTTCGGCCATCACCGGCAACGCCACATTTACCAATGTTACATCAAGCACTGTCATCACCAATACTATAAGTATGGCGATGACAGCTGCATATTTTTTCAATGACAGTTTTCCGCTATTCATCATTCTATGATGCTGTCAATCCATCCGAAAAGGTCGTCAAGATTGTAATCACCGCTATGGGGTCTATTCCAAGGCAGGAAGAAATTGACATCATAGCCTGAATTTTTTAGTTTTGTCGCAAGATTTATTGGCACGAGGAATGATGTGTCGCGGTCTTTTGCACCATGACGGATAAACCAATGGGGTGCGACAGAGGTAGCGTTTTCTGAAATAAAGTTCATCGGATTCATTATGAATACCCGGTGAACCATATCTTTGTCGAGTGTCGCATTTATGTCATGCAGACGATGACGCAGGCTGAAATCAGTAAAGTTTGCAGGTGTCCCATCGGAGTTCCCGAATACATTGTTCTCCGGAGTCGGGGTGTCAATCAGCACTCCATATTGGTCAAACGCAGGCGGTGTTTTAAGTGGTGTCACACTTGCGACATAACTCAGATACTTGTCAAGGATTATGTCGGTGACATAATCCGTCTGATTGTTGAAGCGAGGACGCATCCCGGCAGGACCGAAAGACGGCGCTCTTCGGCTGTCCCCATTCCCACGCCGCACAGGACGTCCTCCGAAATTCGGTTTTTCTGCGTATCTTATGATTCCTATCGTATCCGGTATCTCGCATCCTTCTTCAAGAGCTTTGTGAGCCGATGCAATCAGAAATGTTTTGAGATATTCTTTATAATTGTCGGCGGTTATGGGATTCCCGGCATCATCTTTTAGATTAAGTGAGTTGATATAGCTTGGACATTCTGCGGCCAGTTCGTCTGAAATAGTTATCTGATCGTTGTTGAGATGACGCACACCTGTATTTGTGCATCCATACAGCCATTCATATTCCATATCTGCATGGTTAAGGTCGGTAATGGGACAATAGCATACTGAAGCAAAAACTTTGTCAGATGTGGCTGCCGCCCCCATCTTTTTGAGATACATCTCATATTCAGGACGGTCACCCGTCGCACCGACCAATGCGGACATGGCTCCTCCTGCGCTTGTGCCGTCGATGATAATGCGTTCGGAACTTCCGGGAATCGCCTCGTCATTGTAGCGCAGATAACGGATTGCGGCTTTAAGGTCGAGTAGTCCGTTAGGCGCTGTGCCTGTGTATATAGTTTTGCCATCGCGTGTGACAGTGGAATTTGCACCTCTGGATCCGGGGATGCAGACCACGTATCCCTCTTTCAAGGCTCTGCCCGTTGCGTCTGACGCAGAAGGCGATTTTGCGGTGGTCGCCATATAGACTCCTATGTATGTGCGAAGAAATATAGGTGTTGAATTACCTTGTGCAAGGTTTTCCGGCACATATATGTTTATGGTCTGATACACAGAATCTTCAATGTTTGTAACATAGAAGATGTTTTCGTATGCGGTGTATCTGACATTCTCGCCGGTCGGCATTGACAGGACGTCATGTTTCGCTCCGGTTGGATTGAACACAAGTTTGTCGAGTTCATCCGCGTGTATAGATATGGAGTTGCCTATAATAAAGGCACACATCATTATGGAAATTAGAAATTTAGTATGAGTCATATACTGCTGTGTTATTTCAATCAATAAAACAAAGGGAGAACTATCGTTTGTTTCTCCCTTTTTATAAACAATCTTTCTTACCTTAATACCATTATTTACTTTGTTTGAAAAGCCATTCTCTTACAGGAGTGAGGCGATATGCGTAATCAAATGAATACATGTGTTCGCTACCTTTACCATCGGCTGGAAGAACTGATTTTGATGTAAAATTGATTATCGTTATCGGTGCTCCCTTTGCAAGAACCTCTCTTGCAAGTGAATCTTGCTCCGACTGAGGTAGTTTGGCACTGAAATCAGTGTATTCATATTCTATTCCGGCATTTTGAGCGGCTTTTTCGAGTGCGTCAAAAGTTCCGGCTTTACCCGCTGTGATAAATACAAATTTATGTTTCACGAGTTCGGGGAATGTAGCGCTGTCCCAATGGCAATCCACGAAGATTGATGCGGCAAACAAGTCAGGATAAGCAGAATTATAATACATCGAAATCATGCCACCCATAGACTGCCCCGTGGTATAAAGCCTATCTGTATCTACCTGATATTGCGATGCGATTTTTTGTACGAGCCGCGCCACCATATCCACCTCATCAGTATGCTCGTATGCGTCACGACTAAAAGAGACTCCTGCCTTACAAGATTATTATGATATCGCATATGAATTTCTCTCATTGAAAGATTCCTTACTAATTGTACAGAATATACCAGGACAAGGCATAGGGATTTCGGATTATAGAATAAGTGCATTAGGAAAGGAATTAGTAGTAACGGCTAATCTTAGCTCGATTCCTCAAGAAGACTTATTCTGCCTTGAAAACAAAGTTAACTATATAACTTCAGCTTTAAGATAATAATGACAAATCTCGTTGAAGTACAATATGCCCAAACGGGTAAATCGAGCGACACTGATGCGCTCGGTATGCGCGAAATGCAAGCGATGGTGTACGCTCAGCGTCATCGTAAGCACTTGCTCGTCAAGGCTCCTCCTGCATCGGGCAAGAGCCGCGCCATGATGTTTGTGGCTCTTGATAAACTCGCCAATCAAGGTGTGAAGAAAGTAATCGTGGCTGTTCCTCAGCAAAATATCGGTCGAAGCTTCAAGGACACCTCCTTGAAGAAGTTCGGATTTTTTGCCGACTGGAACGTTGCTCCTTATTGGAATCTTTGTCTCAATGCCGGAAGCGAGAACTCCAAGAAGTCGAAAGTCCGAGAATTTCTCGATCATCCAACTGCCACAAAGCTCGTATGCACACATGCTACCCTCCTCAACTCGCTCAATGGCATAGATGCTCGAAAACTTGACAATGTTTTCTTCGGTATCGACGAGTTTCACCACGGTTCGGCTGACGAGGACAACCGTCTTGGCTCTCTCATTCGCCGACTTCTCAACGAGACATCGGCTCACATACTCGCCATGACCGGCTCGTATTTCCGAGGCGACGCCGTTCCGGTTATGCGTCCTGAAGACGAGGCAATGTTTCAGCCGGCAATCAACTATAACTACTATCAGCAGCTCAACGGTTATAAATGGCTGAAAAGTCTTGGCATCGGCTACAGCTTCTTCCAAGGCAATTATCTTACAGCCATTCCCGATGTACTCGATACTCACAAGAAAACGCTTATCCATATTCCACACCCCAACAGCAAGACCGGGGCGTTCATGAATAAACACGACCAAGTAGCCGAAATTATCAAGTTCATCGGCGAGGTGGTCGACCGAGACTGGAATAATTATCTCTACAAGGTGAAAACTCCCGATGGGCGTATTCTCACCGTAGGCGACCTCGTAGAAGACAGTAAAGAGCAGCGTGACGCATTGCAGTCATATCTGCAACGAATGAACAGCCGTGACTCGCTCGACATCCTTATTGCTCTCGGCACTGCCAAAGAGGGCTTTGACTGGGAATGGTGCGAGCATTGCATCACCATAGGCATTCGTGCCTCGCTGACAGAAGTCGTACAGATTATCGGTCGTTGTACCCGCGACTGCGAGGGCAAGACCCATGCGCAGTTTACCAACTTAATTCCGTGTCCCGATGCTGCTCAGGATGATGTTTCAATGGCGGTCAACGATTTTCTCAAAGCCATTTCCGCTTCACTGCTCATGGAACAGGTCATGGCTCCCAAATGGAATTTCAAGACCAAAGTCGACGATGAAGACAAGCCTGAAAAGCCGAAGAAGCCGGGTGGGGATGACCATGTTATCGAGGTCGAAGGTCTGCCGGAACTCAACGACAAAACCAAAGCTATCGTCGAGAATGACATTGACACACTCGTTGCAACGACGCTCTCTGATAAAAATATCCGAGAGGCTATCATCGGCGAGGGTATGGCCGAAATGATTACCGAGGTCTATATACCCAAGATAATCCGCGAGACATATCCCGACCTGAACGAAGAAGAAGTCGATGCGGTTGCAAAGCACACAATCCTGACTATCGCCACACAAGGAGAGCAGGTTGTAGGCCCCGATGATTCCGGCAATAAATTCATCAAGATTGCCAACAAGTTCGTCAATCTCAATGAACTTGACATCAACCTTATTGCCGAAATAAATCCATTCCAACGCGCATACGAGGTAGTCAGCAAATCGCTTACCCCCGAAGTGCTCCGCACCATTCAATATGTTATCGAGGATAAGCGCTCAGAAAAGCTGACCGATGAAGAAGCTATTTTGCTCTTCACAAAATATCTCCCCAAGTGGCGCGAGGAAAATCCGGGAAAGGTAAAGCCGGAGATTACCGATGGCGACCCGCTGGCTCGCCGTATAGCTATGGCTATCGAACATCTCCGTCAACTCAAACGCAATAAACTCGCACAGCAGCTATGATCAACTGGGCAAAGGAACTCGAAAAGATATTTGATGACCCGCTCTTGGCCGATGTAACTGCTCCACGGAAGCGGACAACATCGAGCGATCGACTCATAGCCGGTTTTCAGGAGGTACTTGCCTTCTACGAAGCCAATGGTCGACTTCCTGAAGATACACCCGAAGAAGCCTCGCTTTTTCATAAATGGGTAGGGGTTCTGAAAAGCGAGAAGAAGATAGAGCGTTGTCGCCCGTTTGACGACCTCGGTATTCTTCCTAAGCCGGTTCAGACTGTGGAAGAACCGCAGCCTGAATATCATCGTGAACTGACGGAAGAAGAACAACTTAAGACAATTCTTAACGACCCGTTGTTAGCTGATATTGAGGTGGGGAATGACCTGGGGCTGTTTGACATACCCGAATATATGCGCCAACGCCTTGAAGCGCGGAAAGAAGCCGATTATGTTGGCAAACGTCGCCCTTGCGAAGACTTCGACAAGTACGCCGAGGGGTTTAAGGAGATTCAGCAAGGATTGAAATCGGGGAAATATAGGCTCGTCAAGTTCAGCGAGCCAAACCTGAAAGTCGGTCGATACTTTGTTGAACAAGGTATCATTGGTTATCTCGCTGCCTTTGAGCAAGAGGCCAAGAATAATCTTGGACGTGTTGATGGACGTACTCGTGTTATATATGAAAACGGCTCTGAGGCCGACATCAAATTCCGCACAATTACTAAAAATCTGTCTGTTGATGGTTACAGCATCATGGATTGTTCGGAAATGTCGTCCGAAGAATTTGAGAAGTGCTTCACTATTACTGATAAAGACGTTGAAAGCGGCACAATTTATGTACTCCGTTCAAAGTCTACCCGTCCTGAGATTGCTGCGCTTAAAGATCTTTATAAAATCGGCTTTACCGTTACCTCGGTCGAGAGCCGTATAGCCAACGCTAAGAGTGAGCCGACCTATCTTTGTGCTGATGTCGAAATTGTTGCAACATGGAAAGTCTACAATGTGAAATCTTCGACTTTCGAGGCTCTTATTCATAAACTTTTTGCTTCTGTTCAGTTACAGGTAACCGTTGACGGGCGCCGACCCCAAGAATGGTTCATGGTTCCGTTTAGGGTAATAGAGGAGGCTGTTAATGCGATTATATCAGGCAAATCAATTGAATATAATCCACAACTACACCAAATTACTTATCTTTAGAGATGAACATATGGGAATGACTATTGACGATATTAAGGCATTGATTGCGCCGGACGAGTTGCGGGCTCTGGAGCTAAAAAAGACAACCGGCGAACTGAAAGACGGTATGCACTCGGCGTGTGCGTTTCTGAACACCGATGGTGGTTGGCTGATTTTCGGTGTTGCACCGACTGGATTGAAGATTCTTGGACAGCAGGTTACGGATACAACTAAACGTGAGATTGCACAGGCCGTTGCCGGATTAGAACCCGCTGTCGATGTGAAGATTCATTACGTGGATGTGCCTGACCGTCCGGGAAATAAAGTGATTGCTATGCACTTTGACGGGTGGGTATGGGGAGAGCGTCCGCATACCTTCCACGGATGCCCTTATTATAAAGTCGAAAGCACAACGAAGGTAATGCCGCATGAGATGTATGATGAACGAATCCGGGCGCATCAGCCTCAAATGTATGCGTGGGAGCGTCAGATGGCAGATGGTGTTACGCTTGCCGACTTGAACGAGAAGCATATCAGAGGGTGCATACGACTTGGCGTTGAGGGCGGTAGAATCCCCGCAAGTGCAATGAGTGCGCCGATCGGCGACACGTTGGCGAAATGGAATCTGTTGAAAAACGGCAATCCGACCAATGGAGCGGTGATGCTTTTCTCCAACAATATTGATGAATATCCGCAGTTCCGGCTTCGGATGGCCCGGTTTTTGGGTACAGATAAGAATGAGTTTATCGACAACCAACGTGCAGAGGGCAACTTCTTCGACCTGCTTGACGCAGGTATGGCTTTCTTCTTCAAGCACCTCAATCTCAGCGGAAAGATTACAAACCACAGCCTTCAGCGCGAGGAACGGCTTGAAGTGCCGTATCACGCTTTGCGCGAAGCTTTGATCAACAGTCTGTGCCATCGTCAATGGGAGAAGCATAATCTGACAGGAAGTATCGCAATCTACGATGACCGCATAGAGATTGCCAACCCCGGCATATTCCCTCCTCAAATCTCACCCGAATCCATCAAGGAGCCGCATGAGTCATATCCCTACAATCTAAAGATTGCTGAAGCCCTGTATAAGTCAACTTATCTGGAAAGCTGGGGTTCCGGAGCAAAACGTATAATGGATGCCTGCCGCGAACAAGGCGTTGAGGAACCAACATGGCGTTGGGACGGAGGCTTTGTAATCGTCACCTTCAAACGACCTCGCAAAGCATTCCCTGTACAAGGCGAGAATACCCAACCTGTTTCCTCAAAGCAACATACCACTACCATACCGGTACTGCACCAGTTCCATACCAGTTCCATACCAGTTCAGACCTTGATTGAGAACGGCACTGATGAATTTATGACAGCATTGGAACTTGCAAACTTGTGTGGTCTAAAGAACATAAGACATTTCCGGAAATTCTATCTCAATCCTGCGTTGGCAGACGGAGCGATAGAACGGCTCTACCCTGACACTCCCAACCATCCTCAACAAAAATACCGCTTAACGGAAGCTGCTAAAGAATGGAAAAATAATAAAATCCCAAAGAAACCAAAGAACTCCCCAAAGAAATAGAAGAAGTCCATCCGACCGAAAACAGACATAATCCGACCGTTTTTATCACATCCGACCGAAATTTCGGTCGGATGCGCATTGATTAGCCGTAATCCAACCGTTTTTGAGTGTAAGAATTGGAAGATATGGACAATCATTCAGATGGCAAATCAGACGGTCAGTCATTTGAATGATTGATAAATCATTTAGACATTCTAATGGCAATCCCTCCTGTCATTCATCCATAAGGCATAACATCCATCTGCTCATAAGTTCATTCAGACATCTGTTCATACGTATGTACATCCATACGTTCAGATGTTCATACGTCAATACGTTCATACATCAATACGTTAGTACGTTCATACGTCAATACGTACTAACAGCATCTTTGCAATCAAGACCTCGACAAGTAACTACTTGTAACAATGTATATTAATCGAATCGCAATCTCGAAAGCGTTATGTATCGCGTATTGATACATCAACTATCTTTAGCCAAATCTTATTCTTCCTCATTGAAGAAGTTGGATTTTGCCAATATTGATGTTCCAAGTAATTGAAACAGTCGGCTATCCCGATTACAGTTGCTTTTTTGTATGGAGCCGATTGTAATTTGGTGCTAAGAAGCCTTCTGATTCTGTAGGTCGGAACGGAATCCGTCGGGATTCTGCAAGGTATGTTTTGAGCTGCACGAAACTGATTTTGCAGCTCAAAACCATTGCAGAATATTGGTTGGTCTTACTCCAAAGTCGTAATCCCCGTTGCCGATTTCACACTCCGATTTTTCCCTTTTTGTTTTCATTATGATTGGCGGCGAAAAGAAAAAAGCCGACAAATCACATCGGACTTATCGGCTTCGGTATAACGGTTACATCGGTGCATAATTGATTTCACCGAGGGAGTTGATTGCGTCCTGTTTCAGACTGTCAACGACATGGAGATATCGCTCTGTCATCTTTATGGAGGT
>ERZ827108.2289-NODE-2289-length-20604-cov-5.122877_pt1 | contig 20604 bp, 16 predicted proteins | sample MGYA00519921_ERZ827108 | MGnify/ENA primary metagenome ERZ827108 (study PRJEB31778, sample SAMEA3449258) | human gut metagenome | biome: human gut; feature: human-associated habitat; material: faeces | place: United Kingdom | collected 2010/2012 ... | reverse complement strand
TTGCTTGCATTTAATTTTATCCCCGTTTTTCCCGTTTTATATCGCGGAGAATTACTAATTTTTTCGCAAATTAGCACAACCAAATGTATTTATGTCAATATTCTCCGCGACGCATATCATTGGTTACCTGACCATGAACTTCCTGCCGTTGCGGATGAAGACGCCGGGAGCGTGACGGTCGGGCTTGACGCGCCGGCCCGACAAGTCATAGACCGGAGCAGAGACATCTTCCGGCTCCTCACCGAAAACCTCGTCCACTACGCTGATGTCCACAAGCGGCGCGGGCTCGCTCACGACCTCGGCGCCATCCTCGTATTTGTACACCATCACTGCATATGCTTCCTTGAACGGTTTAAAAGGCACCGTGCAACTCCCTACAGCCAAGCCTCGCCTGGTTGATGCACCTTTGCAATTCATATGTATGTCTGTATAGGGATTCCCTTCATAGTCATACATGACATATGGTTCTCCATCAAGATATATACGGTAATCGAGATCATAAAAATGCATAGCCGGACCCTCCTTGCTGATGATACTGCCATTCAAAACGAACTGATCCTCCTTGTCCCAGTCATCCTTGCCCCTGTAAAACTTGGGAGGCTGCGGAGTAAGCGGACCATCCGGCACATACATGAGTTCGAAATCAAGATAGACGGGCCCAGGCAGCATCGGAGCATCGTAACCCATCCAGCCAGCCTCGTCTTCTATATAACTGGAAAACCAGATTTTCTCATCCGGATTGTTAAGGCATCTGACAATCGGATCATAATCAAAGATAATGTCTTTGTCAATGGTTCGCCCCCCCAAGTAATAATGGTAATGCTGACCCGTAAACGCCATGTTATATGTTGTAGCCCTGCACGCATTAAAGTACTTATAACCTTTGAATTCACCATAATCAGGACCGCCCTGCGACCAATCCAATTTATAGGAGTTAAGTCTCTGAGAACGGTCAATCACGACCTTGTTCCTTTAATCACTCCACGTATCCACGAATCAACGCAAAAGTTATCGTCAATTGGATATGGCAAGAAGCCGGAATCGACCAGCCTGAAATATATTGAGTCTCTTAAATGGCAACATCTAATTTAAATCCATTTTTGTTACCCATTAAGGTAGATGAATACCAATCCCATTGTTCAACAGTCGCATTCTGCGGCGGCGTTATCTCACAAACATCATTGGAATCCGCCCGCACATTGAAACAGGCAATTATCGACATTGTCAGCAACAACACACGTGCACCGTAAAATCTTGAACCTATCACAACCATTGTCCGATATTATTTGTTTATACAATGTTACATTCATTATAAAATTATAATCGCACATATGGATTATGGAATCTAAATCCAACAAAATCAAAGGCACAAAGGAAGCTGTTCAGGTGAAGAACGCATTGCGACCCACATGGCCAGAAAAGACAGAACTGCCGATTGTGGCATTCTGTCCAATTCCATTCTCTTATCAGGCACATTGCCTAGGCGAAAGTATTCATCTTGACATACTGGATGGCATATATGCCGCAGTCGCGGATTCTGGCGTAAATACAGCGATACTCGGCGTGGCTGACGGTAATATCCCTCATCAGATGGCTGCTGCAAAACGACACAATGTCAAAGTCATGCTCTCTGCCAATGGAGCCTGGGGGGCTGCAACACGCGTGTTATAATCCTCTCTGTGATTATATTAAAAACGAGGATGTTGTGGCTTGGTTTTCCTACGACGAGCCTGCTCCATATCAATGGGGTGATGCATTCTACAGCCAAGGCAAGGATATTAGATCAACAATAGACAAATATTGGAATCAATTGACTCTGGCTTACGGCATAACATCAAGTTTAGACTTGAACAGAATCTCCATGTTCAATCTCGCCGCCGAATCAAACAGTAGTTGGGCAGGGTCTTTCGGCATTCCCGATGCCGAATACAGAAAAGCCACTATGACAGAGAAACTAAAAGCCGCACGTGCCTATCTTGACAATCTGCAGACATTGTTTAATCCATGGATATGGAGTTACGATTACTATCCAATCCGAAACATATTAAATAAAGTAGATTCCGAGAAAGATAAATATGAGGCAATTGAAGGCGAATATGTTGTAGAATATGAGCATTTCTTCGGGTATCTGGGACTTTATCAGGATTTCACACAGACAAAAAACTCGGATTTCTGGGCATACGGTATGTGCATGTCCCATAAATTATATAATAATAGGAACTGGGATGTCCTGACATGCTCATACCCCACACCTACAGAGGGTGCGTTACGATTTGAGACATTCGCGGCATTGTTATAAGGAGCCCAGGGAATCGTCTATTATAGATATAGATTAGGAGTGGCCGGCTCGGATGCAAAAAATCCTAAGCCAGACCAGGACAACCCTGATAAATACAAGATATGCCAAGAAGCACTCTTGGCTCCTATATCCTGCAATATAAAAGAGAGCGATGGCATTGTTACCAACGTCACCCTTGAGAAATCTGAAGTCTGGTACAATGTAAAGAAGATAAACGAGGAGATCAAAACCTTTCAGAATATCTTCCTGGGATGCACAGTGACAGGGCATATGCAGTTCAGTTCCGAATTGCCGTCCCGGAATCCTCAGTCCTCGAAGTACTATATCGATTCAATCCAATCTTTCAAAGGAGATACGAAGGATATCAAAACCAGCATAAGGATGATCAGCTGCGACGGCTACGGGGTGTTGCTGACATCCTTCACAAACAATACCGGAGCCAACGACAAGACACGCCACTATGTGGCCGTGATGAACCTTGATTCCCTGAATCGGAAAGAGATATCGTTCTATTTGCGGAAAGGGGCACTTCATCCCGTGCACCACCTGGTGCAACCCACTGCCTCAGACATTGGAATCCTCTCATTAGATGACACTGCCTCCGCTTATAATGTACGTCATGACCTTATCTTAAAGGAGGGCGGCCTTTTCGTGGTATACTGGGACGAATGAACTCGCCAATTGTTACAACGTAATCAAAACGATAGAGGATGGAAACACACCGCAACTACGATAGAGACAAAGTCAACATGAATCAAAGGGACGCGACCAGGTATCCCTTCAATATCACATGGCCAAACGACGGGGACATTCCCCTAATTGCATATTTCCCACTCCCCAAGAACCTATTGAAATATGTCCATCAGTTCTACAATCAGTATCCCGACAAAGTGATCGCCAAGGTATCGGAGGCTCTCAAGACAGTCGAGGAATGCGGATGCACCACATTCATAGTCGGCGGCACAATGGAGCAGATGGACGCGTCCGTCAGGGCCGTTCGTGTCCCCGAAAAGGGAATCGACCTGAAACTGAACGTCATACTCAATCCGGAATACCTGAACATATCCCCCCGCACCACGCTTAGGATCCTCACCCATTTCGGCGCGACGAAAAACCTGGACAGCGGGGAGTATTCCCCGTTTCCGAACCAGGAAAGGATCGTGGCCTGGCAGGTGATGGACCAGCCTCACTTCTGGGACTGGGGCGACACCCTCGCTCTGGATGGCAGACCGGGAACGGATTACATATGGAACCGGCTCACAATGGGATACGGAATGACGACATCCCTGGACCACTACTACAAGGAGAACGAGAACCCTTCATCAAGTTCACGCCAGCGTCTGTCATGGTTCGACCTTGCCCCGGTTCCCGACAAGAAGCCCACGTCCGGACAGGTCCTGACTGACTGGCTCGGTTCATGCAGTACATACAGTGAATACCTCAAGGTCCTCGACAGGCTTTTCCGGCCGAAGGTTTGGTGCTACAACTTCTTCCCGTTCATGAACACCCTTGACTCCAACGGCAACGTAACGGGAGTCAACTTCAGACTCGCGGAATTCTTCCGCTACCTGACCCTGTTCCGCGACAGGCTCAGCAGTCCTTATGAGCCGGCCATACAGCCGAGTTTCTGGAACTACACGATGGCGAGCGAGCAGAAATATGTGGACGCGTCGGGAAAGACGGAGTGGCACCGGCCTTCCCCGACCGTCGGGATGGTCAGGCTCCAGGTCTTCGGATCCCTGGCGTTCGGGGCAAAGGGAACGATATACTATATGTACGGAGCGTGGTATTCCGACGCCACCTCGGGGGCCCACTCGGTATATGGCGAGGCTCCGCTTGCCTGCGACATCTCAGGCTCAGGCGTGGACGACACGATCACCTTCAGGAAAAGCAACATCTGGAAAGCCATAAGGACCGTGAACTCGGAAGTAACATCGTGGAAAAGCGTCTTCGCGAAATCCAAGGTTATTGAATGTCTTACGAAAGGAGTCTCGGTGGACGGAATCGAGGCGATGCCGGATGGATACGAATGCCTGAACTCCCTTGGCACTGGATCCAAAGGTGTCCTTGTCAGCCATATGGTACAGGACGTCCCGGGATCATCGACAGACTGTCTTCATTATCTTGTAATCGTGAGCCTTGACTATGGGAGCAATCAGGTGGTGCGGGCATCGTTCAAAACAAGTTACGGCGCGAGGTTCCTGGCCCCGCTCCAGACAATCGTCCCAAAGACTCCTGAACATGTGTTGCCTCCTGTCATCATCGATCCGACTACCCAGAGGTCGCTGTCGCCGGGAGGAATCGCTGTCATTTCATGGACAGCAAAAAAGTAGCAGGCACAGACCATATAGATAGATACTACACCCCCGCGTCAAACCGATGGCGCGCGGAGTTACGCAATCCGTACTCATTCTGAGATTAACAATTGCCGGACCATAATCTTTTCGCTTATACCGTTTCTATAAATTTATTCACTACAATACAAAGTAAATAAGTTACTGCAAAATCATAATTCAGATTCTCATAAAATCTTTGAAACGGTGAGCATGACATACTTTGCAATCCCAATCATAACTTGGATTATATTAAACCTCAGAACGCTTTACCCGTCATATTTGTTATATAGAAAATTTAACTTGACATTTATTCAATAACTGTAGATATGGAACATAACAACCAGAATCCGGAGTGCCGGAAGAGTGTGTGCAGGATGGTCGGCGGATGGGTGCCGGCGCTGCTTATCGCCGTGGGCCTGATGCTGCTCGGCATTTTCATCTGCAACGGTTTCGGCCGGATCTCCGAGAACTCGCACGTAGTGACGGTCCGCGGCCTCAGCGAGCGTGAGGTAATGGCCAACAAAGTCACCTGGCCCATCGTCAGCAAGGCCGTAGGCAACGACCTGACCGCCCTGTACCAGCAGGTGCAGGCCACCGACTCCGCCATTGTGCGCTTCCTGCGTAACAACGGCATCAGTGAGTCAGAATTCAACGTCAACGCCCCGAAGGTGCAGGACATGCAGGCCGACAATTACAGCGGCACGCAGCAGGTGGCCTACCGCTACAACGTCACGACCGTAGTGGTGGTGACATCCTCGCAGGTTGAGAAGATCAACAAGCTTATGAACAAGCAGACGGAACTGATGTCGCAGGGAATCGCGATTGTGGCTGGCGACTATAACTACCAGACCCTCTATGAGTTCACGGAACTGAACGAAATCAAGCCCGACATGGTGGCCGATGCCACCAAGAACGCCCGCAAGGCGGCCGCAAAGTTCGCCCAGGACTCCAAGTCCAAGCTCGGCAAGATCAAGTCAGCCACCCAGGGTCAGTTCAGCATCGAGGACCGCGACCAATACACCCCCTACATCAAGAACGTCCGCGTAGTCTCCACAATCCAGTACTACCTCAAGGACTAAGGTGGTAAACACCTTAGGGTCTTTAAAGTCATTAGGGTCTTTAAAGTCCTTAAAGTCCTTAAAGTCCTTAACGACCCTAACGACCCTAACGACCCTAACGACCCTAACGACCCTACCTCACTAAGCAAAAATTCCCGCGCCATATGGATGGCGCGGGAATTTTTATTGTTCAGATTCCTGATGATCAGTTCTTGCGGAGGGCTTCCTCTTCGGGAGTCAGTTCGGGATCGGTGCCCCAGTCCTGAGCGGCCAGACGCTTGTAGTTGTTGTAGCGCCACTGTGCGTTGGCCTTGCAGGCCTCGAACAGTTCCTCGGCCTGCTGCGGGTACATCTTGGCCAGCGACGCGAAACGAACCTCGCCCTTCAGGAAGTCCACGAACTTGTCCCAGTCGGGTTCCTTGCTGTCCAGAGTGAAGGGGTTGTTGCCCTTGGCCTCCTCAGCGGGGTTGTAACGGTACAGGTGCCAATAACCGCACTCTACAGCCAGACGCTCCTCCTCCTGGCTCAGGCCCATGCCCTTCTTGATGCCGTGGTTGATACAGGGAGCGTAAGCGATGACCAGCGACGGACCGTCATAAGCCTCGGCCTCGCGCAGAGCCTTCAGGGTCTGAGCGTTGTCGGCGCCCATGGCTACCTGCGCAACGTAAACGTAACCGTAGGTGGTGGCGATCAGGCCCAGGTCCTTCTTGCGGATGCGCTTGCCGGCGGCGGCAAACTTGGCGATGGCACCGATAGGAGTCGACTTCGACGACTGACCACCGGTGTTGGAGTAAACCTCCGTATCCAGAACCAGGATGTTGACGTTCTTGCCCGATGCGATCACATGGTCCAGACCTCCGAAACCGATGTCGTAGCTTGCGCCGTCACCACCGATGATCCACTGGCTGCGCTTGGTCAGATAGTTGGCCATGCTCATCAGCGTCTTACAGAACTCGCATCCGGCCTCGGCGCCCTTGGCTGCCTCAGCCTTCAGGGCCTCGCCCTTGACCTGCGACAGCTTCAGGTCATCCTTGTTGTCCAGCCAATCCTGAGCGGCAGCCTTCAGAGCGGCGGGAGCATCCTCCTTGGCTACGATCTCCTTGGCTACGGCCTCGGCGCGATTGCGCAGCTTCTCGTATGCGATGTACATACCCAGGCCATACTCACAGAAGTCCTCGAACAGTGAGTTGGCCCATGCGGGACCATGACCGTTCTCGTCGGTGGTGTAAGGCGTGGAAGGTGCGGAACCGGAATAGATTGACGAGCAGCCCGTGGCGTTGGCCACGATCTCGTTGGCGCCGAACAACTGGGTGATCAGCTTGACATACGGAGTCTCGCCGCAACCCGAACAAGCACCCGAGAACTCGAACAGCGGCTGTGCGAACTGGCTGTTCTTGGCGTTGAGCTTCACGTCGACCAGGTCGGCCTTGCTCTTGACGTTCTTCACCAGCCACTCCCAGTTGGCGTCCTGTGCCTCCTGGCTCTCGAACGGCTTCATGGACAGAGCCTTCTGGCCCTTCTTGCCGGGACATACATTGACGCAGTTGCCGCAGCCAAGGCAGTCCATGACGTCAACCTGCTGGCGGAAGCGCATGCCGGTGAACGTCTTGCCGATTGCCGGGATGGTGGCGTCCTCGCCGAACGGCGCGGCTTTCATCTCCTCGGCGTCCAGAACGAACGGACGGATAGAGGCGTGAGGACAGACGTAGGAGCACTTGTTGCACTGGATACAGTTGTCGGGATTCCATTCGGGAACGAAGGCGGCCACGCCACGCTTCTCGTAGGCTGCGGTGCCCTGCTCCCATGTGCCGTCAGGATTGTGGACGAACTTGCTGACGGGCAGCAGGTCGCCGTCCTGGGCGTTCATGGGACGAACCACAGTCTCGATGAACTCGGGAGCCGGAGCGGCTGCGTGCGCGTTGTCCTCCAGGGTTGCCCACGCGGAATCAACGTCCAGTTTCTTATACTCGCCGCCACGGTCAACGGCCGCATAGTTCATGTTCACGATGTTCTCGCCCTTCTTGCCGTAGGACTTCACGATGAACTTCTTCATCTGCTCGATGGCCAGGTCAACGGGAATAACCTCCGTGATGCGGAAGAAGGCCGACTGCAGGATGGTATTGGTGCGGTTGCCCAGACCGATCTCCTGAGCGATCTTCGTGGCGTTGATGTAGTAGACGGTGATGTCGTTCTCGGCGAAGTAACGCTTCACCTTGTTGGGCAGGTTCTTGGCCAGTTCCTCACCCTCCCAGATGGTGTTGAGCAGGAACGTGCCGCCCTTCTGCAGACCGCGAGTCACGTCGTACATATGCAGGTAGGCCTGTACATGGCAAGCCACGAAGTTAGGCGTGTTCACCAGATAGGTGGAACGGATGGGCTCGTCGCCGAAACGGAGGTGCGAGCAGGTGAATCCGCCGGACTTCTTGGAGTCGTAGGCGAAGTATGCCTGGCAGTACTTGTTGGTGTTGTCGCCGATGATCTTGACGGAGTTCTTGTTGGCGCCGACGGTACCGTCGGCACCCAGACCGTAGAACTTGGCCTGGAACATTCCGGCATTGCCGGTGTTGATCTCGGCGGTGACTGGCAGCGACTTGAAGGTGACGTCGTCCTCGATGCCGATGGTAAAGCCGTTCTTAGGCTCGTCGGCCTTCAGGTTCTCGTAAACCTGAACCAGCTGTGCGGGAGTGGTGTCTTTGGAGGAGAGGCCGTAGCGGCCGCCGACGATGACGGGGGCGTTCTCCTTGCCGTAGAATACATCCTTCACATCCAGATACAGAGGCTCGCCGTTGGCTCCGGGCTCCTTGGTGCGGTCCAGGACGGCTATCTTCCTGGCAGATGCCGGAACTGCAGCCAGCAGGTGCTTGGCGCTGAAGGGACGGTACAGATGGACGCTGACCAGACCGACCTTCTCGCCCTTGGCGCGGAGGTAGTCCACGGTCTCCTGGGCGGCCTGGGTCACGGAACCCATGGCGATGATGACGCGCTCGGCCTCGGGATCGCCGTAGTAGTCGAACAGACCGTAGTTGCGGCCCGTCAGCTTGTTCATCTCCTTTACATATTCCTCTACGATCTCGGGCAGAGCGTCGTAGTACTTGTTGCTGGCCTCACGGTGCTGGAAGAAGATGTCACCGTTCTCGGCCATACCGCGGGCCACGGGCTTGTCGGGATTCAGGGCGCGGGCGCGGAACTCGGCCAGGGCCTCCTGGTCCACCAGCGGAGCCAGCTGCTCCTCGCTCAGGGCCTCGATCTTCTGGATCTCATGGCTGGTGCGGAAGCCGTCGAAGAAGTTGACGAAGGGCACGCGGCCCTTGATGGCGGACAGATGCGATACGGCGGCCAGGTCCATCACCTCCTGTACGGAACCCTCGCAGAACATCGCGAAACCGGTCTGACGGGCGGAGTAGATGTCCTGATGGTCACCGAAGATGCTCAGCGCGTGGCTGGCAAGAGTACGGGCGGAAACATGGAACACACAGGGAAGAAGCTCACCCGCGATCTTATACATGTTCGGGATCATCAGCAGCAGACCCTGCGATGCGGTGTAGGTCGTGGTCAACGCTCCGGCCTGGAGAGAGCCATGTACGGCACCGGCGGCGCCTCCCTCGCTCTGCATCTCCTGGACCATGACGGTCTCGCCGAAGATATTCTTACGTCCCGCTGCCGACCAGTCGTCCACATACTCGGCCATCGTCGACGACGGAGTGATGGGGTAGATGGCAGCAACCTCGCTGAACATGTAGCTGATATGCGCGGCAGCCTGGTTGCCGTCACACGTCAGGAATTTCTTTTCGTTGCTCATCGTGTTTGTTTGTTTATTCCTTAGAGTCTATAAAACTTTGAGTCTTGTATATGAGAACCTATTCAGGCACAATCAATCCACAAAATTACTAATTTTTTCGGACATATATGTAATCCTGTCTGTCATTTTTATACGACAACCAGGGTCATAATACTTAAAATAAGTGATTTTAACATCTAAATTGATTAAAACGACCACCCCCGGCAGCCATGAGAATCACTTCAGCACCGACACCTGACGGCGCTCCCCCTTGATCCTGGAGGCGCGGGCCTTGGCCAGAAGGGCGTCGATGTCGTCGGGAGCCACAGCTGCCAGCGCGAAGTGGTCCTTCACGTCGATCACGCCGATCCGGCTCGCGTCCAGTCCGCATTCCTTCACCAGGAAGCCAAGGATATCTCCCTTGGATAGTTTCTCCTTCTTTCCGGCCCCGAAGTAGAGGGTCTGCTGCATCGGCTTCACTGGAGCCTGAACCGACGGATCGAGCCAGCGGGTGTCGTCAAACTCCACGTATTCCTTGACCGTCTCCTCAGGACCTACCAGGACATAGATGTCGCCCTCGGCGTCCACGCGGGCTGTACGGCCGTTGCGGTGGGTGTAGGCCTCCGGAGTCAGAGGCTGATGGTAGTGTATCACCGACTTCACCTCCTTGATGTCCAGTCCGCGGGCTGCCAGGTCGGTGGCCACCAGCACGGGGCGGCTGCCGTTGTTGAACTGAGCCACGGCCGACTCACGGTCGCGCTGGTCCATGGCTCCGTGGTACAGTACGGCTGGAACACCGTTGCGTTTCAGATAATCCGTCACCCGCTCGGCGCTCTCGCGATGGTTCACAAACACTATGGAGCGTTCGTATCCGTCGGTCTCGTTGGCCAGGTTGGCCAGCAGCGCCCTAAGGGAATCAAGCTTGTCGTTGGCGTCGGAATCCACGCGGTGCACGCGGATGCGGCGGCGCAGGTCGCGGTTCTCCTCCAGGAAGTCAAGCGTCATCGGATTGTTGAGCGACAGGAATTCCGGCAACACGTCGGCGCGTGTGGCCGACGTCAGAATCTCGCGGCTAACGTTCTTAAGCCTGTTCACTATCTTCTTCATCTCGGCCTCGAAACCCAGTTCCAGCGACTTGTCGAACTCGTCAAGCACCAGAATCCGCGTGGGCAGCACGTCTACGGTCCGTCGGTTTATATGGTCCAGCAGACGTCCGGGGGTGGCCACCACTATGTCAGCGCCGGCCTTGAGCGAGTTTTCCTCGTCCTCGAACTTATGGCCTCCGTACAGAGGCGTGGCCTTCATTCCCGCGCCTATCTTCTGAAGCACACCTGCGATCTGCACCACCAGCTCGCGGCTGGGGGCGATCACCACGGCCTGCACGCGCCCCGTGGTGGGCCGCAGCATCTTTAGCATCGGCAATATGAACGCCAGGGTCTTGCCCGACCCCGTCGGCGACAGCAATATCAGGTCGCGCCCCTCGCTGGCCGCCGACATCATCTGTCTCTGCATCTGGTTCAGTTCCTCGATTCCGAGCCGCTCTGCCACCTGCGGCAGAAATTCCTTCTCTCTCATTCTGGTATATACTGTATTTCTATCCTTAAATCATGCGGACATAAAACATAATGCATTTCAATTACAAGAGAACTTCATTTACGCTTTTTTAGAACATAAGGACATAAGTTTTCATAAGTTGAACATTTTTATTGCTCGTCATTGTATCCAATATAAACGGACATGGACCGCAAGCGGTCGACATAAGCCATCCGGACGGTCTTATGTCGAGCTTCAGCTCCATGTCTTTTATGTCGAATGCCGTAACCATAACTACATAGCCATATGCAATTTATGAAAACTTTTGTCCTTATGTTCTTATATGCGCAGAATCATAAATCAAAATTGCGCAAATACTTTGCATTCATGTCCTATAATAGAATATAACGTCAAATCAACCGCTTTTGATGAAAAATTAAGTGTCATTGACGATTGTCAACGTATTTTATATACGAAGTTTTTTGTAATTTTGCAGCCGCAAATGCCGTCTCCCCTACCTGTTGTTTGTTTAAAATACATAAAATGCATTAAATATAACCCATAATATGGACTCAGTATTTTATACGGCCCGGAAAACAATCCGAAATTACGCCAACGGCGGAAACGTTCTGATAGCCGCCACCATCCTGGCCCTGACAGTGGTCAACCTACCCTGGACCCGCGACCTCTACAACTCCCTGTGGACGCACGAGATAGCCCTGCAGGTGGGAAGCTTCAACCTGTTCAGCCACCACGGACAGCCCATGTCGATCATGGCCTTCATCAACGACGCCCTTATGGCCCTGTTCTTCTTCTCGGTCGGACTTGAGATCAAGCGCGAGGTGCTGGTGGGCGAGCTGTCCTCCTTCCGCAAGGCCCTGCTGCCCATCATCGCCGCGATCGGCGGCATGATAGTCCCTGTCGGCCTTTACTACCTGATGGCCCGAGGAACCGACTACACCGGAGGCGCGGCAATACCGATGGCCACCGATATCGCCTTCTCGCTCGGCGTACTGGCCATGCTCGGCAACCGTGTGCCCATAGGCCTGAAGGTGTTCCTGACCACACTGGCCGTAGTCGACGATATCGGCGGCATCCTGGTGATCGCCGTATTCTACAGCACCGACATCAGTTTCACGCTGCTGGGTTATGCCGCCGCCTGTCTGGCAGTCCTGTTCATAGGCGGAAAACTGCTGGGCATCCAGAGCAAATTGTTCTACACCATCATCGGCGCGTTCGTATGGTTCTTCTTCCTGAACGCCGGAATCCATCCCACCATCGCCGGTGTGCTTGTGGCATTCTGTGTCCCCTCGCGTCCCGTCTACGCCCCGAAGAAATACATCAAGACAATCCGCAGGAACATAGGATTCTTCTCGCAGGACGACGACGCCGACCTGGAGAAGCGAAGCATCCTCAACAAGGAGCAGATGAACCTGCTGAAGGAGATAGAGAGCGCGTCGGACAAGGTGATATCACCTCTGCAGGACATGGAGGACTCCCTGCATCCGCTGGTCAACTACCTGATCATACCTCTGTTCGCGTTCGCCAACGCCGGCATATACTTCGGCGGGATGTCGGTGGACCAGCTGTTCCACGGCATCGCGCCCGCGATCATGGTCGGACTGATAATCGGCAAGTTCTTGGGAATATTCAGTTTCTCGGCCATATGCATCCTGCTGAAGATGGCGCCTATGCCCACGGGCAGCAACTGGGCGCGCCTGGCGTCGATCTCGATGCTGGGCGGTATCGGATTCACCGTATCGCTGTTCATAGCCAACCTGTCGTTCGGCGGTGGAGGCGCACATATGCTGGAACTGCTCAACGACGCCAAGCTCGGCATCCTGGTAGGCTCGCTTGTCGCCGGATTCCTGGGCTGGCTGACCCTGCACTTCACGTTGCCGAAAGGCCCCGCCAACAACCCTGAGGAAGATTAGGCTTCAACTGATCAGCGACCAGTCCACGCTGCGGGCGAAACGGTATCTCAACTCGGACTGCAGCATCGCCAGCGAAGCGTCGCTGACAAGAATCGATTCAGACTGTAACGGACGGTCCCGGCCGGCAGCCGGGGCCGTCACTAATTCCGGACGGCCGTTCAGGATCCTGTCCGCGGCCTCGCGGGCAATGTTCAGTATCTGCCCGTCGGTGGCAAGGTTGGCCACGTTGAGCGTCCATGCCACACCGCTCTGTTGCGTGCCTTCCATATCGCCGGGACCCCGCATCTTCATGTCGGCCTCCGACACCAGGAAACCGTCGGTGGTGGCCGTCATCACTTCCAGGCGCTTGCGCGTGTCGCCGCCGATGTTGCTCTTGGTCATCAGCACGCAGTAGCTGTGGTCCGCCCCTCGCCCGACACGTCCGCGGAGCTGGTGCAGCTGCGACAGACCGAACCGCTCCGCGTTCTCGACCAGCATGACCGAGGCGTTCGGCACGTTCACGCCCACCTCGATCACCGTGGTGGCCACAAGTATCTGCGTCTCGTTCCGGACGAAACGCTCCATCTGCAGGTCTTTGGCTTCCGGCTTCATCTGTCCGTGGACCATCCCTACCTTCCAGCCCTGGAATATTCCGCACAAACGCTGCCATCCCTCCTCCACGCTCTTCAGGTCGAGCTTCTGGTTCTCCTTGACCAGCGGATAGACCACATACACCTGGCGCCCGGCGTTCAGTTCATGCTGCACCAGACGGTACACCTCGTTGCGGTTGTCCTCGTAGCGGAGCCGGGTGTCTATCGGCTTGCGGCCCGGCGGCAGTTCATCGATCACGGAGACGTCCAGGTCGCCGTAGACAGTCATGGCCAGCGTACGGGGTATCGGTGTAGCGGTCATCACCAGCACATGAGGCGCCACCTCCCCCTTCCTCCACATCCGGGCGCGCTGGGCCACGCCGAATCGATGCTGCTCGTCAATCACGGCAACGCCCAAACGCCTGAACATGACGGCATCCTCGATCAGCGCGTGCGTGCCGACCAGGATATTTATGTCGCCGGTCTCAAGCCCCTCATGTATCTCGCGCCGTTTCCTGGCCTTGGTGCTTCCGGTCAGCAGTTCTACCCGGACATTGATCCGGTCGCACCACTCCCTCAGGGTGTCGTAATGCTGCGAGGCCAGAATCTCGGTCGGAGCCATCAACGCTCCCTGGCAACCGTTGTCAATGGCCATCAGCAGCGTCATGAATGCCACCATGGTCTTGCCGGAACCCACGTCGCCCTGCAGCAGACGGTTCATCTGCCGTCCCTGCCGCATGTCGTCGCGGATCTCATGAAGCACCCGTTTCTGCGCTCCGGTCAGTTCAAACGGAATACATTCACTGTAATACTTGTTGAACACCGGCCCGATTTTCGGGAACGGGATGCCCGGAATCCGGCGCCCCCGCTCACGCGAGAAGCGCAGGATGTTCAACTGCAGGTAGAATAGTTCCTCGAACTTCATACGCTCCCGCGCCTTCTTCAGACGGTCGGGATTCGTAGGGAAATGCAGTTCGCACAGCGTCTCCTTCAACGGCATCAACCGGTAGGCTGCCGTCACTTCCGGGGGCAAGGTCTCCGGGACAGTCGAGAACCGGGGATGGCTCAGAAGGTTTCCGACCAGCGTGTTGAACGACTTTGACGAGAATCCCGCCTTTCGGCCGCTGTCGGTCAGATTGTAGACCCCGCAGAAACCCACCGGAGGCTGCTTCTCGTCGTAATTGCTTACGTCAGGGTGCGATATGGACCATACGCCCCGGTATTCCGTCGGCTTGCCGAAGATGACGTATGGCTTGCGGACCTGGTAGAACGACGAAAGGCTTTTGGCCTTGGTAAACCATATGCACTCCATCATGCGGTCGCCATCGGTGAATACGCCGCGCAACCGCATACGGGCGCCTTCGCCCTCCAGGTCCAGACGGATGAACTGCCCGCGGACCTGGACCGCCGGCATCTCGCCGCTGAACTCCCGGATGGCGTAGAACCGGCTCTTGTCCAGATAGCGGAACGGGAAATAGTAGAGCAAGTCACGGAATGTCCGTATGTTGAACTCCTTGTCAAGCTGCTGCGCCCGATTCTCGCCCACGCCCTTCAGATATTGTATCTCCGTATCCAGAAACGCCATAGCCTCGTCCTCTAAAATCAATCACTCTCAAGCAGGGCCTCGGCTATCCTGAAATCCACCGGGGTCGTGACCTTGATGTTCTCGGGGATTCCGCCGCATATCCGCACCGGGAATCCGGCCTGCTGCACCAGCGAGGCGTCGTCGGTGAATATCGAATCCTGCCGCCGGGCATACGCCTTGTGCAGGATGTCGGCGCGGAACGTCTGAGGCGTCTGCACCACCAGGTATCCGGATCGGTCCACCGGGAATGTGTCGTCGCCATCCTTACGCCTGAGGGAGTTTACCTCCTCCACACACGGAACGGCACTGCCATGGCTGGCGGCACAGTCCCAGATCCGGTTCACCATCTCCGGCGTTATCATCGGCCGCGCGGCGTCGTGCACGGCAATCAGCGTGTCCGGGTCGTCCGGCAGTCCCATTATGCCGTTCTGCACCGACTCCGTGCGACTGCGTCCCCCGGACTTCAGTATCAGCGGAATCCGACGGTCATCATCAGGAAGGCTTCGGTAGATTATGTCCCAGTCATCCCAGAATCCGGGATGCATCACTATCACTATCCCCGTCCCGGGATCCGCCCGGTGGAAGGCGCGGACCGACCACCATAACATAGGAATGCCCAGCAGTTCATGGAACTGCTTGGGCATCTCTCCTCCGGCTCGCGTTCCCGCGCCGCCGGCCAATATGACCGCGTACTTACGCATACGGCTTTTTACATGTTCATGCCGCCGTCGACCTGGATGACCTGACCGGTGACGTATCCGGACATGTCGGAAGCCAGGAACGTGGCGACATTGGCGATATCCTCCACCTTGCCGCCGCGGCGCAACGGAATCTTGGCGGTCCACTCCTTGCGTACCTCCTCGGGCAGGGCCTCGGTCATTGCGGTCTCGATGAATCCGGGGGCGATGGCGTTGGCGCGGATGCCGCGGCTGCCAACCTCCTGGGCTATGCTCTTGGCCAGGGCGATCAGGCCGGCCTTCGACGCGGCGTAGTTGGCCTGTCCGGCGTTGCCGTGAACGCCCACTACGGATGCCATGTTGATGATGGAGCCACCCTTCTGACGGATCATTATGGGCAGCACGGCATGGATATAGTTGAACGCCGACTTCAGGTTCACCGCGATCACGGCGTCCCACTGCTGTTCTGTCATGCGCAGCATCAGGCCGTCCTTGGTGATTCCGGCGTTGTTCACCAGAATGTCGATACGGCCGAAGTCGTTCTTAATCTCAGCCACAGTGGCTTCGGTGGCGGCGAAATCCGCGGCGTTCGACGCATAGCCCTTGACCTTGACGCCGTAGGCGGCGATCTCCTCCTCGGTCTTCTTGCCGTTCTCGTCGATCACCAGGTCGGTGAAGGCGATGTCGCATCCTTCCGATGCGAACTTCAACGCTATTTCCTTGCCGATTCCGCGGGCTGCCCCGGTGATCACGGCTACCTTTCCTTCAAGTAATTTCATCTTATATCAATTCTTGTCGTTAATTCTACTCTTTCTTAATCCCCTTGAATATCAGATCCGACACCATGTCCACAATCTGCTCCTTGCCGATGCTGTACTCGGCCAGCGTGTTGCGGATGTACGGCACATCCATGCCGTGGATCAGGTTCGTGATGATTATGGCACGCTCCTTGACGCTGCCGACGCTGAACACACCGCTATCGACGCCCTCCTGCAGGATGCGCATCAGCAGGCCGATCTCCTTGACGGCGATGATGGCGCGGGCGCGGTCCACCTTCCTGACGTCACGGAAGAACCCCGCTCGCAACGAGCCGTTGCGGCGGACTATCTCGTTCATCTTCTCCAGACGCGTGCGCACGTAGTCATGCAGTTTCTGTTCCGGGTCCGTGGGCAGCGACACTATCAGGCGCAGCTCACGCACCAGGTCGCCGGTCTCGCTCTCGATCACGGCGTTGAAGATCTCCGTCTTGGATTTGAAATAGGTGTAGATGGTGCGGCGTCCCTTGTCGGAGGCTGTCGCGATATCGTTCATCGTGGTGTTCTCCACACCCTGTCGCGCAAACAGGCTGCGGGCCACTTCTATGAATTTATCGCGTGTTTTCTTTACCATTATCGCCTTTGATCCTTAAGGGTTCTGTCGGTGTGAAACTACACACCTTTGCCATTGTTGTGCAAATTTACGAAATTTTTCTCAGAAAATCGGTGTTCAGCCTATAATTTTCTGCATTTCGGGCGTAGGAGGCAGTTCCAAGGCTATTTCCTGCTTGCTGACCGGATGGATGAACCGTATGGAATGCGACTGCAGAGAGATTCCTCCGTCGGGGTTGGATCGCCTGGATCCATACTTCAGGTCTCCCTTGATGGGACACCCGATATTGGCCAGCTGGGCGCGGATCTGATGCTTGCGTCCGGTCAGAAGTCTCACCTCCAGCAGCGTGTATCGGTCGCCTCGTGCCACGGTGCGGTATTCCAGGCGCGCAAGTTTCGCATCTTTCGTTCCCGGTCTCACCACGAAGGTCTTGTTGATCCGGCCGTCCGACACGAGCCAGTCCTCAAGCAGGGCCTCCGGCTTGTCGGGCGAGCCCTGCACCAACGCCCAGTAAGTCTTGTGGACCTCGCCGTCGCGGAACATCCGGTTCATACGCTCCAGTGCCTTAGACGTGCGCGCGAACACCACGAGACCGGACACGGGACGGTCAAGCCGGTGGACCACACCGCAGAACACGTTGCCCGGCTTGGCGTATTTCTCCTTGATATATTCCCTGACATAGTCGGACAGCGGCGTGTCGCCGGTCTTGTCCCCCTGGACAATCTCCCCCACCATCTTGTCCACCACTATCAAATGATTATCCTCGTAAACTACCTCCATCGTCTTAAGTTAATGCCGTCATTGCGCCTATAGAACATAAGTATAAAAACAAAAGCGGACTTCGATTTGAAGTCCGCTCTTTTAGTGGCGAGGGCAGGACTCGAACCTGCGACCTTTGGGTTATGAGCCCAACGAGCTACCACTGCTCCACCTCGCGATGTCTTTTTGCGAGGACAAAATTACAACAAAAATTCTTCCCCACCAAATATTTCTCGAAAATCATCCAGTATTTAACATTCTTTAACTAAACACTTTGGATTATCCAGGAGTCAATATTTCTGGTTTCGGGCGATATATTCACCCCAACCTTTACTATCGACTTGGCATTCAGACTGTTTTCAAACGGCAGCGCGTATTCCTTCTCGTTAATCTGGTCCAATGCCTCCTGTGGCGTGCCTCCATACTTGAACTCAATTACATATATAGCCTTGGTGCCGTCCAGCACCATGTCCATGCGGCCATATGACGTTCGCCGCTCCACGTCGACGTTGGCGCCAACCAGACGCGCTATGATCAATATGTCCTTCTGCCACTGTGGCTCAGTGTTGGTGCCGTTCATGTAAGGAATACCCGCAAGAAACGACTGCAGCTCGTGCAGGAAGCCCTCGATGTCATCGTCTTCGATAAAGCCCTGAAGGGAGTCTACGAAATTGTCGGTGCGACGCCTGTCCCATTTCTTGGCCGTCTCCACCAGATACTTGAAGAATCCTGTCCGCACCTCCGTGTTGGGATAGCCTAACACGAACTTCTGACGCTTCATGTTATATGACTTGATGGTCAGATACCCCGTATAGTAGCAGGCCAATGCCAGGTCGTTGCCCAATACGTCGCCGCTGCCCAGGGTATTCCGCGAAACCACCGTTCCTTCCAGGTCCGGAGTGCCCCAGTCCTGTTCCAGAAACTGCTTCACCAGCCTTGTAGGTGTGCCGGACTGGAACCAGTAATCGCCAAGGAATCTGTCGAACAAAGCGTTGACAACACTGTAGGGATTGTAGACATCTATAAGGCTCTCAGTAAAATGATATCCGTCATACTGTGTCTTAAGTTCCTGGAGGGTTCTTCCAAACGTCCATCCACACCCCTGTCCCAGACCCTCGATTCCTTCATGGAAGTTATCAAGCAGTTCCTGGGTGGTGATGCCGCATATCGCCGAATAGTCCGAATGCAGTGAGATATCCTTCAGGTTGTTCAGCCCGCTGAACACGTTGATCTGCCCGATCTTGCCCACTCCGGTCAAGAACACGAACTTCAGGTAGTCCTCGTTGGCCTTCATCACGCGATAAAAATCATGGAGTGTCCTGCGGTTGGCCACCTCCAGTTCCGGATTGTCGTGGGCATCCACTATCGGACTGTCATACTCGTCGATCAGGATTACCACCTTACGTCCTGTCTGCTCGTAAATATCGCCAATCAGTCTGTTGAAGCGACCTGATGGCGAGTCATCAGGATTGGGAGAACTGTATTCCTTTTCCCATTTATCCAAAGTATCGCCAAGGATTTTATTCAGGTCCTCGGGTGTGTTGTACCCTCTTCGTGTAAAGTCCAGACGAAGAACCGGATGTTCCGTCCACTCATCCGACTCCAGACTGTCGATGGCCAAACCGCGGAACAGCTCGCGCTCGGCGCGGAAGTAACATTCCATGGTGGAGATCAGCAGGCTCTTGCCGAAACGACGGGGGCGGCTCAGGAAGAAATACTTCCCCAACGACACCAACTGGTGGATGTACATGGTCTTGTCCACATACCGATACCCTCCGTTCCGGATTTCACGGAAACTTGCCATGCCTATAGGATACTTCACCATAATCGCGTTTTTTTGAATCAGTCTACAAAAATAACAAATTTACAAATAAAACGCAAACGCCACTCCTATAGTAGCGGAAATATCTATTTTGATATGACGCGATGCCGATTCCTGTCCTTTCTTGAGTCTTTATGTGTTACTTGATATAGTTCGTCCTAAAAGTCGCAAGTAAACATCTTAAAATAATAATCACAATACTCTATGTTTAACTTATCAGGATTGAACTTTCATGGATGGCAAGCGTTGTTATGGTAATAGCGGTTGCGGTGATGTTGCGCCGGAATCGCGAAATACAATCAGTTATGAAAAATAAATTATTTCTCTCACTTGCTGCGGCTGCCGTTATTGGGTTGGCCGGAGTATCGGCTACCGCCATGGCGGATCCTCAGGTCAATAACGGCATGCCAGGCATCGTGATGTCCGGCTCACAAAACTATAACAAGATTCCCGAAAAGGCCCGCAAGTTCGTCGACAAGCATTTCAAAGGCGTCGGCGTATCGAAATGCGAGCAATATTTCGCCAAAGGGAAATACGAGGTGGAACTCGCCAACGGTGTAGACATCGACTTCAACACCAAGGGCGATGTCCTGGAGATTGACGCTCCCGACAACGCTTACCTGGCTCCGTCAGTGGTAAAGGAACTGCTCCACCGTGGCGCATATGGACGTCTGGTGAAAGATGGCCTGGCCGACAATGTGGAATCCATCGAATTCCGCAAGGGCAAAGCCGTCGAGGTGGAAGTAGACATCCAGGGACCCGACACCTACATCTTTGATTTGGACGGCAACTTCATCGCCATCGAAGACTGAATTCCATAACTTACCCCGCAAATAGGGTGTTCAGTTCTATGTTCCAAAATTAACTCGCATTATTGAGTGTCTTG
>ERZ827108.2276-NODE-2276-length-20706-cov-4.958501_pt1 | contig 20706 bp, 18 predicted proteins | sample MGYA00519921_ERZ827108 | MGnify/ENA primary metagenome ERZ827108 (study PRJEB31778, sample SAMEA3449258) | human gut metagenome | biome: human gut; feature: human-associated habitat; material: faeces | place: United Kingdom | collected 2010/2012 ... | reverse complement strand
CTCCAAGACACTCAATAATGCGAGTTAATTTTGGAACATAGAACTGAACACCCTACTTGATAAATTGCAGGGAATCAGAGGTGTATGTGAGTATATGAGAATATTGTGCATAAAAATGGAAATAAAAATAGTGCAAAAATTTGCATATGTTGAAATAAAGGAGTAATTTTAGGGCAGATTAATGCCCATCGCGTGAGCGATGGGAGAAGATTTGGTCTTCTAATTAATCCAATATCCAATGTTCGACTCGGCTGTTCGTTCCTGACGGCCGGGTCCCTCATTGGTCGGCTGGGAAGCTACAATCCTTAGTATGTGTCAAGATTAAGGTACTTTGTCAGTCAGGGGCAGAAAGGCATAAGGAGTGTTCATCTTTGCATCTGCCCATAGTCATGATGTAAGAGGAGCCGGCATGTGTAATGTCGGCTCCTCGCTGTTTTTATTACAATATTCTACCGTGTCCTACTTGAATGAGTCAGGCAAGTCGTTCTCGTACAGGACGGTTGCGCCTGGAGTCAGCAACGGTTGCAGGCGTTGCTGGGCTTCGGTGAAACTGTCAACCACAATCAGGTTGTCCGTGTCGAAATCGGTCGCCTTGACGCCTTCCACAAGTGCGTCGCGGTTGGTCAGACCCACGATGATGATTATGTCGGCCCGGTCCCCGGCTCCGAGATACTCGCCGAATTCACGGTTCAGGTCGACCTGACGGCTACCCAGTTCCACCATTCCAGGAGTAATCATGATGCGGCGACCTTCCTTGAAGTGTGCCAGCACATCGGCTGCCATACGGGCTCCAGCCGGATTGGAGTTGAAGGCATCGTCGATAACGGTGATGTCGCCTGGAATCTGGCGTATGCTGAGACGGTGCTCCACAGGCTGGATGCTTGCCACAGCCACACGGATCTTGGCGGGTGTCATACCCAACTGCAGAGCGATCACGATGGCTCCCAACAGGTCGGAGATGTTGCCTTCGCCTAACAGACGGGTCTCCACATCGAACTTCAGGCCATCGGGTCCCTCGACAATGAATGTCGTTCCGGAGGCTGTATAATGCACGTCGCGGGCGTAATAATCGCAACCTTTCGTGGAAGTCACGCCGTAACGGGCCACGCGGACGTTGTCCACCTTTCGACCGGCGCAAGGGTCGGAGTCGTTGTTGATGGCGGCGAACCCATCGGCCGGAAGAGCGTCGACCATCTCGAACTTGGTTCTACAGACGTTGTCGATGCTCTTGAAGGTCTCCAGATGCATGGGTCCGACAGCCGTCACTATACCCATCGAGGGGTGGACGATGTCACATATCTCCTTGATGTCGCCAAGTTGCTTGGCACCCATCTCGCAGACGAATATCTGGTTGTAAGGCTTCATCTGCTCACGGATCGTGCGGACCACACCCATTGGAGTATTGAACGATCCGGGGGTGATAAGCGTGTCGAATTCCTCGCTGAGGATCCGCGCCAGATAATGCTTGGTGCTGGTCTTGCCGTAGGATCCGGTCACGCCGATAACCTTCAGGTCCGGCATTGAGCGGAGTATGCGCTTGGCGTCGTTGATGTATCGGCGGCGGTTCAGCCATTCCACCGGCATAAGGATTACGTCAGCCAGCATCACGATGGCATACGACATGATGGACATGAGCAGGATGCCGTCCATTGTCATGGCCGAGCCGGGATAGTAGCCCCAGAAGGTCCGGCCGTTCAGACAGACGGCAAGGGCCGCAACGCCTCCCAAGGCCAGAAGTGACGTGACTGAATAAAGCCTCCATACACGCGACGTGAAGACTAAAGGTTTCTTGTACTTGCGCCGGAAGATCAGGAAAATCTTGGACAGCGCCACCAGTACGACGATCAGTGCGGACAATCTGTAGTCCAGCAGCGTGGCCATCATCAGGAAAAGGCAGGCCACATCGACTAGTCGCCAGGTGCTGCCGACATTTCCTTTCAGCCAACGGCAATAACGTCCCAGCCGGTATGAGTTCTGCTGGAACATCTGCAGGTCGTACTTGAAATTAAGCACCACATAGATGCTCATTATCGCGTAGACCACAATGGAAAATGCACTCACTTTTATTTATTGTTTTTGGGTTTACGTTTTTTTATCCAACATGCCGAAGGGATGTCCCTGCATTGTCAATGCGGTAATCCAACATGCCGAAGGCATGTCCGTACATTGTCAATGCGGTAATTCAACATGCCGAAGGCATGTCCGTACACAGTCATCGCAAATGCCGAAGGCATGTCCGTACATGTCAATGCTTCAATTCGTTTTTGAAGAATTCCCTGACGACGGCGCGGAACTGTCCGGGTTGGTCCAGGAATGAATAATGGCCCGCGTCGGCAAAGGTCACCAGGCCGGCATCCGGGATGTACTTTTCCATTATCCTGGCATCGCGCAGAGGGGTGGCGCTGTCCTTGGCACCCCATACCAGCAGTGTCGAGGCCTTGATATCGGGTAAAAGCGGAGTCAGGTCCTGATTGATGGCCTTGCTCATGATCTGCCGCATCAGCGGCGAGGCCTGACGGTAATCGTCCGAACCTGCTTTGCCGCGCCATGCGTCAAGAATCTTCTGGGCACGTTTTCTGCCTAAAAGTGCAGGCAAGACATGCTTGGCCGTTTTGAATGAATACACCTTAATATAGTACTTCAGGGGTCTTACGGGTTTTATTCCTGCGGCATCCACCAGCATCATCTTGGTCAGAGGACGCTGCGATGCCAGCATGATTGCGATACGGCCGCCGAACGAATGACCTATCGGCACAGGGTCCTCCAGACCCAACTTGTCGATGAATGCCTTGACCATATCGGTATATTCACCGACACCCCAGACTGTTGGTGGCTCGGGACTTTTTCCGTGGCCGGGCAGGTCCAGGTTGAATACGTGCATCCCCGGTTCCAGGATTGCCGCGATGCTCCGGACGGTTGAAAAACTGCATCCCCAGCCGTGCATCAGCACCACCGGACGGCCGTCGGACGGCCCGGTTTCATCATAATGCACCCGCACGCCGGATATATCTATCTCTTTTTCCATTCTTAAACCTCTTCTTTGGGATTAACTTACAAAATTACGAAATTTTTTTCGTAATTTTGTGTTTGAAGAAGCAACTTCAATTATAATAATGGAAGCGATAGATATTAAACGGAAGATATCGGCTCTGTGGAAGGATACTTTCCACGAGTCGGAGGCTTACATAAATCTGATTTTCGATCAATATTTCGACCCGTCATGGGTGGAGTTCGAGAGCGACGGACCTGAGATAATCGGGGCTTTGCTCGGCATACCGTATGAGTTCGGTGGCACCGAGGGCCGGATCCGCGGACTGTATCTGTGCGGGTTGGCCACCAAGCCGAAACGCCGTAGCGAGGGGGTGATGACGCGGCTGCTGGACCGTATAAACGAGAAGGCCAGGAACGCCGGATTCGCGTTTACTTTCCTGATTCCCCGCACTGAAAGGCTGGTGCGTTATTTTGCATATCATGGATATGTCAAGGCCTTCTACCGATGTCAGGAGAACTACACCTCGCTGCATAGTTTCAAGGATGAGTTCGAGGTGATGCTGGATCAGCAGAAGGATAAGGTGGCGGATCTGAAACGCCGTTATTACACCACCATCCACGGATGTGTCGTAGACGAGGCTACGGCTCCGGAAGAGATGGAGCAGATCCTGACTTTTCTGGAGTCGCAGGAAGCCGGCGAGGGTGATATGGAGCTGATGCATACTAAGACGGACTTCCGACATGCCGTCAATCTTGTCAAGGTGCGTGGCGGTCATGTGTATTATGCCAAGACATCCCAGGGGACAGTCACGGCGGTTGCGTTCACGTCTCTGGTGGACCGTAGTCGTGTGGATATCGAGCGGCTGTATTCAGCGGACCAGTGCAGCACATATCGGTTGCTGGATTACATCAAGCATGCTGAACCAGACGCCGGAATCCGCGTATATGTGAATCCGGTTCGCTCGGAGTTCCGTAACCTGGCAGAAGTACACGGTATGGCCCGGATTCTGAATCTTTCTGAGATTCTAAAATTCCAAGCCAACTGGCTGCGCGATCTGAAATATTCGATTCTCGTGAACGAGCGTTCCGGGCAGGTCGAGAGGTATGATATCCGTAACGGAAACATGAAGCACCGCAGCATCGAGGTGGGGAGCGAGGAATACGATCCGACCAAGACGGTGATCAGCCTGCGCGACATGTCGAGCGTGTTGTTCCGCAGACCGGATACCGGTTCGCTCATTACCGAGGCGTTCGGCATGCCGTCGGTAGGAGGCTACATATCGCTCCTTCCGGAATGACGCCCCACAGTACATGAATCCTTATAACATGGAACTGAAACTCTACTTAAGCCGACCGGACGGTCTTAAGTAGAGTTTCAGTTCTATATTTTTTGAATTTTGCAAGAAAGTATCATATAAGTCGAAAAATAATAGTAAACTTCCGTAGATTGGAATTTTACGGCGATGTTGTGAAATGACGGATTTGATATTGTAAATCTGCATATTAGGATATAAAACGCATGGAATTAACGGGCTGAGAATCGAATGGCGGTTCTCAGCCCGTCGATTATACGGGAAATAAGCGAATCTGAGAGAAAGTTTGTCTGGAAAATTGGAAATAGAGGAGAATGGCGGGGCAGAGGCTAAAAATCCCGTTCTGGATGGTAAAATATCAAAATTGTAAAATTGGTCAAATTGGGACATTGAAAATGGGGGAGGACCGTGAATCAGGTGCTGTTTGCAAATGGTAATATGTAATTGTAAATTTACAAATACGAATAAGAATAATTGCAAATTTTACATTTGCGAATGCAAACAACACTTCTTTGATTTTAAATTTGGCAATTATCGCCTTGGAATGCAAATTCACAAACGAATGAGCGGCTCATTGTTGACAAAATTCAATTAACATACATTAGTATTTAATATAAGTAGTATTATATTAGATAGATGTGTATAAATCTTAATGTAGTTTTGAATAAATGTATATGAAATTGGAAGATAGTTTACATCTGTATTTGCCTCATGAAACAACCCTGTAGACGTCACTCTAATTCTCATTCAGATGTATAATATACTTTAATAAATGCGGGCTGGGTTTGTAAACGCAAACCGGGTTTGTTAAAGATGGGTTTGCAAACGTAATCTTTGAAATTTGTTAATTTTTATTTGGTAATTAACAAAATTGATGTTACCTTTGTAATCGATATTTGTAAATGAAAATAGCACCATGGAAGAGGATAATGTAGCAATTCGCCTAAAAGGGTTAATCCAGGCACTGGGGGTCACGAACTCTCAGTTCGCTGATAAGTGCGGTATCCCCCGCCCCAGCCTCTCCCAGTTGCTTGGCGGTAGAAATAAGAAGATTTCAGATATTATAGTAGGACAGATTCACCAGGCGTATCCCGAGGTGAACATCCTGTGGCTGCTGTTTGGCGAAGGCGCGATGATGAACAGAGCCAATGAATGTGTTCAGAATGCAAATCCACAGAATCAAGATAATAATTTGAATTTTGCACAGCAGGACAATTTAGAATTGCAACCTGGAACGATAAATTTTCAGTCCGGAAGTCTCATCGATGAAAGAGGGTATGAGTCGAGCGCGAAAATTGGTCAAGATGGCGTAATGGAGGCAAATTTATTCGGTCATACTGGAGAAATCCCTGGAGGACGGTCAAATTTACAGAATTATGGAAACGTCAGGCCCTTAAATAAGGGCAATGCCGGTTATAATTCGAGTGCAAAACAGGCAGTTGACGCCGATGCAAGGGTGGTGGGATTACTGAAGCAAATAGATCAAATGAAGAAAAATCCACGAAAAGTATCATCAATCACCATTTATTATGATGATTCGACATTCGAAACCTTCTATCCGAGGTGAAAAAAATGAGGCAGCCATAAACGACTGCCTCATTTTTTGCCGCATAAGCCACGATAGATAATTAATTGTTCTTTGATTTGAGATTCGCGAGTCGTTGAGCCATTTTGGCTTCCGAAGGATTGTTGCCGGGTCTCCAGAACTGAGCGTCGGCAAGTCCGTCGGGCATATACTGCTGCTCCACATAGTTGCCTTCGTAATCGTGGGCATATTTATAACCTTCCTTATAACCCAGATCCTTCATGAGTTTTGTGGGAGCGTTGCGGAGATGTAACGGCACAGGCAGATCGCCGGTCTGGCGCACGGCCTCCAGCGCGGCGTCGATGGCCATGTATCCCGAATTGCTCTTAGGAGAATTTGCAAGATAGATGGCACATTCCGACAGGATAATCCTCCCCTCGGGCCATCCGATTTTGTTAAGCGAGTCAAAAGTGGCGTTGGCCAGCAGCAGGGCGTTGGGGTTCGCCAGGCCGATATCCTCGGCAGCCAGTATCACAAGCCTACGGGCAATGAATGCCGGGTCCTCGCCTCCCGCCACCATTCGCGCCAGCCAGTAGACAGCGGCTTGCGGATCCGATCCTCGTATTGACTTTATGAAAGCCGAGATGATGTCGTAATGCATCTCGCCGTTGCGGTCGTAAGCCGCGGGATTCTCCTGCAGCCGGTCCACAACGATGGCGTCATCTATGACCATCGCATCCCCTTCAGGCGTGGACTGCTCGATCAGGTCCAGTATGTTCAGAAGCTTGCGCGCGTCACCTCCGGCGTAGCGGAACAAGGCCGTTTTCTCCCGGACCTGTACATCGCGTTTCGCGAGAATCGCGTCTTTGGCGAGAGCGCGGTCCAGAAGTTTCTGCAGCCCATTCTCGTCAAGCGGCCTCAGCGTATAGACCTGGGCGCGCGACAGCAGCGGACGGATCACCTCGAAGCTTGGATTCTCGGTCGTGGCACCGATCAGGGTGACGGTGCCGTTCTCCACGGCGCCGAGCAGTGAATCCTGCTGCGACTTGTTGAAACGGTGGATTTCATCGATGAACAGTATGGGGCGACCCTTGACGAACATGCTCCGTGAATCGGCCTTGCAGCGTTCCAGAACCTCGCGCACGTCCTTTACGCCCGACGTGACGGCCGAAAGCGTGTAGAACGGCACTTCCGTCTGTGCGGCGATTATCTTTGCCAGGGTGGTCTTCCCTACGCCGGGAGGACCCCAAAGGATAAACGAATTGACGCGGCCTGTCAGGATCATCTGCCGGATCACGCCATTTGGGCCGACCAGATGTTCCTGTCCGATATAGTCATCAAGACTGGTGGGGCGCAGCCGTTCCGCCAGGGGTATGTTTGTGTTCATCTTGACTTGAGGATAGAGACAAGTTCATCGACATCGAAACCTTCCAGAGTGTCGATGACGCGGTCTGAATATGGCGCGATGGTCGCTGCGGGCAGTGTTCCCGCTATGCCCACCACATATGCGCCTGCGTTGCGTCCGGCCATGACACCCTGCCGGGAGTCCTCGAACACACAGCAACGTCTGATTGGCACGCCCGCCATGCCGGCCCCTAAGAGGTAACCCTCAGGGTCCGGTTTGGAACGGCTGATCATATCGGCCGTGACGATATGGGAGAACCAGTCGCGGAACTGCGGATGCTGTTCCCAGAGCCTGGACATCTTCTGGTTGTTGCTGCTTGTTACCATCACTGCCGGGATGCCACGTTCCATCAGAAGCGTCAGCAGGTCCGTGACACCGGGCTTGATGTCGTAGTCCATGTTCCGCTCCTGCTCGTCGATGGCCTTGATTATATCGGGATGCAGTTTGGTGGGAAAATAGGTGTCGAGGATGTTTTCCAGGGTCGTTCCCTTGATTCGCATGGCCAGGTCGGGGACGTCGGGACGGTAGCGCATGCCCACCCTCTTCCAGAAGCGGGTGTATTCGGTCTCGCTGTCAATCAGTACGCCGTCCAGGTCGAACAGACATGCCACGGCGGGTTCTTGCTCGTTGATTAGTATCATGAATTTATAACGCTCGGGTAGCGGTTTTTGTATCGGAAATCCTGGTTTAGGGGCTTAAGTGTTAAATATTGCACGCGATTCAAGAAAATGATAGAAAAAATTGTTGTAAAATTTGGAAATATAGAGTGAATGATATTAAATTCGCGGTGTCTAAATGAAGACACATTTCAGATGGGTCGTTGCCGAGATTCTGCGACTACATGATATGTTGAATTAAAGTGACAGCATATGGCGGACCGATGGTCCGCAACCTTAGAATAATACGAAAAATGGTATATAGATTTAAACTTGTAAGCGACGAAGTCAACAACTTCATGCGCGAGATTGAATGTGATTCCGAGAACACGTTCCTGGAGTTGCGTAACTGCATTCTTGAGAGTGTTGACTACTCCAAGGACGAGTTGGATTCCTTCTTCATGTGCAACGACGACTGGGAGATGGAGGAGGAGATTACCTTGGAAGACATGGGGAACACGAGTTCGGACCGCGACACATGGCTGATGGAGAACACACCGATCAGCGAGTTGGTGGAGGACGAGGGCCAGAAACTGGTGTTCCAGTTCGACTACATGACCGAGCGCGGTTTCTTCATGGAACTGAAGGAGATCATCCCCGGACGCAACCTGGTGGAGCCTATATGCACCATGAAGCGCGGCAAGGCGCCGAAGCAGTTCAAGGAGATGGATGATTTCGAGAACCGTGCTGCCACGGTCAAGACGGTGACTCCGGATGTGGTGGATGTGGATCCGCTGGACCTGAGCCAGTTCGGTGAGGCCAATTTCGATGACGAGGAGCTTCGCGAGGGTTTCGACATAATGGACATGAACTGATCTCAGCGGTATTGAGGTATATAAAAAGCGCCGGAGGAGCGATCCACCGGCGCTTTTTTATGGTGTGCAGTGGGCTTATGTCATCGGAAATGTTTAAATTTGCGTCATGAAACCATTGACAGTATCCATAGTGACATACCATACGGATCCGGATGAGCTGAGTCTCTGTCTGGAGTCGTTGCGGTCCGAGGCTGTGGAGCGGATCTATGTGGTGGACAACAGTGCCTGTCAGGGCGATACACGGGTCCGTGACCTGGTCCGCGATTATGGGGGTGTTGAATATATTCCGTCGGAGAACGTGGGGTACGGACGTGCGCATAACGAGGCCATCAGACGCGCCATGGAGGCAGGAGCGCGTTACCATCTGGTCCTGAACAGCGACGTACGGTTCGATGCGGGAATATTACAGCGCCTGGTGTCCGTGATGGACGGCAGGCCGGAGGTGGGTCAGCTGCAGCCCCGGGTGGAGTATCCGGACGGAGAACTGCAGTATACGGTGCGAAGGCTGCCCACGCCTCTCGACGTGTTCGGACGCAGGTTCCTGCCGGCGTCCTGGATGCGTCGGCGAAACGACAGGTACCTGCTGAAGGATGTGGACCATTTCAGGGAGTTCAATCCGGCATATCATCAGGGAAGTTTCATGCTGCTGCGTATGGAAGCCTTGCGTGAGGTCGGTCTGTTTGACGAGCGGTTCTTCATGTATCCCGAGGATATCGACCTGACGCGACGTATGCACCGCCGTTACGAGACGCTGTACTATCCGCGGGAACGGATAGTACACGACCATAGGGCAGGGTCATATCACAGCCTGAGGCTGCTCAGGATCCATGTGGTGAACATGATCCGTTATTTCAACAAGTGGGGATGGTTTCATGATCCTGAGCGCAGGAAATGGAACCGAGAGGTGAATTGCAGGTAAGTGGAAGCGGTTTTCAGCCGAATTTTGAGATCTTGCGGAGTTGGGGCTCGTTCATGATGCGGATGCGGCGACCGTCCACCAGGATAAGTTTCTCATTGACGAAGGTGGAGAGGGTCCTGATAGCGTTGCTGGTCGTCATGTTGGACAGGTTGGCCAGATCCTCGCGGCTCATGTATATCTTCAGGGTCGCGTCATCGTCCTCGTAGCCGTAATTGTCGGCCAGCAGCAGCAGGGCGTCTGCCAGCCGTCCGCGAATATGCTTCTGGGTCAGGTTGATTATCTTTGTGTCCGATCCGCCCAGATTGCGCGACAACTCATGGATGAAGAACATGGCGGCAGCGGTGTTGTTGCTGATTATTTCCTCCACGATCTTCATCGGGATTACTCCAAGCACGGAATTCTCGAACGCTGCAGCCGATGAACCGTATGGCTCCTGGGCGAAGTACGCCCTGTAGCCGAAATACTGGACGGGCCGGTACAGACGCAGGATCTGCACGCGGTCGCCGTATCCGCTCTTGAACATCTTTACCTTACCCTCCAGAAGACAGTACAGGTCCTCCGGATCCTCGGACTCCGCGTAGATTATCTGATTTTTCTTGTACCGTTCGTACTTGAAGTTGTCAGTGATCAAGCGTTTGTCATCGGGTGTCAGCGTAGCCCATAAGTCTGCCAGATCGTCTCCGATAATGCGTTCAAGCGTACTTTTCTTAATCATTATGTTGTATAAAAATGTTTTTAAACACAAAATTACAGAATATTTGCAAATTTAGCAAATATTACGGACCAAATAAGGATAAATAATGGAAATTTGTTAATTCTTGTCAAGTCTTTAGGGCTGCTTGCGGATCGGTTTGCCCGATTCGGTGCGAGGTATTGCACTCCGTATAATCTGCTTGGGCACTTCATGACGGGCCGCATGGCTATGGCATATGTCTAAGATCTGTTGATCTGTCAACACAGCGTTTTCGGCGATCATCACCACTCGCTGGCCCCACAGCGGGTCGGGGCGTGAGGTGAGGATGAAGTCGAAATCAAGATATGGCTGCAGACGGCTCTCAACCTCCTCAGGATGTACCTTGAGGCCACCGGTGATGATGACGTTGTCCGCGCGTCCTACAATACGGAAACGGTTGTCTGAGGCGATGTCGGCGATGTCGTTGGTCACCAGCCGCTGCCAGCCGGGAATATCTATTGCAAGGCGAGAGTCCGACAGGGAGACAGCGATACCATCCAATGGAGTGAACCACGCCTCGGGTTCTGAAACAGGTCTCAGTGCCACATGCGAGGCCGTCTCGGTCATCCCGTAGGTTTCCCAGCAATGCAGTCCTGAGGCTGCGATCTCAGCCCTCAGAGCGGAATTTATGGGGGAGCCTCCTATCAGGATGGTGCCTATCTCAGGCAATTCCTTCCGGCGGTCCAGGATGTCGCGCATCTGTGCCGGGACAACGCATAGCAGGTCTATGCGTTCATTTGCCGCATCGCGCAGGGGGTGGTTGCTGGGTTTCTCCCAGGTGAAGCACCCTCCTGCCAACAGCGCCCGGACCATCATCATCTTGCCGCCGATGTAGTCCGGAGCAAGGCATGAATGGAAACGCGCCGACTGGTCCAGATGGAAGAAGTCCAAAGTGCGCCTCGCGCTGGCAGCCACCTGTTCCTTGGGCAGGTCGATGGTCTTTGGGGTTCCCGTGGAACCGGAGGTGTGGCACCTCAGTGTCGGGCAATCCGATGCCCATTCGGCGTATAATTCCTCCCAGGTCATTCTCTCCAGTCCAGATTGTCGAGTTGCTCGCGGTTCAGCGACTTCTCCGGATCATAATGCAGCCGGTCCCCCTGCAGGTGGATTGGGGCGTCGAGATTGTTGGTGAACAAGGCTCCTGTTCCCAGTCCCTGCGGCATGTCGTTGCCGAGGGTAGCCACCCACTGCGCCAGCGCGTTCAGTCCGATGTTGGACTCCAGCGAGGAGGTGATCCACCATCCTATGCCCCGTTCCCGGGCCAGCCGCATCCATTCCTCGGCACCGCTGTAGCCTCCGGTCAGCGTGGGCTTGATTACTATGTACTGCGGCTTGATGACGTCCAGCGTACGGGCTTTGTCCTCGTTTGTGAACTTCCCTATCAGCTCCTCGTCCAGGGCGATGGGGAGGGGCGACACCTGGCACAGGAACTGCATCAGCAACGGCTGTCCGGCCTTGATGGGCTGCTCGATGCTGTGGACTCCCAGGTCAGCCAGGCGTTTAAGACGCGGCAGCGCGCTGTCCATGTCGAAGGCTCCGTTGGCATCCACACGGATCTCCACACGGTCGCGGTCATAACGGCTGCGGACGGCCTGAATCATGTCAACCTCGCTTTTCCAGTCTATGGCTCCGATCTTGAACTTTACGCAACGGAATCCGGCGGCGAGCTTCTCCTCCAGCCTCTCCAGCATCTCCTCGCGGTTGCCCATCCACACCAGACCGTTGATCTCGATGGATTGCGTGCCCATCAGGAACGGCGATGTGTAGTAGACGCCCTGGCACCCACCCGTGAAATCGCGGATGCATTGCTCGAATCCGAACTGCAGCGAGGGAAACCGCGACAGGTCAGTGCCCTTGCCCAGGCGCACGTTGGCCTGCAGTTCCATCAGTTTGTAGAAGAAACGTTCATCGGCCTCGGGGGATAGGCCGGGAAAAACGGCGGCCTCTCCGACACCGTACCGCGAAGGGTCGCGTTCGTCGAAGAGGCGCATATAACAGGTAGGCTTCTCGGTCAGGACTCCTCGGGAGGTGCCTGCCGGTTCCTTGAATTTCAGGATATACGGCGCGAACTGAAGTCTCATGGGAATTTGGGATATTGCTGGAAGTCAGGGTCGCGTTTCTCCAGGAACGCGTTCTTGCCCTCCTGTGCCTCGTCCATCAGGTAATACAGCAGCGTGGCGTCGCCGGCGAATTCCATCAGGCCGTGCTGGCCGTCGAGCTCGGCGTTGAGCGCGCGCTTGATCATGCGTATGGCCAGCGGCGAGCGTTTCAGTATGGTCCGCGCCCATTCCACGGTGGTTTCCTCCAGTTTGTCGAAGGGCACCACTGCATTGACCATTCCCATCTCCAGCGCCTCCTGGGCGGTGTACTGCCTGCAGAGGAACCAGATCTCGCGCGCCTTCTTCTGTCCGACGCAGCGTGCCAGATAACTGGCGCCGAAGCCGCCGTCGAAACTGCCGACCTTGGGGCCGGTCTGTCCGAAACGTGCGTTCTCGCTGGCGATGCTCAGGTCGCAAACCACCTGCAGCACGTTTCCGCCGCCGATGCTGTAGCCGTTCACCATGGCGATTACGGGCTTGGGAATGCTGCGGATGGCATGGTGCAGTTCCAGCACGTTCAGGCGCGGCACACCGTCGTCGCCGACATATCCGCCGTGACCCTTCACGTTCTGGTCGCCGCCGCTGCAGAATGCCTTGTCGCCGATGCCGGTCAGGATGATCACGCCGATGTCCTGCCGCTCGCGGCAGATGGCGAACGCATCCAGCATCTCCTGGTTGGTCTTGGGACGGAAGGCGTTGTAGACCTTCGGACGGTTGATGGTTATCTTGGCGATCCCGTCGATCTGCTCGAACAGGATGTCCTCGTATTCCTTGATGGGTTTCCAGTCAAACATATTATCAGATTATTTGCCGATAAGGCGTAGGAATTCGGCGCGGAGCGCGGGGTCGGTGGCGAAGTCGCCGGTGTAGTCCGTCGTGGTTGTGATGGACTCCTGCTTTTCGACACCGCGAGCCTTCATGCAGAGGTGCTGGGCCTCGCACCACACGATCACGCCGTGGTTGGGGAGGGCCTGGTCGATCAGCTGGCACACCTGGCCGGTAAGCCGTTCCTGTACCTGCAGGCGGCGTGCGTAAGCGTCCACCACGCGGGCCAGTTTGGAGAGGCCCAGGATCTTGCCGTCGGGCAGGTATCCGACGCTCATCCGTCCGAAGAAGGGGAGGATGTGGTGTTCGCAGGTGCTGTAGAATTCGATGTCGCGGACAATGACCATCTTGGAGCCCTCGTGTTCGAAGACGGCCTGACGGGCGGTGGCCATAGGGTCGGCCTTGTAGCCGCGCGTCACGTCCAGCAATGCTTTGGCGGCCCGTATGGGGGTCTTCTTCAGTCCCTCGCGTTCGGGATCCTCGCCCAACAGTCTCAATATAGCCTCCAGATGGCCGGCGATCTGCCCTACCAGTTCCGGATCATGTTTGGTGTTGTTTGCCATTGCTTAAGATTTGTGAATGAATATGCCGTGTCATCGACCGATTACGATGATCTGGCTGCGTACCACGCGCATCTCGTTGCTGAAGCTCGGGAAGGCGCGCTTGAGTTCGGCCAGTGCGGCCGCGGCGTCCTCCTGCGTGCGGAAGTTGCCCACGCGTGTGTACCAGTTCGGGGCCGAGCTGAAGGAGTAGACCTGTCCCCGGTATTTGGGGAACTTGGCGATGATGGCGTTGCTGCGGGCCTTGGCGCGGGCCTCGAGGGTGCGCTGGTTCGAGCCGTCGCCGAACACCTGCACGCGGTATCCCTGCAGCTTGTTGATGCCGGGGCGTATCTGCACGCGGTCCTCGTTGCTCCGGCGGTCGTAGTCGTCGCGCATTATCTGGTACATCAGAGACTGCGGGATGTCGATCTCGACCATTCCGTTGCTGCCTTCCTCAATACGCTGAACGGGGTTGGCCGCGTTTTCCGTCGTGGCCGTGGATTGTGACGCGGCCGGAAGCGCGAGGCTCCCGGCTGCGGACATAATCAGTATGACTCGCTTCAGGCTGATCATCAAGTCGTGTGGTTAGTCAAAGGCCTCGATGATGCCCATGAAGCTGTCGGCCTTCAATGCGGCGCCGCCGATCAGACCGCCGTCAACGTCGGGCTTGGAGAAGAGTTCCTTGGCGTTGGCCGGCTTGCAGCTGCCGCCGTACAGGATGGATGTGTTGTCGGCCACTTCCTTGCCGTACTTCTCGGCCACGGCGCTGCGGATGTTGGCGTGCATGTCCTGAGCCTGCTCGGCTGTGGCGGTCTTGCCTGTGCCGATGGCCCATACGGGTTCATAGGCCAGCACGATCTTGCCGAAGTCCTCGGTGCTGAGTTCGAACAGAGCCTCGACTTGGCCGCGAACCACCTCGTTGTAAGTGCCGTTCTCGCGCTCCTCCAGAACCTCTCCGATGCAGAAGATGGGGGTCAGCCCGTTGGCCAAAGCCAGTTTGGTCTTGGCCAGAAGCTGCTCGTTGTTCTCGCCGAAGTACTGGCGACGCTCGCTGTGGCCCAGGATCACGTGGGTTGCGCCTGTGGACTTAACCATGGCTGCGCTAACCTCGCCGGTGTAGGCGCCCTTCTCATGCTCGGAGCAGTTCTCGGCACCGAGTTTTACCAGATTCTGGTCCAGTACGGCGTTGACGCTGGTCAGGTGTGTGAAAGGTACGCAAACGATTACCTCACAGTTTGCCTTCTTGTCCTTAAGTGCTGTGTTGACGGCATTCGCGAGCTCCACACCCTCCTGGAGGGTGGTGTTCATTTTCCAGTTGCCCGCTACGATATTCTTTCTCATTTTATATAAATGTAATTTGGGTTCTGTTTGAAATGCAAAATTACGAATAATCCCCCACAAATCAAAATCAACTTTTGTTAATGACTTCTTCAAGAACATAAGCATATAAGTTTACATAAGATTAGGAATGGATTGTTTACCATCTGGAGTTCTAACATAAGCGGACATGGACCGCACGCGGTCGGCATAAGCCGTCCGGATGGCATTATGCCGAGCATCATTTTATGTCACGCTTATGCCATGATTTCCGGATAGCCAGAGCGAGGATATTGCCGGTCTGCCGGACGAATTGAAAGAAAGGATTGAGAATTTGGGGAATTTGTTGGGGAATTGATTGCGGGGTCGGAAAATTTTTGTAATTTTGCAGATGGACTTCCACGCTGTGGGAATTCTGTCTGGAGGGATGGATCACGGCAAGCGGGAGTCTGATGACATATTGAAAAGCGTATATTGACGCTTTGTTCTTTGCAGCCTGGAACTTCGAACACTCCAAACAATAACCAAAGAGCAGAGTAGCGATAGACGCCACGGGTATGTATACACTTACTCGGGCTCATTTCAAGTGCAATGCTTGAAATGGGTTTGAGGTGTATCTGCATAAACAGCGTGGAGTCGAAGTTGCTCGTTCTGGTGATTAAGCAAGTTCGAAGGCTACAGGTTGCGGGACGAGTAACGATATGACTCCCGCTTTTCTTTTTACCTTAAGGAATAACAGCGCCATTATGGAGTCGGTGGCTGAGAAGTGAGCGACCCCATAGTGCAGACGCAACTCATCGACAATATCAACCGCACCCTGCGCGATGACCTGACGGCTACCATCAGGCCCGGCAGTCGTGTGTCGATTGCCGCTGCAAGTTTCTCGATTTATGCCTTCCAGGAACTGCACGAGCAACTGAACGACATAGCGGAGTTGCGCTTCATCTTCACCTCACCATCCTTCATCACCGAGAAGGCAGACAAACAACGCCGAGAGTTCTACATACCACGGCTGAATCGGGAGAGGAACTTGTTCGGTTCTGAGTTCGAGATTAGGTTGCGGAACGAGCTGTCGTTAAAGGCAGTTGCCAGGGAATGTGCTGACTGGATCAGGCGAAAGGCCTGTTTCAAGTCCAACCGCACGAACCAGAACATGATGGGATTCGTCAATGTTGATGACGTCAACTATATGCCCGTGACCGGTTTCACGACAGTGGACCTTGGCTGCGAGCGCGGCAACGATGCCTATCAGTTCGTGCAGCGCACCGATGCGCCGATGTCGCAATTCTATCTCAACCTGTTCGACCAGGTATGGCATGACAATGAAAAACTGCAGGTCGTTACGGATGAGGTTCTGGACAACATCACGAATGCCTACAAGGAGAATTCCCCGGAATTCATCTATTTTGTAACCCTCTACAACATCTTCAGGGAGTTCTTAGAGGACGTATCGGAAGACGTATTGCCGAACGAGGCCACCGGATTCAAGCAGAGCGTAATCTGGAATAAACTCTACAATTTCCAGCGTGACGCCGCCTTGGCAATCATCAATAAACTTGAAAAATACAATGGTTGTATCCTGGCTGATTCAGTGGGACTCGGCAAGACATTCACTGCACTTTCGGTTATAAAATATTACGAGAACCGCAACAAGTCCGTGCTGGTTCTGTGTCCCAAGAAACTTCACGACAACTGGGTTACTTACCGCAGCAACTATGTAAACAATCCCCTTGTGGCAGACCGGTTGCGTTACGATATTCTCTATCATTCTGACCTGTCGCGACAGTCCGGACAGAGCAACGGCCTTGACCTGGAGCATATCAACTGGGGCAACTATGACTTTGTGGTGATTGACGAGAGCCATAACTTCCGCAATGGCGGGAAGGTCACTACCGATGAGAACGACGAGAATCCACGCGAGAACCGCTACCTGCAGTTGATGAACAAGGTGATCCGAGCAGGAGTCAAGACCAAGGTGCTGATGCTTTCGGCCACGCCCGTCAACAACCGCTTCAATGATTTGCGCAACCAGCTTGCCTTGGCTTATGAGGGTGACAGTTCGCGGATGGATGCGCAGTTGAAGACAACGAGTTCACTTGACGATATCTTCCGTCAGGCCCAGGCCGCGTTCAACCGCTGGTCTAAACTCCATCCAGAGGAACGCTCCACCAAGGCATTGTTGGAGTCGTTGAGTTTCGATTTCTTTGAGGTCCTGGACAGTGTGACGATTGCCCGCAGCCGCAGGCATATACAGCAATATTACGATACAACCGACATCGGGAAGTTCCCGGAACGACTGAAACCGATATCCCGCGTTCCGAAACTCACAGACCTGCCGAAAGCTGTAAAGTTCAACGACATCTTTGTCAGCGTCAGCGAGCTGAACCTGGCCATCTACACACCGTCGGACTTCATCCTGCCGAGCAAACTTGACAAGTATATGAAGGTGCATGAGGATGCACGGATCGGCAACTTGTCGCGCAGCGGACGTGAGCGAGGGATACGTCAGTTGATGAGCATCAACATCCTGAAACGTCTGGAAAGCTCAGTCAACTCCTTCCGTCTGACATTGGAGAGGATCAGGCGATATATAGGGGCGACTATCGATGCCATCGACCGGTTGGCGGCAAGACAGGAGACGCAGATGGTATGCGATTATGATTTCTCCTACGGCCTTGACCTGGACGAAAGGGAGGACACCGTCTTTATAGGAAACAAGAAGACCAAGATAGCATTGGAGGATATGGACTATATCCAGTGGCGCGAATATCTTGCCAAGGATCTTGATAACCTGGACACCTTGCTGTATATGCTTGACGACATCACGCCGGAGCATGACAGCAAGCTGCAGATGCTGATCGAGGATATCCGCCACAAGTTTGCCAATCCGATAAACGGCAGTAACAGGAAAATCATAATCTTCACCGCGTTCTCAGACACGGCGCAATACCTTTATGACAATATCGCACCGGTGGTTCGGTCGCTTGGTTCGCATGTAGGACTGATCAGCGGCGATACTGTCGGGACAACTCTCCGCGATGTGGCGCGCAAAAATCATAGGCCTGACTATGTACGGACATCGCTTCGCGATGTTTCACAGGAAGATATGGTTAAACATGCCAAAGGCATGTCCGTACATGGCGGCTATGATTTCAACAAGATCCTGACGCTGTTCTCGCCGAAATCCAAGGATAAGTCCGCGCTATATCCCAACCTCAACGAAGAGATAGACGTGCTGATCGCCACTGATTGCATCTCGGAGGGTCAGAACCTTCAGGACTGCGATTATCTGATCAACTATGACATCCACTGGAATCCGGTGCGGATCATCCAGCGTTTCGGACGAATCGACCGCATCGGATCGCGCAACGCCGTGATCCAGCTTGTGAACTACTGGCCCGATATGGACCTGGATGACTATATCAATCTGAAGGGGAGGGTCGAGGCACGCATGAAAGTCTCGGTGCTGACGGCAACGGGCGACGACAACCTGCTGTCGGCAGAGGAACAGGGTGATTTGAAATACCGACGGGACCAGTTGGAACGACTTAAGGAGGAAGTGGTGGACATTGAGGAGATGAATACCGGCGTCTCCATCATGGATCTTGGCCTGAATGAATTCCGTCTGGACCTTCTGGACTATATGCGGAGCGGTATCGACATAGAGCATACTCCGTATGGCCTTCATGCCCTGGTCGCTTCTGACAAGGACTCACCTCCGGGAGTGGTGTTTGTGTTGAAGAACCGGAATAACTCCGTGAACATCGACCGCAAGAACCGATTGCATCCGTTCTACATGGTCTATATCACGAAGGATTCCGAAGTGCTTGTAGATCATTTGAACCCCAAGGACTTGCTGGACAGGATGCGGCACTTATGCCGAGGCAAGTCTGAACCTATGGTTGAGCTTTGCCGCAAGTTCAACGCCGAGACCCGCGACGGCCAGCGGATGGGAACCTATTCCCGTCTGCTCGGCGATGCCATCGCCTCCATTGTCAAAGTCAAGGAGACTACCGACCTCTTCTCATTCCTTGACGGCGACACCGGCTCGCTCTTTGCCGGCGATGTCCACGGCCTCGATGACTTTGAATTGATATGTTTCCTGATAATTCGATAGCGTATGTTAGGACTGCCGCAATCCACCGAGGTTAAGCGATCGCTGCCTAAAGCTCAGCTTTATAGGCGGTTCGACTGGAAACCATCGCAACGTGATAGTTTCGATGGGGATGTGGCACGTCTTGACTTTGTACACTGGATCGCGCCTCGTACACTTCCGGCTATTGCAGAGGGTGCCGATGTCAAGGAAATATATGTTGTCGAAGTCGCGCTTAAAAAACGTGATTTCGACAGCAAGAATATCGCATTGCTTGCCAAGAGTATTCCCCAGCGTGTCGTTTACCTACTTCGCTATGAGGAAGAGGCTATGCTCGCAGTGTATTATGTGAAATTGTTCACGACAGATTGGAAGAAAGTAGATGACATATCTCTTCAATTATCCGGACTGAATCTCGATATTGTCTGGGAGAATATTGTTAGGCAAATAGGCAATATCAAACCCAATCCGGTTGGATTATCCGCCCATGTACGGACATCCCTTCGGGATGTTTCCCAAAGTCAATTGCCTGGCCATGTACGGACATCCCTCCGGGATGTTTCCCAAAGTCAATTGCCCGACGATGTACGGACATCCCCCCGCGATGTTGACCCACAATCTAAGGAAATCCAGCATTGTGGGATAGAAGTTGCGTCCGGAGTTCAACATCCCGAAGGGATGTCCGTGCATTGTCCGGTAGAAAGTCCAGATCGAGTTCAACATGATGAAGCCGTCTCCCTAAAGGCACAGATACAAGCCAACGAAGAACGCGCACGGCTCGTTCGTCAGATTGAGTCGCTTGAACGTCAGATGCGTGCCGTAAAGCAACCGAGACGGAAAAGAGAACTATTTAATGAAATTCAAAAATTGAGAATTAATTATGGAGTCTAAAAAGGGGAAAAAGATACAACATTATGTGCCACAATGTTACCTTAGAAAATTTGGCATTGATAAAAGGATGATATATAAATTTTCAAAGAATGATAAATCGTATGAGAAAGAAAAAATTAGGAGCTGCTGTCAAATTGATGATTTTTATACAATGAATAATAGATCAAATCCTCTATATATAGAGGAGGAAATATTAGATCATCGAGAAGAAAATGCATTTGGACCACTTCTTGATAAACTGCGTTTATTCTCCAAGAATCATTTAAATCATAGAACAGTGAGATTTACACTCTCAGATGTTGATCAAGAGATTCTAGCACGATGTATTTCAGTGCAATACCTCAGAGGTCCAAGATATAGACACGCAGCCATACAAAGAGAGATGAAATCTGATTATGCAAAAATAATTAATCTATGTAATAGTATAGGCTTTGATATTGAAGAAATAGTTTTTCAATATAATGAGGCAAATATACATGGCGATATTATTGCCTCAAACTCTATAGTTTCAGAACATCAGAATTATATATTAGGGTGTTCAGTTTGATGTTCCAACTTTTTAGCTCTGGTATCATCTGCAAT
>ERZ827108.2275-NODE-2275-length-20739-cov-5.226697_pt1 | contig 20739 bp, 15 predicted proteins | sample MGYA00519921_ERZ827108 | MGnify/ENA primary metagenome ERZ827108 (study PRJEB31778, sample SAMEA3449258) | human gut metagenome | biome: human gut; feature: human-associated habitat; material: faeces | place: United Kingdom | collected 2010/2012 ... | reverse complement strand
CTTATCCTTGACTTAAAACCGCGCTCCGCCGGTCTGAAATTCGGGAGTACTATAATTATACTAAAATCCTGAACGCTATGCGCACCCAACCTACACTGACACTCGCTGACATGAAAGAAGAAACCGACATCAGCATTACAGCCATTCAAAAACTGCTCGACCAACTCATCTCAAAAAAATATGTGGAACGCGGCGAGAAAGACGGAAGCTGGCGAGTATTTCTAATGCAATAATGTCAAAGAATTCTTGTACTGAGTCACTTTTTTTGTAATTTTGTAATAAGCATAGGAAGATACTTATTTTGACATTTTTATAATGGAATTTGTTTAAACTAATTTGATTTGTGAAATTTTTTAAGTGAAATAACGATAAATGCAAGAAAGTTCCAGCCCGTCCAGCTGGATATTGTTGTATCGAAACGGTTGAGCCCCCTTGAAGCCGTCCATCCATGCGTTTATCCTCTCGATTTCCCATTTCTCCTTATACATCTCCTCGTCATACCGCCATTGTATCTGTCTCCGCGATAACGCATGGACCAGTCATTGATATCGCAGTAATTTTGCAGAAAAAATCACAACGATGAAGGAGAATGAATATTATGGGTATCTGTCTGCCCATGCGTCACGTGGAGACAGATACTGATACGGAAGGCAAGGATGTCCCGCTCAGGCGAGGCTCCGACCTTTACACGGGGCTATCTCAGGACAAAGGCATAATTCAAGGAAAAAGAGGTCAATCTGTTGCTGACCGTGCACTTACGCAGCGTGAACTCAATGCCGGATATCCAATCGGTCAGAACTGGCTGTTGGCGCGTTTGATGTCCATCAGGGAGACGTGCTCGTTGCGGTAACGGGCCTCCGGATTCTTCTCGCCGTTGCTCAGAAGCGGGTTGTTCCCGTCCTTCACGAACTGGATCGCCTTCTGGGGACAGTTCTGGATGCAGGCGAAACAGAACTCGCAGTCGCCCGTTGTCTTCACGCCCTGCGGCGTCAGACTGTAGTTGCCGCGCGGGCAGACATCCACACATGCGCCGCAGCCTATGCAGGCTTCCGTAAGGGTGAAACAGTCCTGGCTCTGCATGACGAAGCCAGTCTCAGGATCTATGCCCGACCGTTCCAGAAAGCCATGGTGCTGCTGTCTCTCCTCCTCCGTCACAGGCTCATGCCAATGGCGACGGGCCGCGATATCCGCCGAAATCTTCTTCAGATTTTCCGGAATATGCTTGTCGATCGCCATCTGTTCGTTCATGTCGAAGTTCGGGAGCCAGTTGTCCACCATTATCAACGTGTTGATATAGTCGAACGGCACGCCGGCCTGCCGCGAGATCTTGTCCCATATCTCTACGGCGTTGCATTTACGGTTGCCGTATGTCAGGACAGCATACTTGTAATCAGCCTTAAGTTTGGCTTTCTCCAGAAACCGACGCACCATGTTGGGCGGCATATGCCCGTAGATGGGATAGACAATTCCGATCTCGTCAGCCTCGATATCGAATTTCTGCCGACTCATCAGTTGGGGAATGCTAAGCAGTTCCGCATCGCGGCCCCCTAACTGACGGGCCACGTACAGGCAGTTGCCCGTACCGGTGAAATACAGTATCACACGTTTCATATCCTTTTTATCGCACGATGTCAATGAAAGCAATCCTGAGGAGTACGCCAAAGCCCCGGCCATAGCGACACCCATCCGTTTCAATGCCATCCTTCTTGTTATCCTGTTGTCAGTTCCGAATATAAAATCTTTCATAGATTCCTATTATAATGCAAAATTACAATGAATTCTGTATCCAGAGATATCCGGTTTTACGGATTATGCTATAATCTTTACGGATTAGGGGATCCATCACCGGAACAGTCATATGGCACGCTCCAGACGGAGCAGATATTCCTTGACGTCAAGTCCGCCGCCGTAGCCGGTCAGTGAACGGTCGCTGCCGATCACACGGTGGCACGGAGCGAAGAGGGATATGGGGTTGGCTCCGTTGGCATTGGCTACAGCCCGTACGGCCCTCGGCATCCTGATCCGCCGAGCCATCTCCCCGTACGAGATGGTCTCTCCATAAGGGACAGACAAAAGGGCATCCCATACCTTCTTCTGGAAATCCGTGCCGGCAAACAGCAACGGCAGGTCAAACTCCTGTCGTTGCCCGGCAAAGTATTCATCCAGTTGGATGACAGCTCTGTCCAGCACTGGAGATGTACCGTCAACGAACTCCGCGTCAAGGTTCCGGCGCAGCCTGCGCTCCGCCTGACCGCGATGCTGGCCGGTCATCCAGTCGCACATGCACAGCCTCTCGCCCATCGACCCCAGCGCCAACGTCCCGCACGGCGCCTCATAACGCCTCGTGACTATCACATTATTTCCCTTCATATTACCATAAACGTCCCGCCGATGCCGGACCGTATACATGCAAATGGAAGATTGAATCGTTATCATCCATTACAGTATGCTTTTTAGCGTATGAAACCGAGGGAGGCGCCCATGTGGACATGGACGCCTCCCGTGATGGTCTATGCATCGGCCTTATCGGGCCACGCGCATTGACTTGACTGTCTTGACAGTGCCGTCGCTGTACACGATGCGGCAGATCACCGGTCCGTCGCAGGTCGGATCCACAGCGTAGCCCTGGAGGTTGTAATAGGTACGCGAGGCCTCCTCTCTGAGAGTCTCGGCTGAGTGTATGCCGGAGTCCGCGCTCGTCACGATCTCGCTGCAGAGTTCCTTGCCTTCCTCGTTGATGTAAACCGACTGTACTCCGCAGCCCTCCGCCGGAAGCTCGCTGCTGAAGAACAGATCATGGTAGGTACCGCTGCAGAAGATGCTGTAGTTGTCATACAGACCGAAGGGAACATTCACCATGACTTCACTGAGCCCGAGGTACGGATACTCATCCGGCGTAAACGTATATGCCTCGCCATTTAAATATATGCGATAATACAACCGATCCGTATCAAGCACGCAACCATCGTCATCAACGGTGGGAATATTGAAAGACATTGTTCCTGCTTCGTAATATTCATCGTAAGGCACCACCTCAAGGTCGCAGGGATTGGCCGGAGGCGTTTCGATATTACGGTTCTGCTTGTAGATGGACACTTCTTCATAAAGTGCCAGCAGGTAATAGTCGTCAGGCATCGAGCAGATCGCGTATCCGTCGCGGAGGGTGAGCCTCTTTCCTTCGGCGTCATAATCGAACACCGTCTCCTCAGTGGGGGACCCACCTACCATAATCTCAAGATCCTCGTCATATTCAAGTGTCGATCCCCAGAGATAGGAATAATAAGCCACGTCAGGGTTGATTCCAATATAGTATCGGGAAGGTATCGTCACTTTTCCATCGGATATCTTTCCTTTGACCCACGCGTCCTTCACGCCACGGTCGATTCCCTGAATATATATGTCGTCTCCATCGAAGGCCACGTTTATCATCGCATCCTCATAGGGGTCATGGAACAGCCATTTGTCCATGACGGCGCCATCCGGGGGAGTGACTCCGTTGGATTCCTGATGCGGAGTAAGCTTGATATCGCGGTCGCCGTATCCGACCCACGCGTATCCGGTCTGGCCGGTGGGAGTGCCGTTCATGTCGGCCAGTTCGCCGTAAGCCGCGAGTCCAAGCAGCAGTTCCGGATCCGCTGCCTCATAACCGGTGTCCGTCTTCTTAAGCACATATTTCATGTCGTCTGCCGCCACATATGTGGCGTTCCCTGCATCATCCACCACCTGTCTCATGGGAAGCATGTACATCTTGACATACTCTTCCGTCCAGTCGTCATACTCGTCGTAGATGAATTGCGGCCCTTCGATCACTATGGAGCCGTCGGCATCGTAACTTCCCTTCAGATAGCTCAGCAGAATGAAGTCCGACAGGGGATTGGCGAAATAGAGCGTGCCGTCGGCGGCATCATATACCTGACGCACCACCGACCCCTTGATGTCGTTACGCTGCAGACCCTCATAATCATTCTTGAATTCCGTGCAGCTGCGGCTTAAGAAACTCACGTCTCCGTCCGGAACCTCAAAGATGATCTCTGCATCCTCATCAGGTGGCGTCACGGCTTTGCACACCTTATACATATAGGTGTGGCGTCCTGTGGCATTGCGTTGGCAGTAAGCGCCAGGAACGCAATTGCTGCAAAAAGTAGACGGACAAACGGCATCGTTCCCTGTAAAAATGTTTTTGTTCAGAGCACTGGCCAGACTTGTATCCCTGACAGCCGTAGCCCGAGACAGGAATAAAATCAGATGGGACACGTTATTTCTGTATGAGAGAACCGGATATTCATGGATAGGTTTCAGGAAGAGAACAGTTACAGCACCATATTTAAACGCATCTCCGCATTCGGCGGAGTACAGGTGTTCAATATACTTGTCACACTGGTGCGTGGCAAGTTCGTGGCGCTGTTCCTTGGGCCTGAAGGCATGGGAATCTCTTCGTTGTTCACGTCATCCACCTCCACCCTGCAGCATTTCGGAAGCCTCGGCCTGAACCTCGCGTTGGTTAAGGAAGTTGCCGCATCGCGCGATGACCGTAACCTGCGTTCCAGAATAATCGGGATCGCCTTGCGCCTCATTGTGCTCACCTCCATCCTTGGAGGACTGGCGTGCATGGTCCTGTCTCCCTGGCTGAGTTATTGGAGTTTCGGCAACTATGGATATACAGGCAGTTTCCTCGTTTTAGGGATATTCGTGGCACTTTCCATCGGAGGAGCCGGCCTATTGTCGTTATTGCAAGGGATGGCGGAGGTAAAGCGTCTTTCCAGAGCGTCGCTTGTGGGGGGACTGACGGGGCTGTTTGTAGGCGTTCCCCTGTATTACTTCTTCGGAAACAATGGAATCGTTCCGGCCATGGTGCTGATGGGGTTAACCATGTTCCTGTTCTATTACATATCCTTCCGTCAGGGTGTGGATTACGATAAAGCCGACATTAAACTCAAATCCCATACCCCGCTGATCAGGAAACTGCTGTCGCTTGGATTTGTGCTGATGGTGGGGACTCTTGTAGGGACCGCCGTCAGTTTTGCGATAAACGCCTATATTCGTGCATATGGTGATATTGATAACGTCGGCTTGTTCCAGGCGGCAAATTCCCTTACCAACCAATATATCGGCATTGTATTCAGCGCGATGGCAATGGATTACTTCCCTCGGTTATCGGCCGTGGTGACAGATCCGGCAAAAATGAGGATGGTGGCAAACCGACAGGCGGAGGTGGTTATCCTGATGGTCACTCCGCTGGTGTTGCTGCTTATGGTTACGGCTCCATGGGTGATTCAGCTGTTTCTGTCGAAGGAATTCCTGGCTATATCCGATCTGGTTCGCTGGCTTGGCGCCGGAGTCCTGCTCCAGGCAGTGTCCTTCCCGTTAGCCTATCTGTTCGTGGCCGGAAACAACAAGAAGGCTTATATATGGATCGAGATTGTAATGTCCAACATAGTCTGGCTGGCCTGTAGCGTAGGCCTGTATTACTGCTTTTCCCTGATCGGACTGGGGATCAGTCTGGTTGTCAGAACGGGGATAGATATTGTCGTGGATTACATAGTGGTCAGGAAAACATATGGTTTTCAGTACACCCGGGAATGTCTGCGGACTCTGGCGGTGTGCCTGTCCTGCGGGACGGCGGGATTCATCTTTTCCGTCTGCATGGACAGCCTGTTCAACTGGTATGTTCTCGCGGTCTGCCTGCTGTCCATCACATATTCATTGATAAAACTGAAGAAGAAACTGAGCCAGTCAAGAATGTAAACAACGGAAGATATGTAATTTGTGAAACAAAAACCGAAAAATATGCAATCCGGCATTCATGACAATTACATAATTTTGTAATAAAGTTGAGTGGCTTATGGATAGAACAAATGATGTACTCGTAGAATATACACTCGCTGGCCTCGGGACTGAGGTCTACAGCAGTCATGTTGCGCATGCCATTTGTCTGGCCGGGCATTGCCTGTTCACCTTCAACGGCAATGATTTCGGACTGCGGCCCGGCGACCTGATGATAGTGCGTAAGGGCACATTGGTTGAAAACATCCAACCTTCGGACGACTTCAAGGTCAAGGTCCTGTATGCCACGTCGCAGTTCATCAACCTCAGTGCCCCGCAAAGCAACTACGGCACCAAGGGCGCGCTGGCGTTGTTCCTGAATCCGGTGATGCATCTGTCGGACCAGCAGCGGTTTGTCTGCGAGCGCGATTTCCGCTGGATTGAATACAGGCTCAACCAGACGGATCATAACTTTTACCAGGAATTGCTGCGCAACGCCGTCCAGGCCGCCATCCTGGACTTCTTCGACTTCCACTCAAAGCTATTCGGCGACCACACCATCTCCACACAGAACGCCACGATCATGTTCAAGTTCCTGTCCATGCTTGAGAATGGCAGCTACAGGCTGAACCGGAAGGTGAAATACTACGCCGACGCCATATGCGTGACGCCTAAGTACCTTTCCGAGGTTTCAAAGAAAGTCAGCGGTTTCGCCGCCAACTACTGGATAAACCGACACACCATCATGGACATCTCGCGGCTGCTGCGCGACAAATCACTGACGTTCGTGCAGATCTACGACATGTTCGGATTCTCCTCCCCCGCCTACTTCAGCCACTACGTCCAGAACTACCTTGGCGTCAACCCCTCCGAGTACCGCGAGTAATCTACCGGCGGCTGCGGTAGGCGCGGGGGGACAGGCCCATTATCTTGGTGAAGAGACGGGAGAAGTAGAAGGGGTCGTCGATGCCGAGCTTCAGGCTGATCTGGTTCAGCCTGAGGGTGGTGGTGTCCAGCAGCTGGCAGGCACGGCGCACCTTAAGCAGGTTGAAATAGTTCAGCGGCGAATGCCCCGTCCGCTCCTTGAAGATGGCCGAAAGACGCGAGGTGGAAAGTCCGGCGAAATCGGCCACCTCCTTCAGAGTCAGCCGCCGCTCGATGTTCTCCGTGAAATAATGCATCACCTGGTCCGTGACCTCCTGCTCCGCGCCGACGGCACCGGCACCGGCGGTACGGAACTGCTGAAGATAGCGGACCGTGGCCAGATAGTGCTGGAACGACGCCATGGCATAACGCAGGCTTTCCAGCGCAAATGAACTCTGCAGCGACTTCATGATCTCGCCGAACAGGTCCGTGCGCACCGTGATCCGCGAGTCGCTGCCGGGAGCGATGTCGCGCGGCTCAAGACATCCTTCGGCATAATACCCGGCAAGCGTGCCACGGAAATGTATCCAGTAGATTGTCCAGGGACTATCGGCATCGGCGGCGTAGGTATGCGGCACATTGGCCGGCAGGATGAAATACTGATGCCGATGCACCGCGTGTCTCCGGCCATCCACCTCGTACCATCCCGTGCCGTCCATACAATAGATGAACACATATTCCTGAATCGTGTCCGTCCGGCTCCGGTAATGATGCTCGGCATGCGGATAATACCCTATGTCTGTAATGAACAACGTGGAGGCCATCGGATCCTGCTCCATCATCCTGACTATGGCCTGCGGCAGCACTATGGCCTGCTCCCCCCTGAACCCTTCCTTGAGTCTCATATCCATGGTATCGAATGCTGCTGATCAGAACTGTACCGCAAATTTACTAAAAAAATCCTCAGATTTTCACACCGGCAGAATAAAAATCAAGGCCAATGTCCTGATCCTCCTTGACAAAGTGAAAAAACTGGTTCCCGAACTCTCTCAGGCCGAATCATTTCCGGCCCTCCAGGCCGGCTGATATGCTTCCGGCCGCAATGTAACAAGTCGTTAATGAAATATCCGGACATGCAATAATATTGTCCATGTTTTTTCAAGAAGAAATCATTTTACGGTTGCCGGAATAGCGGTAATTTTGCACAACTTTTAAAACCGACTGAAATCATGGGAAACTTCAACAAAGGATTCATCTATTTCATCTGCATGGTCTCGGCCATGGGCGGCCTGCTGTTCGGCTACGACTGGGTGGTGATCGGGGGCGCCAAACCGTTCTACGAAGTATTCTTCGGAATCACCGATTCCCCCTCACAGCAGGGCATAGCGATCTCGATCGCATTGGTTGGCTGTCTGCTCGGCGCCATGACCTGCGGAATGCTGGCCGACCGTCTTGGACGCAAACTGCTGCTGATTCTCTCGGCCATATTGTTCCTGGTATCGGCTTATTTCACCGGAGCCGTCAATGACTTCAACATATTCCTGATCGCACGCTTCATCGGCGGTATCGGCATCGGACTGGCCTCGGGACTGTCGCCGATGTACATCGCCGAAGTCGCACCCGCCAAAATCCGAGGCAAATTGGTGTCACTCAACCAGATGACCATAGTCATCGGCATTCTGGCGGCGCAGATAGTCAACTGGCTTCTGGCCGAGCCGATGCCTGCCGGAACAACCGTAGCTCCGCTCGACTCATGGAACGCGCAGAGCGGATGGCGCTGGATGTTCTGGGCCGAGGCCATTCCCGCCGCGGCATTCCTGCTGCTGGTGGCATTCATCCCTGAAAGTCCCCGCTGGCTGATAATGCGCGGCAACCTCGACAAGGCCCGCGCCATACTGACACGTATCAACGACCGGCGATATGCCGACAACGAGATCAACGCCGTCATCGCCGGCGACAATGCCGAGAAGGGGCAGGGCGGCATGAGCATGCTGCTGAGCCGGCCCTTCCGACGCGTGCTGCTGCTCGGCATCGTCATCGCCGTGTTCCAGCAGTGGTGCGGCACCAACGTCATCTTCAACTACGCGCAGGAGATCTTCGCAAACGCCGGATACGACCTGGGCGAGATGCTGTTCAACATCGTCCTGACCGGTGTGGTCAACGTGGTCTTCACAATAGTGGCCATCTACACCGTGGACCGTTTGGGACGCCGCAGGCTGATGCTGTGGGGAGCAGGCGGACTGTGCCTGATCTACGCCACGCTCGGCCTCTGCTATTTCCTCCACGTCACCGGATTCTTCATGGTCATCCTGGTTGTCGCGGCCATAGCCTGCTACGCCATGACCCTTGGCCCCATCACCTGGGTGCTGATAGCCGAGATATTCCCCAACAAGGTCCGCGCCACAGCCGTGGCCACCTGCACTTTCTTCCTGTGGATCGGATCATGCACGCTGACCTACTCATTCCCCTTCCTGAACGCATCCCTGGGCAGTTACGGAACATTCTGGACCTATGCGTTGATCTGCGCAGCCGGATTCCTGTTCTTCAAGGCACGTTGCCCCGAGACCAAAGGGAAGTCGCTGGAGCAACTTGAGAACGAACTTGTGGACCATCAGGACAAACATTGAATCTTACAATCATGCGCAAACACATAACACCATTCCTACTCTCGCTTCCGCTGCTGGCGGCAGCTCAGACCATTGACCTGGGGGGGAAATGGACCGTCCATCTGCCATCCGGCACCTCCGCACAGGCGACACTGCCCGGCACGCTCGACATGAACGGCGTGGGCCAGCCCAACACACTTATTCCATCGATGGATAAGCCTCAGCTGCTGAGGCTGACCCGCAGGGTGTCATACATCGGACCCTGCACATACACACGGCAAATAGACATACCCGCAGACATGGCCGACCGGCCACTGCGCCTCAAGATGGAGAGGGTACTGTGGAAAAGCACCCTGGAGGTGGACGGCAAACCGATAGCGCAGGAGAACCACAGCCTCACCACACCGCATTACTTCGACATCCCGCCTCTGTCCAAGGGAGGACATACTTTCGCCATCACGGTGGACAACAGCAAACAGTACGACATCTCGACCGGCGACCTGTGTCACTCCTACACCAACGACACGCAGACCATGTGGAACGGAGTGCTGGGCGACTTCTCCCTGTCCGTCATCCCGGCAATCCAGATCGAGAATGTCCAGGTATATCCGGACCTTGACAAAGGAGGCGTCGAGGTGCGCCTCACCGTCAACAACAGCGGACGCGAGAAGCGGAGCAGATTCGGATTCAAGGTCAACGAAAAGGACTCACGCAAGAACATGGCCGACATAAAGACCTCCTTTAAAGTTCCGGCAGGAAAATCAGTGTTCAAGCAATTCTTACCGATCAAGGATGCCAGACTATGGAGCGACCTTACTCCCGAGCTGTACTCCCTGACGGTGACGGATGGCAAGGCGTCGAAGGATGTGACATTCGGAATGCGCGAGGCATCGACCCGTGGCAAGGACATGCTGGTGAACGGCCGCAGGGTATTCCTGCGCGGCACCCTGGACTGCTGCGTCTTCCCCCTGACAGGCGTGCCGCCGACCGACAAGGCTGGCTGGATCAATGAGATGCAGACACTCCGCGACTGGGGATTCAACCATATACGCTTCCATTCCTGGTGTCCTCCAGAAGCAGCCTTCCAGGTGGCCGACAGCCTGGGGATGTACATCCAGACCGAACTTCCGGTATGGTCGCTTAAGATCGGCGACGATCCGGCCGTGACGGAATTCCTGACCGATGAGTTCCGCAGGATGTCGGAACAGTACGGCAACCATCCCTCGTGGATCATGTCTACCTGCGGCAACGAGCTGCAGCACGATTTCAACACCCTCAACGGCATGGTGAAGGAGATGAGGGAACTGGACCCCCGCCATCTCTACGCCGCCACGTCCTTCACCTTCGAGAAGGGACACGGCGGCCATGCGGAGCCTTACGACCAGTTCCTCGTGACCCAATGGACCGATGACGGCTGGGTGCGCGGACAGGGAGTGTTCGACGAAGAGACGCCGGCGTTCGACCGCAACTATGCCTCCTCAATGGGATGCGTCAGCGTACCGTTGGTCTCACATGAGATCGGCCAGTACGCCGTATATCCCGACATAACGGAAATCGGCAGGTACACCGGTGTCCTGGATCCGCTGAACTTCAAGGCAATCAAGAACGACCTTGCCAGGAAGGGACTGCTTGACAAAGCCGGAGACTATCTTGACGCCACGGCTAAGTTCGCCAAGATCCTCTATAAGGAGGAGATCGAACGAGCCCTCAAGACTCCCGGTTTCTCGGGCGTACAGTTGCTCGGCATCCAGGACTTCCCCGGACAAGGAACGGCCCTGGTTGGCCTGATCAACTCGTTCTGGGAAAGCAAGGGTGTAGTCAGTGCCGAAGAATTCAGCCGATTCAATGCCCCGGTCGTGCCGCTGGCAGGCTTTCCGAAGGCCGTCTACACCGCTTCCGATATGTTCCGCGCCGACATCAGCGTAGCCAACTACGGCGCCGGCGACCTGACAGACGGCGACCTGACATGGACACTCACGGATGAGGCAGGACATATGAAGTCCGGCTCAATCCACTATAGGTCATTGCCTCAGGGCGAGGTGTCGACAGTGGATTCCATCGCTGTAAGTCTGGAAGACTTCGCCAAGCCGTCCAAACTGACCCTGAGCGTGAACGTCCCCGGAGAATCGCGTGGCAACAGCTGGAACATCTGGATATATCCCGAAATCAAGACTCCCGATTATGGTTACGTTACCGTCACATCCTCCCTCCAGGATGCCATGCAGGCTTTGGAGAATGGTAAAAAGGTTCTGTTCATGCCTGAACGGTCAAAGGTAAACGGCATCGAAAGCAAATTCCTGCCGGTGTTCTGGAGTCCGGTGCATTTCCCGAAACAGGCAGGAGGCATGGGTGTCCTTGCCGACTCCGACCATCCCGCCCTGCAGGGATTCCCTAACGACTGCCACAGCGACTGGCAGTGGTGGGTACCGGCCAAGAACGCATCGGTCATGAAACTCGATTCCATCACCGACAGGACCACCGGCCGCGACATCGAGCCGATCATCGGTGTGATCGACAATTTCCTGCACAACCGCCGTCTGGGCTATCTGTTCGAGTCCCGGTGCGGCAACGGCAGACTGATGGTCTCGTCAATCGACCTGACCGTAGACAGTCCTGAAATGAAATCGCTCCTCGCGGGAATACTGAGATACATGAATTCCGACTTGTTCGCGCCGGAGGATGAAATCAGCCCCGAAACCCTCGGAACAATCATCTCCGGCACAGACAACGATACAAAGACAACGTCAACCTCCATTTACGAATAAATTCAAATTATGGTCAAGGCCTGGAAAGAAACAGTAATAATCCCCACTTACGAAGTCGGGGAGCCGGAAAAGAATCCGATTTTCCTTGAGAAACGTGTATATCAAGGCTCCAGCGGTGTGGTTTACCCCTACCCTGTGATCGAGTCGATCGCAGACGAGAAGACTGACCACGCATGGAACGCCGTGTTCCTGGAGAACGAGTACATCAAGGTGATGATCCTGCCGGAATTGGGCGGACGCGTGCAGATGGCGTACGACAAGATCAAGCAGCGTCACTTCGTATATTACAATCATGTCATAAAGCCGGCGTTGGTAGGTCTGGCGGGTCCCTGGATCTCGGGGGGCATCGAGTTCAACTGGCCGCAGCACCACCGTCCCAGCACCTATATGCCTGTGGACAGCACAATACAGGAGAATGCCGACGGCTCCGTCACCGTCTGGGTCAGCGAGATGGAGCGGATGTTCCATCAGAAGGGTATGGCGGGATTCACGCTGCGTCCCGGATGCGCGTATCTGGAGATAAAAGGCGTTCTGTACAACCGCACCGACGTGCCGCAGACCTTCCTGTGGTGGGCCAATCCCGCCGTGGCCGTCAACGACCATTACCGCTCCATATTCCCGCCGGACATCAACGCCGTGTTCGACCACGGAAAGCGCGCCGTCAGTTCCTTCCCCATCGCCACCGGCACCTACTACAAGATGGACTATTCCGCCGGAGTGGACATCGCCAACTATAAGAACATCTTCGTGCCCACCTCATACATGGGCGTGAATTCCCGCTTCGACTTCGAGGGTGGCTATGAGAACGACACGCAGGCCGGGATGCTCCATGTGGCCAGCCATCATGTATCCCCCGGCAAGAAGCAGTGGACATGGGGCAACGGCGACTTCGGCCGCGCATGGGACCGATGTCTTACCGATGACGACGGGCCGTACATCGAGCTCATGGCCGGTGTCTACACCGAGAACCAGCCGGACTTCACATGGCTCATGCCGTACGAGGAGAAGGAGTTCACACAGTATTTCCTCCCCTACCGCGAGCTCGGCTCGGTCAAGAACGCCAGCAAGGACCTGTTGATGAACATCGACCCCGTGGATGGCGGCAAGGTTCGTCTGAAGATTTTCGCCACATCGCGCCAGACAGTAATCCTGCGTCTCACTGGCGATGACGGCACCGTGTACCTGAATCAGGAAGTCACCGTGACTCCCGAGCGGATATATGACGAGACAATTGATGTCAAGGGCGCGGCATTCGACGCGCTGACCCTTGACATACAGAAGGATGGCCGCACCGTTCTGGACTGGCACGCCGAACCGGACGGGATCCGTCCCATCCCCGACGCCGCCGAGGCCGCGCTGCTGCCCGGGCAGATCAAGACCGTGGAGCAGCTGTTCCTGACCGGTCTGCATCTGGAGCAGTACCGTCATGCCACCTACTCGCCCGTTGACTACTATGAGGAGGGACTGCGCCGCGATCCCGACGACGTGCGCTGCAACAACGCCATGGGACTGTGGCACATCCGAAAGGGTCGCTTCGACCTGGCCGAGCAGTACCTGACCAAGGCGGTGCGAATCCTGCAGAAACGCAACCCCAACCCCTACGACGGCGAACCGATCTACAACTTAGGACTGGCCCTGAAGTACCAGGGACGTTACGACGAGGCTTACAACCGCTTCTACAAATCGACATGGAACGGAGCATGGCAGGATGCCGGATACTTCGAGTGCGCCCAGATCAGCTGCCGCCGCGGCGACCTGAAGGAGGCGCTGTACGAGGTGGACCGCTCGCTGCTCCGCAACTGGCATTCTCCGAAGGCCCGCGCCCTGAAGGCTGCGATCCTCCGCAGACTCGGCCGTGACGCCGAAGCCTTGCAGCTGTGCCGTGAGTCACTGGAACTGGACCGCTTCAACTACGGATGCCGCTTCGTGGAATATATGATCCGGCCGGACGCAGGGAACCTGGATGAGATTGTGGCTCTGATGCACGGCAACGCCCATAATTACGACGAGGCCGCGCTGGACTTCTGCAACGCCGGACTGTGGCAAGAGGCCGAGACGGTTTGGCAGACCGCCATAGACAACGGGGCCGTCACTGCCATGACATATTACTACCTTGGCAGGTGCCGTCTGCAGGCCGGAGACGAAGAGGGAGCGCGCAGGGCCTTCCGCCAGGGACGCGGGGAATGTCCCGATTTCGTGTTCCCGAACCGTCCGGAGGCCATTCTGGCACTCAATGCCGCGTTGGCAATGAATCCCGAAGACGCCCACGCGCACCACTATCTGGGCAACCTGTATTACGACAAACGTCAGTACGACCTGGCGCAGGCGCATTGGGAGGAGGCCGCAAGGCTGGATCCTGAGTTCCCAACCGTATGGCGCAACCTGGCGCTGGTGTATTACAACAAGCGCAACGATTCCGTCAAGGCTCTGGAGGCGATGGAGAAGGCGTTCAGCCTCGACCCGACCGACTCGCGCATCCTGATGGAACTGGACCAGCTGTACAAGAAGCTGCAGCGTCCTCATTCGGAGCGTCTGGCATTCCTGCGGCGCTATCCGGAACTTGTGGAGCGACGCGATGACCTGGCATTGGAAGAAATAACCCTTCTGAACCAGACGGGTCATTATGCCGAGGCCATGAAGCGTCTGGACGGCCGTCAGTTCCATCCGTGGGAAGGCGGCGAAGGCAAGGTTCCGATGCAGTATCAGACATCCCGCGTGGAACTGGCCAAAGAGATGATCGCCGACGGACGCCATGCCGATGCCGTGAGACTGCTGGAGGAATGCCTGGTCTATCCACACAACCTGGGCGAGGGCAAACTTTACGGAGCCCAGGAGAACGACTTCTACTATCTCCTTGGCGTCTGCAACCGTGCCCTGGGCAATGAGGATGAGGGCCGCCGTTGCTTCTGTCAGGCCACAGCAGGCCCGACCGAGCCGGCAGCCGCGATGTACTACAACGACGCGAAACCGGACAAAATCTACTATGCCGGCCTGGCGTTCCGCGCCCTGGGCGACGAGAACAAGGCCCGCGCCTACTTCAACCGTCTGGTAGGCTACGGCAAGCAGCACCTGCACGACAAGGTGGTGATGGACTACTTCGCCGTATCGCTGCCCGACCTGCAGATATGGGACGGCAGCCTGGACGAAGCCAACCGCATACACTGCCACTATATGCTGGCGTTAGGTTACGCAGGGCTTGGCGACATGGCCCACGCCGACGCACACCTGAAGGCTGCCGAGACCATCAACATCAACCATCAGGGAGTCCAGTCCCTGAAGACCTTGCTCCGCCTGAAGTCTTCGAATCGACTCTGATACAATAATCATACCTAAACATCAAGACACTCCGAAGGTGTCGCAGAACCGCCTGACTGTAGGGACGTGCCTTTGGCACATTGGCTTAATATTTTGATTACCAATCAAACATCCCTAAGGGACACCCCTACAGCCAATGGTTTTGCAACACCCTCGGAATTTTTATTCACGTCACCATAGCACGATTAATATATTTTAATATTATTTGCTATTTCGTATATAATTTTAACTCTAATTTGATATTATAGTACATAATTAATGTTATTTAGGAATCTCATATTTCAAAATCTTCACAAAAAGTTTTGCCAATTCAAGCTTTAGTTATAATTTTACCGACTAAACACCCCGCAATTTTATCCGCCGGGCTTGTAAGGCGGCAAGGGTGTGCCCCAAAATAGAAAACCAATATACAACATTATTATCATGTCAACAAAAGCAACTGCTCCCAAGGGGAAACTCGGAGTTATGGTGGTAGGTCTCGGTGCCGTCAGCACGACCTTCATGACGGGCGTCCTGATGGCCCGCAAGGGTCTGGCCAAGCCGGTAGGCTCGATGACCCAGTACGACAAGATCCGCGTAGGCCGTGGCGCTGACAAGAAGTACCTGCACTACAAGGACATCGTTCCGCTGGCCGACCTGAACGACATTGAGTTCGCGGCCTGGGACGTATATCCCGCCAACGCATACGAGAGCGCGATCAACGCCGAGGTGCTGAAGGAGAAGGACATAGAGCCGGTAAAGGATGAACTGGAGAAGATCGTGCCGATGAAGGCCGCCTTCGACCACAACTACGCCAAGCGTCTGGAGGGCGACAACATCATGGACGCCAGGACCCGCTGGGAGATGGTGGAGCAGCTCCGCAAGGATATACGTGACTTCAAGGAGAAGAGCGGCGTGGAGCGCGTTGTAGTGCTGTGGGCCGCATCGACCGAGGTCTATGTACCGGTTGACGAGAAATATCACGGCTCGATGGCTGCCCTGGAGGCCGCCATGAAGGCCGACGACCGCGAGCATGTCGCCCCCTCCATGTGCTACGCATACGCCGCGCTGGCCGAGGGAGCTCCCTTCATCATGGGTGCCCCGAACACCACCGTCGATATTCCCGCCATGTGGGAGATGGCCGACAAGACCGGCATGCCAATCGCCGGCAAGGACTTCAAGACCGGCCAGACGCTGGTCAAGTCCGGGTTCGCCCCCATCATCGGCACCCGTTGCCTGGGCCTGAACGGATGGTTCTCCACCAATATCCTGGGCAACCGCGACGGTCTGGTGCTGGACGAACCCGCCAACTTCCGCACAAAGGAGGTTTCGAAACTGTCCACGCTGGAGAGCATCCTGGTTCCCGAAGACCAGCCTGACCTGTACGGCGCGAACTGCGGCGGCGCGGAGCCGGGCGGACACCAGGGATACTACCACAAGGTGCGCATCAACTACTATCCCCCCCGCAACGACAACAAGGAGGGATGGGACAACATCGACATCTTCGGATGGATGGGCTACCCCATGCAGATCAAGATCAACTTCCTGTGCCGCGACTCCATCCTGGCCGCGCCCCTCTGTCTGGACCTGGTGCTTCTGAGCGACCTGGCGATGCGCGCCGGACGCAAGGGCACACAGAGCTTCCTGAGTTTCTTCCTGAAAAGCCCGATGCACGACTACACCAAGGGCGAGGTGCCGGTAAACCACCTGTTCAAGCAGTACACCATGCTGAAGAACGCCATCCGCGAGATGGGAGGCTACGAGGCCGACGAGGAAATCGACTGATTGACCTATCGGCATACTGGCCTGGCACCAGCATAGAATCAAACGAGACACGGATGCATCACGCACCGTGTCTCGCTTCTTGATTCCTTCCCGTGGGAAGGATCTTCTACCAACAACATTTATAACCTTACAAAATCTATCTTGCGATGGGGAATGCCGAGATCCTCAGTCTTCCTGCTCCCATAGGAATCAGCCGTATGGTCTCGGCGTCAGGGCTGCGGGGCGCGAATCGGTCGGGGAGTTCGTCGGTCATTCCAGTGGCATCGTATCCCCATGAGGGTATCCTCACCCCCTTGGCGGTGAAGGTCAGGGGACATTTATCGGCAGCGAACGGATAGTCATCGGCCGGCCACGCACGTTCATGCACCTGCAGGTCCTGCGGCATATTGCGGGCGTTGACCTTCAACGCATAGTTCCAGTCCGAACCGGGCTTCATCACATAACTTGGCCATCGCGAGGCATCCACACCCTCCTGCCAGTGTGAGTCATCCTGAACGAACGCCTTGTCACGGCTGTCGTGGGCCTCCACCCGCTCATCTATCTTCAATGACAGCGTCAACGGACCGTAGTTCACGCTCACGCTGTTCTTATTCTCTTCCCAGACCCTTGAGCTGATGTTCATCGGGAAATGCAGTCCCACCTTGTCGCCCGGCTTCCATCTGCGGGTCACGCGAAGATACCGGCCGGCGATGTCTGATACATCTAACTTTTTGCCGTTGACCTTGACCACAGTGCCGTCAGCCCACGAGGGAACACGTATATAGAGAGGGAATTCCACCTCCTTTTCCGGGTTGACAGTCAACAGGACATTACCCTCGAACGGATAGCGGGTCTCTTCCACAAGTCTGACCGGCGTTCCGTCAGCACCTGCCTTGGCTTCGGTATCGTTGGCTGCATATAGTGTCAACGCCAATCCGTTGTCTCCGGTAGCCATGACCAGATGCTCGGCGAAGTACGGCCAGCCCATGCCGTGGTTGTGCTGGCAGCAGCGGCTGGAGAATGGGCTCATGGACAGCATGCCGCGCAGATTATTGTCTATGCTGGGTCCATGCAGTTTCTCATCGCTGATGGCCATGTTGGCGGAGGTGATGTAGCGCAGGGCCTTCATGTCCTGTGTCATGGCGGCTGGGAATGTATTGAACGCCACATCCTCGCAGTGGTCCGCCCAGGACGGGTCTCCGGTGAACCGCAGCATCAGTTCGTCGCTGGCCATCTGCTCCACCACGGCGCACGTCTCGGCGCCGTTGCGCGGATCGGAATATGCCTCGCGTGCGTTTTCGTCGGCTGCGTACATTCCTCCCGGCATCTTGCCGTAACGCTTGCGCATTTCGTAGAAGGCGTTGTAGGAAGCCTGACGCATTGCAGGATCTCCGTTGTACATGAAATAGGTGGCCGGTTCGCGGAAGCCCTGGGCCACGTTGACACCGTGCCAGTTGGGCAGCGTCCCCTTGCGGCTCCAGTCCGAGGTGTTGCGGTGCAGTTTGTCCATCATCGGCAGTATTGATGCGTCACCCGTCTCGTTGTAGAGCCACAAGACGCTCCACATATTGTCGCCGCCGCGCTTCTGTTCCCATAAGCCCTCCAGAAATTTATCGTCCGGCTGCTTCATTTCCCATTTGAAGTAATTGGTCATCGCAGGAAGCACACGCGGGTCGCCGGTGGCCTCGTGGTAAGTCTGCAGCGCCCATAGCATCACCATCTGCGCCCACACCTCGGGCTTGTCGCCCTCGCTGTTGCGCGGCCCCAGGAATCCGTCAGGCTTCACATTGTCCAGAACGGCGTCAAACCACACCTGGGCCTCTTTCTTCATGTCGGCGTCATCGAGTATATATGCCAGCGAACTGTAGCCACGCAGCCAGTAAGGCACCTCCTCCCAGCCATGGTCACCCTGATCGGACAGCCACTGGTTGTTGTTTTTGTCGAGCCATGCGCTGATTGAAACTAAGTGACCGTTGAGGCCGTCTCGCTGCAGTTCCAGACATCTACGCAGCCAGCCCTTGGGCTGCACCTTGCCGACCGGCAGCTTGATCAGCGGAGCCTGCTGCAGCGGCTTCCGGAATCCATGATAACTGACATTGTCACCCACTCCGGGAGTATCTACAACCGTCACCGACATATCCGCACCGATGCGCTTCTGACCGACGCGCGAGTCGCCTTGGCCAACGCCGGAGTGACCGACGCCACGTCCGTACGCGCCACCGATTGCCAGCACGGCAAACACCGCTACAAATATTCCCTTCAAGTATTTCATGCTGTTGTCGAATCCGGTTTATGGTTTTCCACTTGCCCGTTACATTTAAGGCATGGCAAAATTAACCATCCACTCCTTCAAAACTGTCCACATCCCTGCCAAATCCATATACAACCGTCAATCCAGGCCCATCCTGTAAAGGTTTGTCAGAATTCGACACATCAACCGGATTTTTGTGGAATGAAATAATTTCGTTAATTTTGGGAGTCAATTTAACGCTTTAACAGATATGGGAGTCAATATTCAGTTTTCTCAATCATATCATTGGCTGAATTCCTGGATCCTGGCGAACGTGATTCAACTGGCAACCCAGGATTTCTGTGATCGGTTCGTGGATTACCGTATGGATCCGGGACGGGACATATTCAATTTCCTTCTGCGCAGACGGGCTGATGTCTGGGCCATAGGCAATCCGGATCGCGAGGCAATCTGGCAATTGCGGCTTGACACTCCGCAGTATTCCAACAGTTATCTGCATGATGCCGCCAGACACATCCTGGCGCAGAAAAGCAAGTTTGACCCATGGCTGGAAAACGGCAATTCCGAAATAGCCGCAAATGCGCTGTTGGCACTTTGTCTCCGAGAGAACAAGATGCTTCAGGCTCAGATCCAGAGCCAACTTGAGAACTTCCGGCAGACCGGCGGCTTCACCGAGAACATGACAGCAGAAAGGCTGGAGGCAAGGAAGACTCAATCTTCCATCACCGGTGCTCCTACCTGTCCCAAATGCGGGAAACCGATGTTCCGAAGGGTACAGAGGAAGGGTCAGATGCAAGGCCGCGAATTCTGGGGTTGCAGCGACTACCCGAACTGCAACGGAACCCTGCCGATCAGCAGAACCGATTGAGCGTAATCTACCGGACTAACCGAGACTACCAAGAATGATCAGGTTCAGTCCCGACTAATCCTGATTAATCGGGATTTAACATGATTGATCAAGATTAATCCTGAAATTTCTCGATTAATCCTGCTCAATCGGGAGGTATCCCACTCAATCGTCAAGTACGGACAGCAGTGACAGGAACCTATCGGTATCCGTTCGCGTACAGTGCCGTCACCTCGGCGTAAGTATGTATCTGGCCGTTCCAGTTCCTGTAGTTAGGCACGCTGGCGATGCCGTCACCTAATGGAGTGTATTCCCCAAGCCTGATGTTCAGGCACGGCATCTGTACCGTGACGAGATTCCCGGACTTGTCCTTGACCTCATTGTACCTTGAGCCAAACGAAATGCCGGTGATCTCGTAATAACCCGATATACCTCCGTCATACATCGGCACGAAATACCTGACCCCGGAGATGTCGCCCGACGGCATATACTTCATGGAATAGAATGTGGCTTCGTGATTTGCGAACAGCAGGGAACTTCTATAAATTAAATATTTGCATATCAGAGAAATAATTCGTATCTTTG
>ERZ827108.2273-NODE-2273-length-20772-cov-32.973355_pt1 | contig 20772 bp, 14 predicted proteins | sample MGYA00519921_ERZ827108 | MGnify/ENA primary metagenome ERZ827108 (study PRJEB31778, sample SAMEA3449258) | human gut metagenome | biome: human gut; feature: human-associated habitat; material: faeces | place: United Kingdom | collected 2010/2012 ... | reverse complement strand
GGCCGTCGTCATCGGTTACGGTACAGGACAGAAAGTCGGTACTGTGGTCGGAAGTATCTCTACGGTCAGCAGCGAAAAGATTGAAAGCAAACCGGTTGTCAATGTCATCGACGCTTTGCAGGGACAGGTGGCCGGTCTTAATGTGTTGAGTTCCTCGGGTGACCCGGGCGCGGCCCTGAGCTCGGGCGGCTATTCCGCCAGCATCCGCGGTATCGGCTCGCTCAATGCCAGCACTACGCCGCTCTTCGTGGTGGACGGAGTGCCGACCAGTTCGAGCGTGTTGGGTATGATGAACTCCAACGATATTGCCAACGTGACGGTGCTCAAGGGCGCGTCGGCTACGAGTATCTACGGTTCGCGTGCGTCCAACGGTGTCATTTACATCACGACGAAAAGCGGCCGTACCAACGAGAAGGCCGAGATTACCCTGAGCCAGAGCATCGGCTGGAACAGCCTGGCCTGCCGTATCGGTAACCCGATGACCGCCGACGAGCTGCTTGGTCTGCGCCGGGAGATGGGTATCATCAGCGGTGAGGACTATATGGAACTGAAGCAGGCCGGTGTGAACACCGACTGGCAGAAGTACAACTACGAGGATGCCGCTCCGATGTACCAGACGAACTTCTCCATCCGCGGCGGTTCGCAGAAGACTTCTTACTACTCCTCGCTTTCTTACTTCAAGCAGGACGGTCTGCGCCCGGCATCCGCCTTCAAGCGCATCACATTCCGCACCAACATCGACTCGAAACCCCTCGACTGGCTGAGCTATGGCGTGAAGATGAGCGTCAGCTACGACCGGCGTCGCAGTGACTCGGGTACGGCCAACGGTACGAACTATATCAACGGCGGTACGATGGCTACGTACATGCTCGACCCGACCATCAATCCTTACAACGAGGACGGTTCGCGCAAGACTTACTACAGTACGCCGTTCGGAACGTTCTATGATCCGTATTATCAGGCCAACCACAGCTTCACGAAGTACAACGACGTGCGCTCTGTCAGCTCGGCTTACATCAATATCAACCCGATAAAGGGACTGAACCTGCGTTCGCAGTTGAGTCTCGACGCCATCGAGACGCGCGGAAGCGGCAAATTCCTGCCTTCGCACCCGTCGGCTGCCGGTTACGGCTCGGCATCGGAGAGTTTCTCCCGTTCCATCGACTGGACCATCACGAATACGGCCGAATACAAGTTCAACGTGAAGGACAACCACCATGTCACGTTGCTGGCAGGCCAGGAAGGTATCCGCGGCACCTATGACGCTTTCAGCGCAGCTACGGCCGGACAGTCCAACGACGCCATCACGACGCTGGGCAACGGACTTGAGATTTCGTCGCTGCCTTCGTCTTCGGCCTACGAGTACCAGTACCTGTCCTTCTTCGGACGTTTCGACTACAACTATGCCGAAAAATATTTCGCCAACTTCACTGTGCGTAACGACCAAAGTTCCCGTTTCGGCCGGAATAACAAGGGCGCGACGTTCTTCAGTGGTGGTGTGATGTGGGACGTAATCCGCGAGGACTTCATGGCACCCACGCGCGGTTGGCTGAACAGCTTGCAGTTCCGTGCCGACGTAGGATCGACGGGTAACAGCGCCATCGGCAACTACGACCACCTGATGCTGCTCGGCAACGGCCAGTATGGCGGCAACTATGCCTATGCCCTGTCGCAGCTGGGTACCGAGGACCTTTCCTGGGAAAAGCAGATTCAGACGAGTATCGGCTTTGACGCACGCATTCTCGACCGCATCACGTTGAGTTTCGGCTGGTACAACCGCGTTACCAAGGACGCACTCATGGACGTGCCTTTGGCATACACGACGGGCTTTACTTCCGTCATGCGTAACGTGGGCGAGCTGAGCAACAGCGGTGTCGAACTGGAATTTGGCGTGGACGTATTCAAGAACAAGGACTGGTTTGTGAACCTCCACGGTAATTACAGTTACAACAAGGATAAGGTAAAGAAACTCTTCGACGGACAGCAGAAGTGGGTGTATAGCGGTACGGGCGTCGTCTATACCGTTGGCAATCCCGTAGAGTATTATTATCCCATCTATGCCGGTGTCGATAAGAACACGGGTGAGCAAATGTGGTACAAACAGGGCTTCCAGGGCGACCCTGTGCACGACTTCAACCCCGAGACCATGACAAAGGATTACGATGAAGACGCCTTGTCACAGAATACAGGCATCAAGCGTTACGCTCCCCACGTGGGCGGTTTCGGCATCACGGCTTCGTGGAAGGGCATCACCCTGAATGCTGACTTCAACTTCGTGCTGGGCAAATATATGCTCAACAACGATATGTTCTTCGCCAACAATCCGGGCGCTTACCTCGAGTTCTGCAACCAGGACAAGTCTGTCATGAACATGTGGCGCAATCCCGGTGACATCACCCTTGAGCCCCGTTTCGGCGAGGAGCGTCAGTTCGACACGCACCTGCTCGAGAACGCTTCGTTCATGCGTCTGAAGAACATCAGCCTCTCCTATGACCTGCCGCAGAGCCTTGTGGACGCAACGCGTTTCTTCAAGAACATCCGCATCACGGCCACGGGACGCAACCTCTTCACGGTGACAAAATACACCGGCGTAGACCCCGAAGTCAATTCCAACGTTTCAAATAACACGTTCCCCAACACGCGCCAGTACACCATTGGCGTAGAGGTGACGTTCTAAGCGCAGAAACATATTGAAAACACAAGTAGTAAAATTATGAAGAAATATATATTGAAATATGTCCTGATGGGAATTCTGGCCGTGCCTGCTCTGACATCGTGCGAGCTTGACCAGACATCGCCCAACAACTTGCAGCCCGGCGAAGGACTGACATCCATCGACGATGCCGAGAGCTGGCGCATGGGACTCTACTCTACGGCGCGCTCTTCCTTTAGCGGACCGTCCGTTTTCGTAAGCGACATCGCGCTGGACCAGTTCGTAGCCACCAATTCCTACGGTAACTATTACGGTCCGACCGCACGTTGGAGCTTCGGAAACAGCGACCTCGACGACCAGACCGACATCTGGTACTACAACTACCGGCTCATCAGCCGCGCCAACGCCCTCTTGGCGAACGTTCCGTCCATTCCCGTCGATGATGAGGACGATTATGCGGAAATCCGTCAGATTGAAGGTGAGGCTTACCTGATGCGTGCCATCGCCTACCAGCGTCTTGCCGTCTTCTTCTGCGACCGCTACGAGAAAGGCAATGCCGAAAACCAGAAGGGTCTGCCCATTGTCGTGAAAGTGGACGAGAAGGAAAAGCCCATCCGTCAGGATCTGGACAGCACTTACCGCTTCATACAGGAAGATCTCGACTCGGCACGTGTGCGTATGAACGACAACAACATGAGTCCGTACTATGTGCACAATCCTGACATCTTTACCAATCAGTACATGCTTACGACTCCCATCATCGACATGGTGGAGGCGCGCATCGCACTGGCGCAGGGCGATTACGCACGTGCCGCCCAGTTGGCCGACGGTATCATCTACTCGGGCCAATTCCCCCTCATCGACGATGCTGAAGAGCTGGCAAGCATGTTTACCAACGACAAAGGCTCCGAAATCATGTTCCAGATTTTCCAGAACAAGGACGAACGCGGTGCTTCGTGGAATGATTTCGGCGCATACAACGCTTCTTATTCCAACGCATACGGCCGTCAGGTTTACGATGTCAAATATGTGCCTTCGACAGAGATACTGGGCTCTTACGACGATACGGATATCCGTTACCAGGCATACTTCAAGCAGGTTTACTGCATAGACAATGGAAGCTGGGCAACGCCGGTCATCTTCCGCAAGTATCCGGGCAATCCTTCCTTGAAGAAGTCCGCGTCCGACACCTACAACACTGCGAAGCCGTTCCGCGTGGCCGAGGCTTACCTCATCGCGGCCGAAGCCCACTACATGCTGGGTGAGACCGGCGAGGCCCTCAATGCCTTCAACGCCCTGCACAGCACGGCACGCGGCGGCGAGGAAATCGACGATCTGACCGACTTCGAGCAGACCCTTGCCGACGAGTACAGCCGCGAATACATGGGCGAAGGCTTGGCTTTCAGCGCCTACAAGCGTCTGAACCGCAGCGTGGTGCGCGGAGCACAGCAGCAATCCGTTGCCAACAGCTTCTCCAAGGCCATCATCATCACTCCCGACAACAAGCGTTGGACATGGGAAATTCCGCAGCAGGATTTGATTGCCAACAAAAACATCGAAAAGAACTGGGCCGACTGACATGACGGCTCGCAAATAACTTGTAAAAATGAAGAAATCCATTTATTCCATAGCTCTCATGCTGCTGGCGTGTGTCGGTCTGAGTTCTTGCATCGACAACTTCGATGAAGACGAGAAGATTGCCTATCCCGCAAAAGCTCCCGCCTTGGGTGCATGGGGCCATGTCGCCGCTACGGCCGACGACTACGATTATACGCTCAACATGGTGGTCAATGCCGAGGGCGACACCGTGGTCACGGTGCAGTGTCTCATGGGCGACGGTTCCGCCATCACTACCTTGGGAACGGTTACCGAGTATGACCCCGTTTCGGGAACGCTCGTAGCCGAAGGCCAGTCCGAGTTCGGTTATTATCTTTTCGGACAAGCCATGCCGGCCCGTATCTTTGTGAACTACAACAATGCGCTTAACGGTGTTTCCGTCAGCATCTCGCTGGTAAACGGAAGCAATGCCTACGACGCACAATACTACATCGGTGCCGGTTCCTTCAATGCCGTGAAGTTCAACAAGCCGCTGGAAGCTTGCGGAACGTTCCAATCCGTCGATGGCAACATCACGCTGATGCTTTTCGGCGATGACGCAAACGTCAAGCAGCAGATAGGTTACACCGGAGAGGGTTATATCGGCGCGCTCTACGTGGGCGAAGGCCAGGACATCGTGCTTTACGAATACGACAAGGCCACCGGAACGCTTACCATGACGTCTTTGTTCGATAGCGAGACGCATTACAGCGCCACTTTCAACGAGAAAGCGGAACTGGTGTTACAGGCCGGAGAAACTCCGATAGTCCTTGAGCAGGTTTTCTAAGACCTTAATCGATAAAACGAGACAAAGAGGCTGTCTGACATTCCAAGTCAGACAGCCTCTGTCTCTTTGTAAGAGGGAGCGCCCCCATCTCTCTGCGCCTTACAGGCATTCGGCGGGCGCATCCGTCCTGTGTCGCCCGTCACAAGTGCCGCATAGCCGCTTCCCGACATTAACATTTTTAACTTTCGTGCACAATCCGGAAGCGCGAAGACGGGCGTGTGGTTTTCCTACATGGCTTCTACGAAAAACTACATGGCATCTGAAATTTCCTACATGGCATCCGGGAGAAACTACAAGCCATGTAATTTTTCCTTTCCCAAGGCAAAAAAACGCGATGAAACGGGCTTTTTTCTACGAAAACAGGGCAAACCTGCGCGGTCTGCCCTGTCTGCCGTTGCAAAGATACAACAATTTTCCGCCAAAAGCAAATTGTGTTAAAATCGCAATGTGATTGTCGCACGTACTCCTGCACAACATTGCGGCCGCCGGGATATACATCGAATGAAATCCCCAATGCTCCCTGTGGACGCGATGAATCGCGTCCCTACACACGGCATCCGGTGGGAAATTATATTCCTGCCGGCGCCTTGTCTCTATCTTTTTTGTAAAATGTATGGAACAATTGTTTCACTTAAAAACTTACAGCAATGGAAAAGAAAGAAAAACTGACGTTCAGGCTATCCTTTTATGTCAAACCGGCGGGCACCGGCCGCAAGCACGGCGAAAATGCCGGCGGACATACGGTTGCGCTGATGTTGCGCATACTCATTGACGGTCGGCGGGCCGACATGTCGCTCTACACGACGGCCGATCCTGCCTTGTGGCAACCTGCGTTCCGCCGTTTCGCCGGCGGAACGGACGGGGAGGCGGATGCGCTCAACCTGCTGATGGATGACTTCAGGGCACGTGCCCGCCATTTGTTCTTCCGGCGCCTGCTCGACGGCGAACGTCTGACGGCGGCTGCGCTGCGCGACGCCTTACAGGCGCATGACAGCCGTCCGCACTTCCTGAGCTTTGCCCGCCGACACAATGCCGACTTCCACGAATGGGTGGGCAAGAGCCGCTCGCGAAGCAGCTATAAGAAGTATTGCGCACTCGTCGCCCACCTGACGCAATATGTCGGCAGCGTCTATGCGGCCGACGATGTGCCGATGAGCGCCATAGACGAAAATTTCGCCCGCCGCTTTGTCGCCTTTCTCGGCGGGACGTTGCGGTTGTCTCCCGGCACGATAAGGCTTTACATCACGGCGGCACGCCACATCACCGGCTTGGCACAAAAACGCGGCCTGCTCCCGGCCGACCCTTTCGCGACATTGCGGCTGCCGGCCGTCCCCGTCTCACGCGAGTACCTGACGGCCGAGGAACTGGCGGCCCTGAAACATTTGAAACTGAAAGGCACATACGCCCGCGTCCGTAATTTGTTCTTGTTCTCATGCTACACGGGAATGGCTTATACCGACCTGCTGCACCTGCGTCCCGAGCATGTGGAGCGCGACGCCACGGGCGTATATTGGCTGATCAAGCCGCGCGAGAAGAACGCCCGCCGTTCCGTGGTGCGCCTGGTGCCGCCTGCCGCCGGGTTGCTCATGTGTCTGCGCGGCGACGATGCCGGCAGGCTCCTCCGAGTGCCCGACAACCGCACGTGCAACCGCTATCTGAAAGTATTGGCCGCACAGGCGGGCATTGCCGGACGGCTGCATTTCCACATGGCGCGGCACACCTTTGCCACTTCGCTGCTGGCGGCGGGCATTCCCATAGAGAGCGTGAGCCTTATGCTGGGGCATTCGCGCATCACGACGACACAGATTTACGCACAGGTGACGCGCAACAAGATTTCGCGCGACACGGAGCAGATGTCACGTGCCTTTGCAGGCTGGTGATTCCGCCGGCCGGAAAAAGGGACTGCGTATATATGCCGGACCGGCAGGCCGTCGGCCGCAATCTTCCGGCAGGAAAAAGAAACAGGGAAAGGAAAAATCCGGAGATTCAGGTAAAAAGTTCCAGCTGTCCGTCGCCCAGCAGGTTGAAACTGCGGCGGTGGTAAGGCGTTGTTCCGTACATACGGATGCCTTCCCGGTGTTCCCGGGTGGGGTATCCGGCATTGCGGTCCCATCCGTAATGGGGGTACTCTTCATGAAGCCGCGACATGTAGTCGTCGCGGTACGTCTTGGCCAGGATGCTCGCGGCGGCAATGGAGAGGAACTTGCCGTCGCCTTTGACGATGGTCTGCGAAGGCACGTCGCCATAGGGCTTGAAGCGGTTGCCGTCCACGATGACGAATTCCGGTCGCACACGTAGTCCGTCGAGGGCCCGGTGCATGGCCAGGATAGAGGCGTTCAGGATGTTGATGCGGTCTATTTCTTCGGGCGTGGCTATGCCTACGGCCCACGCCACCGCATCACGTTCTATTTCTTCCCGCAGGGCATAACGCCGACGTGCCGACAACTGTTTCGAATCGTTCAGCCCGTCGTTGCGGTAATCGGGCGGCAGGATGACGGCTGCGGCATAGACACTGCCGGCCAGACATCCGCGGCCGGCTTCGTCGCATCCGGCTTCTGTCAGACCGGATGTGTTGTACAGATTGGCTAAGTGTGGCATGGGCTATCGGGGATGAAGGCTTTTTCGGCCGGCGGACAGGAGAACCCGTCAGGCCGTCACGGCGTCAGACGATTACCGCAGTGCCGCTTACGACTACCATCAGCATGGAACCGCCGCTGCCAACGGTCTCGTAGTCGAGGTCCACACCAATCACCGCGTTGGCTCCACGCTGCCCGGCGCGGGCTGCGAGTTCATTCAACGCCGTTTCCTTGGCCTGGCGGAGCACTTCTTCGTAAGAGCCCGAACGCCCGCCGAAAAAGTCGCGCAGGCCGGCCATGAAATCGCGGAAGACATTGGCGCCGATAATGGTTTCGGCGGTTACAATCCCGAGGTACTGTTTCACAGGCTGGCCTTCGATGGCCGGTGTTGTGGTCAGAATCATGACAAAAAGGATTTATGGATAGATTTATAGGGCGTCCGGAGTTTCCGCCCGGTGACGGAGAAGCCGGTTTCATCGCATTTTTTTCGATATTCGTCCCGGTTGTTCAGAACATTCTGCGGACCCGCTCGAGTCCGGCCACGAGGGCGTCGATTTCGGCCGGCGTGTTGTAGATGGCAAACGAGGCCCGCGCCATGCCTTCCACGCCGCAGCGTTCCATAAGCGGCTGGGCGCAGTGGTGTCCCGTCCGGATGGCGATGCCGAGCCGGTCGAGCAGCGTGCCGAGGTCCAGCGGATGTATGTCGCCCACGTTGAAAGCCACGACTGCGCCTTTTCCTTCGGTTTCACCGAATATTCTGATGCCTTCCACCTGCCGCATACGCTCCATGGCATAGTCTGTCAGCGCCCGTTCGTAGGCCGCAATCTTTTCCCTTCCCACACGTTCCATGTAGTCGATGGCGACAGCCAGCGCGTGGCTGCCCACATAGTCGGGCGTACCTGCCTCGAACTTGTAAGGAAGCCGCTCGTAAGTGGTCCGTTCGAAGCTGACACGCGAAATCATCTCGCCACCTCCCTGATACGGAGGCATACGTTCGAGCAACTCCTCACGGCCGTAAAGAACGCCTATGCCCGTGGGACCGTACATCTTGTGCCCGCTGAACGTGCAGAAGTCGCAGTCCAGCTCCTGTACATCGACAGGAAAATGGGGCACGGACTGTGCTCCGTCCACGAGAATGTACGAACCGTTCGCATGGGCTGCCCGGGCCATGCGCGCTACCGGATTGACCGTGCCGAGCACGTTGCTGACATGCGTGACGCAGACCAGCTTGGTGCGCGGTGTGAGCATACGTTCGTATTCCTCGAACGACAGATTGCCGGCATCATCCATGGGGACGACTTTTATAACAATACCTTTGCGCTCGCGAAGCATCTGCCAGGGGACAATATCCGAGTGGTGCTCCATGACGGTCAGTATGACTTCGTCGCCTTCGCCCAGCATCGCTTCGCCGAAGCTGCCGGCCACGAGGTTGATGCCCTCGGTCGTGCCGCGCGTGAATACGATTTCGGCGGCGGAGCGGGCATTGATGAAACCGCGGACACGTTCCCGCGCCGCCTCGTGCAGGTCTGTGGCCTGCTGCGACAGGAAATGGACGCCGCGATGCACGTTGGCGTTCTCCGAATAATACTCTTCGGCGATGGCTTCCACCACACAGCGCGGCTTTTGCGTCGTCGCGGCATTGTCAAGATAGACCAGCGGCCGGCCATGTACCTCTCTGTCAAGAATAGGAAAGTCTTGGCGCAGAGACAAAGCGAAGCCGTCAAGGCCGGCCTCCATGCCGCAACCGGTATCACACGGGAAATTTTTCATAACGCTGTTTTGAGAGATTCTACTTGCACATGCGGCAGCCCTCACATTTGGAGAGTTCGCCGCGGAAACGCATCTCGACCAGCCTGGACAGGCGCTCGCGCAGCATTTCCGGCTCGACACGCCGCAGCACATCGTTGATAAAGGCATGTTGCAGCAGCAACCGGGCCTCGGCCTCGGCAATTCCGCGCTGCTGCATATAGAAAAGCGCGGTTTCATCGAGCTTTCCGACGGTCGAACCGTGGTTGCACTTCACGTCGTCGGCGTAAATCTCGAGCATGGGCTGGGCATAGGCGCGGGCGGACGGCGAGGCGCAAAGATTGGCATTGACCTGCTCGGACGCGGTATGCTGCGCGCCCGGCCTGACCAGCACTTTGCCGGCAAAAGCCCCGATGCTTTCGCCATCGAGGACGTATTTGTAAAGCATGTCGCTCGTGCAACGCGGCGCGATGTGCTCGGCCAGTATGTTATTGTCCGCCCGCTGGCGCGCATCAGCTATGACGGCACCGTTGGCGGAAAGCATCGCCCCTTCTCCCGACAGGCGGAAATCGGCGCGGTTGCAGGTTGTGCCGCACGTCAGCGTGATGCCCGTGAAGCGCAGGCGGCTTCCGGCCTGCTGTTCCGCGTACATGTTGCAGAAGCGGGTATTGGCTGCGCCCGTCTCTTCTATGGCACACAGGTCAAGGGATGCCCGTTCGGCGGCATAGACCTCGACGACCTGCGTGGTCAGATAGCGGCTGCTGCCGACGGCGTGGTCGCAAAAGAGCACGGAGGCCTCGGTATCTTTCCCGGCCACGAGCAGTACGCGCCGGTTGGACATGACATCGACGGCCGCGGAAGACACATTGACTATCTGTATCGGCCGTGTGAGCCGCACACCGTCGGGGATGCGGATGACGATGCCGTCCTGTACGAGCAGCGTATTGAGTTCCGTGACGCCGTCACCGGTCTGTGCGGCGATGCGATGGTAATATTCTTCGATGAAACGGGGATTTTTTGCGGCATAGTCCTGCAGGGACGCCACCTCAGCCCCCTCGACCGCCCCTTTCGTGCCGTCGATGGGAAAGACCACGTCGTTGATGACGAAAAAAGTCGCGGCGTTAAGCCCCGGCACATTGCAGCGGAACGCGCGTTGCGGGTCGGTCAGGCCGGCTTTCCTTCCCAGATTCAGCCCGAAGTCCGGGGCAAAAGCCGCCTGTACGTCGGTGTACCTGTAACGTTCCGTCTTCGGCGACGGCAGACCGCAAGCCTCGAGCCGCGCGAGTGCCTCCCCGCGGCGCGCATTCAGCACACCGCAGCTTCCGGCCTCGAGCAAGCCGCGGTTTTCGCGGTATAAATCGATGTATTGACCTTCGACGCCCATCCTGTCAGTCTTTCAGTTCGTTCTTTATCCAGTCGAAGCCGCGCTCCTCTATGGCATAGCCCAGGGCGGCGTCGCCGCTTTTCACGATTCGCCCGTTCACCAGTACGTGTACATGGTCGGGACGCAGATAGTCCAGCATACGTTGGTAGTGCGTGATGACCATTGCGCTGGTCTTCCCGTTGCGCAGCAGGTTGAAGCCCTCGGCCACGGTGCGCAAGGCGTCCACGTCGAGCCCCGAGTCGGTTTCGTCGAGGATGCTGAACAGGGGTTCGAGCACCGCCATCTGGAAGATTTCGTTGCGCTTGCGTTCTCCGCCCGAGAATCCCTCGTTCACGCCGCGGCTCATGAAGTGTGCGTCCAGCCCGACCAGTTTCCGTTTCTCTTTCAGCAGTTTCAGGAACTCGCCGGCCTGCATCGGCTCTTGCCCGAAGTACCTGCGCTTGGCATTGACGGCGGCGCGCATGAAATTAGTCATCGACACTCCGGGTATCTCTATAGGGGCCTGGAACGACATGAAGATACCTTCGTGCGAACGGGCCTCGGGCGGGAGTTCCAACAAGTCTTTCCCGTTGAAGGTGATGCTGCCTGCGGTAATCTCGTACTTGGGATTGCCCACGAGTACATTGCTCAGCGTGCTCTTTCCCGAGCCGTTGGGGCCCATGAGCACGTGCACTTCGCCGTCTCCGATGGTCAGATTGATTCCTTTGAGTATCTCTTTGCCTTCGACCGCGGCATGTAAATCTTTTATTTCAAGCATGTCCTGTCTGTTTTCTGCTGTTGGGTTAAAACGAGCAACAAATTTAGGGATTTATTTTGGAAAGGAAGGGCACACGCCCGAAAATGTTGGCGCGGTCCGTCCGCCGTCGCGCGCGTGTGCGTGTATATATAATAGGTGCGGGCCGTCCGGCTCAGCGTTTCATCCACTCTGCCCGCTCTTCCGCATCGAATTTTTCGATGGCGTAGCGCAGCGTGGTGCGCGGCAGGGTGGCGGCGTGTTTTTCCAGGAACTGCACCAGCAGGTCTTGGTCCCGCTTTCCCATCTCGCGGAGCATCCACCCGATGGCTTTCTGCATGAGGTCGTGCAGGACGGGCCGCCCGTTCCGCCCACGTACGGCGGTCTCCGCTCCGTCCGCCTGCGGCTTGCGTCCCACAAAGTACTCGGCCAGGCGGATTGTATCGATGAAATCGTGATTTCTGATGAACGTGAGCGTGGAAACGACGGCTATGCGACGGTCCCAGAGCAGGGGGCTCGCGGCCAGCGTGTAGAGGTCGGTGCGGGGCTTGTCCGTCAAATAACCGCCTACGATGGCTGGTGCGGAAAGGTCCACCAGGTCCCAGTTGTTGATACGTGCGGTCTGCGAGAGGTAGAATTCATAGATGCGCCGCCGTTCCTCCCCGCCGCTCTTTGCGAACCGTTCGACCAGCATCAGCAGGGCGCACAACCGACACTCGTGCCATTCGCTTTGCAGCAACTCAGCCGCCACGGCAAAGGGCGCATCCCTGTGTCCGCGGGCCACCCGCCGCGTGTCGGGAACGACCACGCCGAGAAATTTGTCGCCTTCGCCGTACTCGCCCTTGCCGGTCTTGAAGAAACGCGGCAGGATGAGCCGCTTTTCAGGGTTGATGTATGTTTCGAGTTCGCGGCAGATGGCGGTTGCGGCCGCCTTGGCGGCTTCCGGATGGAGCGGGGACTGTGACGGTGCGCAGGATGCAGCGGTGGTTTTCCTTTTCATCGGGGTAAGGGAAGGGGATATGGTGTGGCGGTTTGTTTGTTGGGCAAATGTACGAATATTTATATGAACTTATGGACAGGAATATGCGTTTTCGTGTTTTTTGTTCTCTGCGGACGCGATGTTGTGCGGGGGTATGGGCGGGAAAATCCATTTTCGGGTGCGGGATGCCGTGTGTAGGGACGCGATTCATCGCGTCCGCAGGGAGATATATGGAATAAAATCCCCAATTCCCCTTGCGGACGCGATGAATCGCGTCCCTACGTGCGACAATCACATTGCGATTTTAACACAATTTGCTTTTGGCGGAAAATTGTTGTATCTTTGCAACAGCTGACAGGGCGGACCGCAATGGTTTGCCCTGTTTTCGTAGAAAAAAGCCCGTTTCATCGCGTTTTTTTGCCTTGGGAAAGGAAAAATTACATGGCTTGTAGATTTTCCTAGATGCCATGTAGAAAAAATCGGAAGCCATGTACGAAGAATTTTCTCCTGCCAAAAGAAAAACACCGCGGGCTTTCGCGCCGCCAAATGTGTACGAAAGTTAAAAATGTTAAGGTCGGGAGGCGGCGGATGCGGGTTCAGGCGAATGCGGCGGGGTTGTGCGGCGGGCGCACCGCGGGGCATGATAAAGGGAAGCCCGCTGTCCGGACTTCCCCATTTATCTTGATTTTATCCCGCCGGATAATTAGTTTGAGAGAATTGAAACCTATGTCGGTCTCTGATGGTGGTGTTTTAATAAGCAAGTGACGTTTTCACTGTTTGCCCTCGCGCCGTTCGCCCGGGCGTTTCATGTATTTCGGTTCAAGTGGTATCCGTTTCAGATTTCGAGTATCTGTCCGATGATGTCCTCGGACATGTTTCCCGTGAAGTCGAGCAGACTGAAATGTTTGCTGTCCTTCAGCCGCACGGCCACGAGTTCCACGAGTGTCTTTCCGCGTTTCCGGACGTAGACCGACAGGTTCTCGCGTTTGCTGTACGGTTTGTATCGTTTGTTGTTGCGTTGTGCCAGTTCCTCGGCCTCGTCGAAGAGGTGGCGGGCGCTATCCTCGCCTTCCGAAGTGACTATGCGTATGCCCTTGAGCTGCGCCAGGACGGCTTTTGCCTGGGCCGATTCGCCGACGGCATTGAGTTTCATGATGCGTTCCATCATCTTAGGGCTGATGGTCTTGCACGTCAGGCAATGCCTGTCGCCGTAAAGCGCCATGAAGCGCGCGGCGAAGTCCTGTTCCCGCTGTGCCGCGGCCGCCAGTGCCAGCAGGCCGGCTAACGAAAGGAGTATCAACCGTCTCATGGCTGCGGGGTATCGGGTGTTTTCAGGGAATCGGTGTCGCCTGCCCCGTCGGACAGGAGCAACACGTCGCGCAGTTCGCGGATGCCGTCGTCGAGGGTCTCGTAGGCTTCCTGCGGGTTGTCGTACGAGTCATTGTAGGTAGCGGCGTTGTAGTCCCACCCGGCGTTGTCCTGCGGGCGGTTGAAGGCGCGGTGCGCGGCGAGTCCCAGCAGCAGGATGACGGCCACCGATGCGGCCGCGTGGTAAAGCGGGAGCAGGCGGCGGCCCGGCGTGAGGCGCTGCGCCTTGACGGTCATCGGACACACTTTCCCTGCCATGCGGCACACGCGGCGGTCGAAGTCTTCGCCCAAATGGGTTTCTTCGGCCGCGGCGGCCTGGTATGCGAACAAGTCCCTGTAACGCTCCAGGTGTGCGGGAACGTTCTCCTGGCTGTAGAATGCGCGCAGGATGCGTTCCTCCTCGACGGACGTCTCGCAGTTCCAGTAGCGCTCCAGCAGTTGTTCGATGTATTTATAGTCCATTGTTTTCTTGTTTATCGTATGCTTCCCTCACGGTTTTCCTTGCGCGGAAGAGCATTACCTTGACGTTTTCTTCGGTCAGCCCCATGATGTCGGCGGTCTCGCGTGTGGTCTTTTCCTCGATGTCGCGCAGTTGCATCACGGTGCGCAGCTTCTCGGGCAGTCGGTCGAAGATGCGGGCCACTCTCTGCCGGCGTTCTTCCTGCTCCATGCGTTCCTGTGCCGACGGTGCGGTGTCCGGCCGGTCTATTCCGCCCGCCTCGAGCGAGAGTTGCGTGGCCTCGCGGCTCCTGACGCGGTCGAGGGCGAGATTACGACAGACGGTGAGACAGAAATTCTCTAACGAACGTATCGTGTCAAGGCTGTCTTTTCGTTCCCACACGCGCAGGAGTGTTTCCTGCGTCACATCTTCCGCCTCGGCCCTGTCGAGCAATATACGCGCTGCCAGCCGGAAGAGCTTGTCTTTCAGCGGTAACAGGTCGCGTCTGAAGTCGATTTCTTTCATGGCTCTCATATATAAGACGGGGAAGGATGCGTAAAGTTACAAAAAAATCCGTTTTTTTTCGCAGAACGGCGGCGGAAGGCTACGGGGGCGGTATGTCAGGAGGAGCGGAAACTTAATTTTGTACCGGATTGTTCCCGGCGGACGCGATGTTGTGCGGGGATATGGTCGGGAAAATCCATTTTCGGGGCGGGATGCCGTGTGTAGGGACGCGATTCATCGCGTCCGCAAGGAGAATTTGGGGATTTTATTTGATGTATATCCCTGCGGACGCGATGAATCGCGTCCCTACGTGTGGCAATCCTATTGCGATTTTAACACAATTTGCTTTTGGCGGAAAATTGTTGTATCTTTGCAACAGCAGACAGGGCAGACCGCGCAGGTTTGCCCTGTTTTCGTAGAAAAGAGCCGGTTTTATCGTGTTTTTTCGACAAAACAAGGGAGAAACTACATGGCTTGTAGTTTCTCGCAGATGCCATGTAGGCGTTTCCGGCCCTACATGTAGGAAAAACTACAAGCCATGTACGCGCACCCGATTGTGCACGAAAGTTAAAAATGTTAAAGTCGGGGAAGCGCCGGGCGGCACTTGCGACGCACGGCATGGGACGGATGCACCCCGGAGGGGCCTGTAAGGCGCAGGCAAACGGGGACCGCGCGCGCTTATATGAAAACAAATCCTCGTCAGATGGTATTCCGACGAGGATTTGACGTATGAATTTATCTCAAAGACAGAAATCAGAGAAGTTCCGTAATGGTAAAGGTGTCCATAGCCGAACCGAACGAGCCTCCGGCACTGGGGACATCCCATTTGAAGCCGAAGTAGAACGTTCCGTCTTCATAGGCAGCGGTTGCTCCGTCGGCAGAAATGGCCACGGGAACTGCAAATACGGCGCCATATTCGGGGTGCTCATATCCCCAGAACATGCTTTCAGCAGGCGTAACGGCGGTCTCTCCGACTTTCCAGTAGGCCGTGAGCACGCTGCCCGGGTCGCAGAAATCCTTGATGCGAAGCATCTTCTGATTTTGCGAATATTCCATTACGGCTTCAAAGGGGGCATCATGCCAGGCACTGGAGTAGGAACCTACTGCATAGGGACGCCAATCCTCACGTACGACGGTCTGCTCGTGGGATGTATAGTAGCTTTCACCGTTGTAGGTGGCAATCATCTGCTTCTTCGCGTTGAGCGACAGGTCGATGGTTGTACCGTCCTCGAGCGTGATTTTACCGTTGCTTCCCTCGAAGCTGTAGGTGGCTTCCGAGCTTACGTTGTCGATGATGACAGTGGCAGTGCCGTCGGGACGCAGGGTGAAGATGATGTCACCGGCGGTCCAGTCGCCGAGTACGGAGGGAGCGGTCGTCCCTACCATGACGAAGTTGTCCTTTTTGGACAGGCGGCCGTCCTTGAGTGAGTACATGGTCACAGTCATGCGGCTGTATCCTCCCTGCAAGGAGGCATATACCACGGCGGGGGTGTTGTAGGGCGATTCCTCGTAATAGATTTCGGTCATGCCGGTCTTCGGGTCATAGCTGACTTCGCCCGCACTGAAGACGTTGAACATCTCGGTTGCGGTGTTGTAGGTGGTGACGTCGCAAATCGTGTCTCCGGCTTCGTTCACGGAGAAGTTCAGGGTATAGTCCGTGCTCCCTGCAGGAGTGTATTCGCGTGCCCATGTTCCGAGCGAGAGTTTCCCGGGATAGGAGGTCACATTGTCGTCTTCATCGAAATTTTCGTTACAGGAAACGAACACAAGGCTCATCATCAGTAACGCAGCGATGGACTTGATATAACTTTTCATTGTTTTGAATCCTTTTTAGCGTGTGAGACAATCGGTTTATTGCAGCGTCCAGTTGCGCACGAGGTTCTTGTTGGCCTGCAGGTCCTGTGCCGGGATTTCCCAAACGAACTTTTCGTTGTCTGCACCGACGGTGAGGTCGAGGTAACCGCTCGTGGAAATGAACATTTCTCCGGGCAACGGCTGCGGGGCCATGCGGCTGAAGCCTTCGTGCCAGCGCTTGAGGCAGTCCAGACGGAATCCTTCGCCCACCATCTCGCGTATCCACTCGTTCTTTATCTGCGACCAGAGAACTTCACCCGTGGCATTGACCGCACTGGCACCGCGCTTCGTGCGCAGAGCATTGAGGTAGCCTCCGTCAGTTCCGTTGAGGCGGAAAGAAGCCTCGGCGGCGATGAGGTAAAGTTCGGCAGAACGGAAGACTTTCGTCATGTTATAGAAATCGGTCTGCTGTTTCTTGAGGGCGGGATTGCCGGGGAACTTGGCGAAGATGACACCATTTTCGTCCACCATGTCGTTGGCCGAAACCGGAACCTGGGCAAAGTAGGCATATCCGCGGATATCGTTTTCCTCATACAGGTTGAGCAAACCCTGTGACGGCAGATAGTAAGGATTGTAAGCGTTTGCGGCGGCATCGAACATGATGAAGATGGTGCTGTACGGATTGGTACGTTCATCTATCGTCTGCAAAGGCTGGTAAATGATTTCGCTGCCTTCATCGTTCTGCCACATGTCTGCGAATTCATCGGCATCCGAGATAAGCGGATATTTGGCCATGAGGTCCGTGCTGAGGCTGATGGCGTTCTCATAGTCTTTCATGTTGAGACTGACGCGGGCATCGAGCGCATTGACGACGTCGATGTTGGGAACGGCATAGTTATCGGCGGGGGCGTCGGCCAACATGGTGCGCGCTTCCCGGATGTCACCCTTGATTTGCAGATAGGTGGCTTCGAGCGACGAGCGCGAAGGCTTGGCGTTCACGTCCACCGTTTTGACTATCGGCAGGCCGAGCGTCGCGGACGCCGTGGCAGGATCGTATTCCTTGCAGTAACGGACTACCATGTTGGCATAAGCGAATGCGCGGGCGAAGTAAGCCGTGCCTTTGTAATGGCGCAAAGTGACGGCATCCTCGGACTCAGGGTCCACAACAATCTTGTCAATGTTGTTGATGATGTTGTTGGCGTTGGATATCAGGTTATAATTGTCCTTCCATACGTCATCTCCGTCAAACTGGGAAGTAGTAAACGTCCACTGGTGTACTTGATTCTGCTTGGCAGTGCCGCGTCGTGCGTTGAAAAGGTCTGACTGGACCTCCGAAACGTATGCGTGCGTTCCGCCGGCGACGGCCCGGAGATTGGACAACAGTCCCGTGTTGTAATTGTCGGCATCCGACACTTGCGACCAGCTGGTCTCCGTCGTCAGACTTGTCTCGGGAAACTGGTCCAGCTCGCACGAAGTCATTGCGGGAACGGCCAGTGCCGACAGCAGAAAGGTCTTCAATATATATTTGTTCATGATTCTTCTATGTTTGTTTTAGAAAGTGACATCTATGCCGAACGTGAACTGGCGGGTAGCGGGATATACGCCGTAGGAGATGTTGGAGTCGGTCTCGGGATCTGCACCTTTCCACTTCGTAACCGTGAAGAGGTTGCGCGTAGTGAAGTTCACACGTACGCCGGAAAGGACGCGGGTGGCTTCTATCAGCTGCTTGGGCAGGTCATAGGATACGGACAGGTTTTTCAGACGCAGGAAGGAGGCATTCTCCAACAGGTGCGTGTCGAATTGCGTGTCGTACTGGAATCCGGGAAGCTCGGCCAAGTCGCCCGGTTTCTTCCAGATGTGAAGCATATCCTTGTCCTGGTTGAAACCGGCAGTAGCATTGCCGGCCGAACAAGAGAACATGCGCTCGTTGTTCACCATGTACTTGCCCAATACAAAGGAGAAGTCGGCATTAAGCGTAAGGCCCTTCCATCCGGCACTGAATCCGAAACCGCCGTTGTGGGGCGCGAAAAGTTTCTTGCCCGTGTCCTGCGAAAGTTTGTCTTTGTCAAATTCCTTCGTCATGGTTTCCGGATTGTATACATAGCCGGCATCACCCGAGAAGCCTTTCTTATACCACATCGGTGCGCCGTCTTCCTTGTCTACACCTGCGTAAATCGGCATGTAGTAGTTCAAAGATTTTCCTACGATATAGTTCGTCAGATTGGGAAGCATGGGCCACTCGTTGAGGTCGTGGAACAGTTTTTCAATCTTGTTCGAATTGTAAGCATAGGTGGCACGTACGTTCAAGAAAGCGTCCTTTGTGCGGATAATGTCATAGGATACTTCAATCTCTATACCCTTGTTGGACATTTCGCCCACGTTGGTCATCTGCGCTTCGAAGCCGGTAGTGTAAGGCAACGGCGTTTTCATGAGCATATCCTTCGTCATACGGTTGTACCAGTTGAAGTCAAGAGTCAGCCGGTCAAAGAAAGTGGCGGCAAAGCCTACGTTGGTCTGCACTTGCTTCTCCCAACCGAGCAGCGGGTTGCTGGGCTGGCTCATTACCCAGCCGCTTGTGCCGCCGTACTGCGTCGTACCGATAAGTCCCAAGTGTCTGTAATTTCCAATTTCGGAGTTACCCGTCGAACCGATGCTGGCTTTTACCTTCAGGTCGGACAACCAGCCGCGCGTGGGCAGCATGAAGTCTTCGGCAGCTATGTCCCACATCACGCCGGCCGACACGAACGTGGCACCACGATTGTCGCGGCCGAAACGGGAACTCTGGTCGTTACGCACGGTTACGTTGGCGAAATACTTGTTCTTCATGGCGTAGTCGATACGTCCGAAGAAAGAGAGGTATTCATACTTATATGAACTGTAAGTCGGCAGGTTGGCCGTCGTAATATTGCCCAAAGACGGCAGACGTACGTCGGTCGTACCAGTACCCGTGGCACCGAACGACTTGCTTGAGCCTTTGATACCTTCTTGTCCGGCCAAAAGCGTGAATTCGTGGCTTTCGCCGATTTTGAACTTATACTCGGCCGTGTTCGTAATGGTCCAAAGCGAGAAGCGGGAGTGGCTTTCGCGCGCCGTACCCGATGACTGCCCCGGGAAGCCGGGCAGTATCTGGCTGCTGTTACGCGTATCGACGGCATAAAGTCCCAACTGCGAACGAACGGTCAGGCCTTTGATCGGTGTCAGCTCTACGAATCCTGTTCCATTATACACGATATCGTTCGTCTGTGACGGTTGCAGATCGTTCAGATACTTGGTATCGTAACTGTTCATACCATAAATCAGATGCTCCGCGGCATATTCGGGATCGTACGGGTCCCAATAAGCAGGGTACATGTAGGCCGCGGTGGCGTAGTCACGGATATTGCCATTGCCGGAATACGTATAACCGTCACGGGCACGGTCTGTGTAAGTCACACTCTGGTTAAGACCGATTGTCATCCAGTCCTTGACCTTCGAGTCAAGGTTGGAACGCAACGTATAACGCTTGAACTTGTCCGTTGTCAGACCTTTCTGTTTCAAGTAAGAGGCAGATACGAAATAGCTGGTGTTCTCCGAACCGCCACGAACCGAGAAGTCCGTCGAATAGAGCGGAGCGGCGTTATCAAAGTGATAGTCCTGCCAGTTCGTGTTTGCACCGTGCGCTTTGTATTCCGCATATTCGGCGGCACCGATGATGCCGTTCTCAAGTTGGAAGTCAAGCAATTCGCTTGCACTCATAGGATTACCAATTCCACTGGCCAACTGGCTCCAACCGATCTTCTGCGAAAGCGTCACTTGTGCCTTTTCACCGCGGCGGCCCTTCTTGGTAGTGATATATATGACACCGTTGGCAGCACGCGAACCGTAGATACTCGTGGCCGAAGCGTCTTTCAGAACCGTCACACTCTCGATATCGTTATCATTCATCATGGAGAAGATGCTCTGCGATACAGGCGAACCGTCCACTACGATAAGAGGAACGTTGTCGGCACTCAGAGAACCGATACCGCGGATGTTGATGGAAGCGACGCTCTCTGCCGAAAGGTCACCGATGTCACCCGTGTTCTGCAAGATTTGCAGACCGGCCACCTGTCCCTGCAAGGCATCTGTGAGAGTCGGGGTAGAGGCGTTGTTCACAACTTCGCCGCCCACTTTCTTTACACTTCCGACCACAGTACCGACTTTCTGTCCTGTACCGTAACCGATGACGACGGCC